>JACCDH011484173.1_pt1 | contig 34471 bp, 47 predicted proteins | sample 7442481 | NCBI WGS metagenome assembly JACCDH01 (sample SAMN15323433, study PRJNA562643) | freshwater metagenome | isolation source: river surface water | place: USA:Blue River Watershed | collected 2017-08-15
GTAAGCGTTTCTAAAAATGGTTTTTCGGGTAGTGCAACGGTAACAGTATAATGAAGCTAGGACGTACCACGTTTGATATTGAGAAATTAAAAGGTATAGATTTGGAGGTTGCTATTAGTAACCTCCATAACATACCCGAAAAATTTGTAAAAAAAGCGTGGGAAAAAGCAAATCCAAAAACACAAGTAAAAAAAACACGAAAAACCAAATAAAAGAGGGGGCGAAATGCTCCCTTTTTTTTGTACATTAAAAATATTTTATTAAATTTGCTACGTTTTCCAAAACAAAGGGGCTGTTAATTTGGTTCTAAAAATAAAAAATCTCTCTATAAAATAGAGGGATTTTTTTTTGTACATTTGTAGTATTATGATTGGAAAAACTGCCATAGATAGTTTATTACGAAAAAATGTTTTATTAATGGATGCCGTAGCATGGTTTGAAAGCCATAATACAGAAGTTAAAACCATGATTATAAAGCTAATTCAAGATAAGCAATTAATGGATAGCGGTGTTGATAGTCAAGGTTTGCAAATTGGTACTTATAGTTATTGGACTGAAATACTAAGCGAGGGCAGAAAACAAGAGGGTGATCCATATAATTTAAATGATACTGGCGAGTTTTTTCGTTCGATGTTTGTGCAAGTTTTAAGGGATAGTATAATTATCAACGCTGATTACGCAAAAATGCAAGATAAAGACTGGTGGGATTTAAATATTTTGAATTTAACAGAAGAAAATTTAACTAAATATGTGGCAAAAATTAAAGAAAATTATATCATTTACGCCCGTGAAGTATTGGGGCTCAATTGATGAAATGCCACTGTACAACTGGATTAAGTGTAATAATGGGCATTTAGAGTATGTACGAAATGGCAAAGGTAATAGAACTATGGATATTGTCAACTGGATGCGGTTGTATAACGAATATTTGGCGACTTTTGGACTAGATAAACGTTATAAGAAGTATTTAGAAGTAAAACGTAAAAAGGCTTTATTACAAGCCGAATATGTAATAAAAAAGGATAGGTTTAAATTAACTGAAATTGAAATACAGGATGCAAAATTAAAGGATTTAGAGGTACATTTTGGCGATGGAAAAAGTATCGAAACAATATTAATGTATCTAGGAATGTATCTAGGTTACAAATTAAATCCAAAAGAAACGAGTGTTAAAGAATATTTTACAATACTAAACGAATATGGCAAATCAAATAAAGCGTAGCGAAATAGCTGAGGAGGATTTATATAAGGAAATCCGAAGCTCTGCGGAGGAAACGATAAAGACCGTAAACACATTAAACGAAAGTTTAAGCAAAAGTGCTAGTGTTTTGCAATCGGAACTAAAAAAGCCATTGGATAACACGATAGAAAGCATTGAGGACTTGCAGAAGCGTACCGAAGAAATGAACGATTTAACCGAAAAACAGTTGAAGCTTGATGAAGCTAGAGCTGATATGGTAAAATTGCAAGTTCAAATGGAAGCTAAAATAGCAAAACTTGAAAAAGAAAAATTAAAGCTACAAGAAAAGTTAAAGGGTGCAACGGAGGAAGATACGAAAGCTAAAATTAAAAACCAAAAAGCAAGTGCCGAACAAAAAAAGATTTTAGCGGATGAAATAATCTTGAATGATGAAAACGCTGGGACACTCGAAAAAGTAGCTGCGCAAAGCCGTATATTAAGAAGAGAGCGCGAAAAGTTAAATCTTGAAACTGTAGAGGGTAAAAAAAGGCTAAAGGAAATTAACGACCAGTTGGATGAAAATAACGAAATTATCCGAGAAAATTCCGATGCCTTAAAGCAACAAAAATTAAATGTTGGTAATTACACCGATAGTATTAAGGAAGCAACTGGCGAACTAGGTGGATTGATTGGAGGGATTAAAGACAGTATAGACGCGCTTAAGGGACAGGTTCAACAGTTTGTTGTATTAGGTAAATCGGCTGATACAGCTGGTAAAAAAGTACGTTTATTTGGTAAGGCTTTAAAAGCGATTGGGATTGGTGCTATTATAGCCTTATTGGGTTCAATGGTTTCTGCAATGGCTGATACTAATCAAGGGGTTAGGACTATGCAAGGGCTGATGCAAAAAGCAATGGCTAGTGTTACTATGTTCGGAAATATTGCAAGTGATAAATTTGATATTTTAAAATTAAAGCTTGAAGCAATGCAATTAAAATTTGAGGAAATTTTTAACGGCTTTGGCACAACCCCACAAATTCAAGAAAGGTTAACGGCTATTGGGTTGGAAATTGAAGCAATAAACAAAAAGGAATATAAGCCAAAAGATATGATACAATCAATTAATGATGTAATTATAAAACAACAAGAATATGAGTGGCAACTAGCCAAAACAAGCGAGGAAATAGAGAGCTTAATGGGGCGAGAGGAGTTGCTAAGTGAAAGCGCTGGGGACATGACTATAAGCTTTGATAAGCAAAGAAAAGCACAAGAGTTATACAATCAAACGGTTGTAAAACGTATTGCATTGGAAAAAGAATTGTTATCTGCTAATGTTGATAACGAAGCTTACAAGGTTAGGGCAAGATTAATATCTGCTGGTTTTGATTATTCACTTCAACAAATTAAGAATTTGGAGTTTATGAATAATGAAAAAGCGTTGTTATCTGCTAATAATGAGGAAATTTTAGCTTTAAGCGAAGCTAAAACACAGTTAATTGCAAAAGATAACGAGTTGGCTAGCGCCTTAGCGAAAAACGCTATGGAGGGGCGTAATACTGCTAAGGATGATTTCGAAAAACAATTAGATTATGCTATTGATTTATTTGATGTAGAAAAAACAATCCATGAAAGGCGAATAAATATGGAGCGTACAACTTTGGCAGAGCGAAAACGATTAACAGAAGAGGTGCAAAAGTTGGCAGATAGTTCATTTGCTAATCAAGTTGAATTAGTTCAAAAATACACTAAGCAAATGATTAATTTTACTGAAATAATGAAGTCAAATGATGAAGCCGAAATACGTTCAATGTTGAATAAATACGATTTGAATGAAACTACTTTGACGCGGATAATGGAAATGATTAAAGAGCGTAAATTAGTAGAGCAAGATTTAGCCGATTTGCAGTTAGAAAATGCTTTAAAACAAATTGAATTAAACAAGGCAGTTGCCACAAGCATACAGGCAATAGATGAAGATAATTTGAGTTTAAGGATTGAAAAAGCTGAAAGGGAGTTTGATATAGAAAAACAGTTGGAAGATAGAAAATTGATTTTGCAAGATAAAACTTATGAAAATTTAAAATTACGATTGGATGAAATAAAAAAGCTGAAAATCCAACAATTAATGGATATTGCATATTTTGAGCGTGAAACTGCCGAGCAAGAAATTATAGAGCAAGAAGAGAAAACTAAGAAATTAGAGGAAATCAACAGTAAATTGGCGAACGATATTATCCGATTGGAAAACGAAACTGCGGACAAAAAGCGCGAGATTGGATTTGAGGAGTTGGACAATGAACGCGAAATAATGGAAATACGTAGAGAAATGGTTTTGAATGGTTTACAATCGTTAACAGATATAACCAACGAATTAGCCGATAAACGTATTGCTAAAATTGATGAGGAAATTGAAGCAAGTCAAAGACGGTTTGATAGTTTACAAAGTTTGGCTGAAAGTGGTAATATTTTGGCTCGTGAAAGTATGGCAGAAGAAGCAAAATTAATGGCTGAACAAAACAGAAAACGCGAACAGGAAGAAAAAAGGAAGCAAAGAATACAGTTAGCAAGTAGTGTTTTACAGGCTTATGTAACGAATTCAAACAACCCACAAGTAAAAAATCCGTTGCAAAAAACAATCACAGACACGGTGTTATTGACTGAATTTATAAAATCTTTACCAGCCTTTTTCGACGGTACGGAGGACACAGGAAAAAACGGAAATGGTATCGACAATAAAGGCGGTTTCCTATCTGTTCTGCACCCTAATGAAAGGGTAGTAACTGCTAGGCAAAACGAATTAATCGGAGGTATGAGTAATGAAGAATTAAGCAAATTGGCTTACAACTATCAAAACGGTATGATTAGGCCAATCACAGATACAGCATTAAGCAACGGATTTGCTGGGGTTGAAATTTTGGCGAAAAAGTTGGATAGTTTGGAGCGCACTATTGCGAATAAACCTGAACACACTATACAAGTGGAGCAAATAATAGGGGGTGCAATGGCAATTACTAGGAATACAAAAAAAGGTAATACTAATATTTATAACAGATACAGGGTAAGCTAATGAAACACTATTTAAATGGGGTTGAAGTAGCACCCCGAAATGTTCTTGAAATTGGATTAATTACGGATTATACAGGCAATCCAGAGATGTTGCAAGTGGATACGGATACAATTGTTTTGCCACGTGAAGCAAGGGATATAATCATGCAACACGTAGCAACGCAAGGAGTTTTCGAGGGTATTCCATACACGTTGGAAGTTGGTAATATACAGCTTGACTACTATGTTGATTTAACTGAAAGTTTTGAAATCCGAGATTTTGAGGTTGAGGTAAAAATCAAAAAGCGCAAAGGATTTGACAACTTTTTTGAAAATGCGGACGGTTTAAGCTTTGAATTAATGGCAAAAAAAGGGGTTAATTTTAATTTCATTAATTTGCCTTACTTGATCATACCCGAAAATCAGGTTGAAATCGGTTTAACTTTGTCGTTGGCTATCTATTCGCTAACTAGGGAAGCTATACAGGCAACTAGGGATTTGGTAAGTGCAACGGAAAAATTAATTAGAGCGGTAACACCCAATGTTAGTTTAGTTCCTGTGCCACCATTAGGCGAAATTATAGCGTTAAGCGTTGCGGTTGTTGCCCAGTTAGCTTATACTTTGGCTATTTATGTTGCTTTAATTAAGTTAGTAAGGCAATTACAAGAATTAATATTTCCAAAAGTTCGATATTACAAAGGTGCTACAATTAAGGAATTGATTAAAAAAGGGTGTGAGTATTTGGGTTATACTTTAGATAGCAATTTGCTTAATTTATGGGATAAATTAACCATTATGCCAGTACCGTTAATTAAGGATAAACGAAGCGTATTTAATTTTATTCAAAACGATTTGAATTTTAGCTTTACAAAAGGCTACCCTACTGCACAAGATACTGTTAGCACACTAGGGGAATTAATAAATGCGGTTGAAACGTGGTTTAATGCAAAAACAAAGGTGTTTAATGGTGTTGTACAAATTGAACGTAGGGATTACTGGAAGAACATCACTACTAACACCACTTTACCAGCTTTAAATTTACAATCGGATAGGCAAAATGAGTATAGATTTAATACAGAGGAAGCGTGGAAGCGTACCTACATACACTATCAAGTTGACTACGCTGATACGCATACTTTAGATAAATTTGACCCTACGGATGCCGAATATAGTATAGAGCCATTGAATGTAATTAATGAAGATTTGGTAAGTATTCGAGGTTTTAACGATGTAAATATCCCATTTGCTTTGGGTGTTCGAAAGGATGAACTAAGTTATATCGAAATTTTTGGACGTACATTTTTGCAACTTGCAGATAGTATAATCGGTTTATTTGGTGTGGATTTAAATTTTACATCACTAATTACCGATAGATTAGGAGTTACGCAGATTAGTAGCCAATTTTTTGGAGTTACTAAAGTGTTGTATGCTGTAAATGGAAGACAGCCGAGCAACTACGTGGATAAGATAAAGGCGAGTAATATTTACAATCTTTATCACAAGATAAATGAAATTAATATAAATGGTTATAAGGTGTATAATGATGCGCCAATGCGATTAAATCCACAGGAATTTATATCTTTGTTAGATAATAATTTCGCTTATATTAATGGTGCTTTATGCGAGATTTTAACCGTACGTTTTACTGATGAACAAAGCCAAGCGGTTATAAGCTACCGAGAGCCGTTTAACTATGCTGAGGGTAAAGTAGAAATTTTAACTATAAATGATTAATCATGGGAATTGATGAAATTGCAAAAAACTTGCAAAATTTAAGCGCGAATGTGGAGCAATTGGTAAAGTTGCAAAATGAAGCTTACAGCAAGTTAGCACCCGAGGTTTACGAAAAAGTAAAGCAACATCAAGTTGATATTAACGAAATGATGCGAGAGGTTAAGAGTGGGAATTTTTTAGGAATAAATAAATTTGCGGAAAAATATGCCGATATTAATAGAAAATAATAACTATACTAATCCGTATGGTTATAGTGGTGCAACGTATGTAAGTAATGCTGGAGATACAAGCATTTTAACGCTTACAGTTGCTGAATTAATCAGAGTTACAACACAGGGTAATCCTTTTAGTTTTGACCCGATAATGAATATTTTGAGTAGTCCAACGGTTAGTTGGATTAGTGAGGGTATTAGAGTGGGCGACATTGTACGAATTAGAAAATACACAAGTGCTGGGGTGTTAAGTGCAACACACCATGCGAATGTTACAAGCGTAACGGCTACAAATTTAAATCTTGATACGTGGTCGGCTGGGTTATTTTACGACATTTCGGCAAACGAAATAATGGAAGTTGTGCCAGTTGTAAGCGTTGGCGGTGTGCCACGTAGGAGGTCGGATTTATTACTAGAATTTAATCATGCTTTGAATAATCAAAGTGGTAGTTCTGCAAGTTTAATCGACGGAGAAAAGTCGCAAATATTTTTTGGACAGGTAAACGATTTAATTGTAAGCGGTGCGCAAGGAGGTTTCTTAATAGGCAACCAATCAGGGCAATTCTTAGATAATGCCGAAATTGAGTACATCGGTTTAAATGCAGATGGTTTCCACCAATATGAAATTAGTATAGAATTTGCAAACTCGGGTGTATTTAATCAAGATTGGTTTGCGACTTCCGATTGTTTAAAAGTATTTGTACGCGGACTTTGGGCAAGTAAAGATAACGAGGTGTTTAACCGCGCCGAATTTGTATTGGATGAAAGCGCGAATACTGGTTGGTTTAACGAAGCAAATAATATAAGTATTGCAACTGGTGGAAGTGTAGTGTTACCAATTAGCGAACTAAAATTTAATACGGTAAATACCGTATCTTTTGAGGTGGATTTAAACGGTACGGATGTGGACGATTTAGCAATAGGAGGGGTTTATATTTCTACGGATGATAGCTATTACAAGAATAAACCTACAAGCCAAAGTAAATTAAGTTACTTGTTACCAACTACGGTTATATCCGTAGGTAATACATACACATCATTTGCGAACAATGGTGCTGAGTGGGAGGTTCTTGTTTTCGATATTGATGTTGTTTCGGATGTTGCAACGGTAACGCTAGAGGTTACGTTTAATAGTGATTTTCAAACGTTCATTGACGCAAGGGATGAAGACCGATTATTTTACATTTGGGCAAAAGTTGGCAACACTAATCATTTGGTATATTCGGAGCAATTAAGCAAAGAAATGCCAACAGGGGGGGTGTTGACTATGAATAGTGATTATGGATTTTTAGACCATGCACAAAACGAGGTTACGGCGGTTGGTAATTCAACTGGATTTGAAGCCGACATTGAAGACGATTTGGCTTATTATGGCACGTTTAATTTAGAGAAATTTAAAACAACATACGAAAATATAAACGTACGTATAGAAGCTTATAACACTACTACAGATGAACGTTTTACACTTCAACAAACAAACTTTAGCTTTGCAAGTGCAATTTATCAAAGTAGTACGGGTAAATACTTACTCAATCAAACTCAAAATATAAATAATGAGTTGTTAAATACCAGCGAAAAAAGAAACGCAGTTGTACAATTAACAGGTGTTGAAGACAGCGAAAGTTACGAAGTATCGGTTTACTATCCTTTTTTGATTAATTGGAAATACTGGCAAACTTTACTAGGTGTTAATACTGATTTTGCACCTGATTTTAATAATGATTGGTTTCCGTATGCAAATACAGGAGCATGGGAGGTAAGGTCAACAATCGTTTTAACTGATAACGGTTTAAATTTTGAACATTCCAACACTTTAGCAATAAATAACTACGATGCGAATGATGATGTTGATACTACTATCGTTTTGCGAAAACAATCCGATAATAGCGTGGTTACTTTTATTCCGAAAAACGAGCCGTTGATTATCGAAACTACTCACGTTTTGAACTCAGGAGTATGGGATTTACAAAAGATTTGGGGGCAAATTACGATTGAGCCTTTTGAAAATTCTCCACGTTGGATGCTATCTTCAATTATTGATTTTGATAATAATATTAACAATCCTTTGCGTCCAATCTCTGGTTTACTTTTAGATTTTGATTTAATTTCTACAAATATTATAAAATTTTCTTGTAACTTTGATAGTAGTAAATTATCTACGGTAAAAAACGTAAAAATAACTGCTAAAATAAAGCAAGGAGATGATGATATAGTGATTGTAAGTAAGGAAACGACCGATAATATAGATAAAGATACAACAGATAACGAACTAAAAATTTTATCATAAATGGCTGGAATTAAAATACATCAATACCCATTAGAGCGCACAAGTATAGGTGATGAAGATTATTACGATATTGACTACTGGACTGGCTCAGGTTATCAATCTGCAAAAATTAAAGGCTATACGTTAAAAAACGTATTGGGAGCGAACTACATTGATATAACTAGTTTCATATCGGGTTATGATTTAACGGATAAAGATGCTGGTAAATTAATCACAAATTCTAATGCTAATGTTAGGACATTAGTAATTCCCAGCGGTTTAGCTTTACCTAACAATATGATTACTGTCAAGGGTAGGATAGGAATACAACCCGAAACAGGGGTAAATATTACTTTGCCAGACGGTTCAACGATTACAGAGCCTACACAGTTTACTTGTGAAGCGGACGAGGTTTATATTTTGCATAAATCAGGATTTACAGGCGACAATTATATTTTAGTTTCCTTGAAAAAATCCGAAAATATAGGCACAAACGATTTGATAATTTCGGATACTGTAAGAGAATTGCAAGTCGCTGAAAACGGAACATTCCAAATCGTTACAAATGATGCTTTTAGCGCTGGTATTTTTAAAGTAGGAGAAAATAGCAATGAAAGATTTAGTGAAGTACAAATAAATTCCGTAACATTTGAACAAACTATTGCCGAGCCAAATCCTACAGGTGCTGGTATTCTTGTAGATGTCAATCCAAACGAGTTCGGGATAGAGGGTCGCTCGGACATGGGGGATAGCGGAACAAAACGAAATAGATTGTATTTTTCGCCAAATGAGGTTGTTTTAGAAAAATCAAATGCTGGTAAATTAACATTCAATAGTCTAGGAGCTGTAAACACATTTGAAGATTTAAGAGCTATAAAAAAAGGTTTAGAATATTCAGCAGATTATTCTGCTGATTTTTCGGTTAGGAGTTTGGTGGATAAGGCGTATGTTGATGCTAATTCAGGAGTAAATATTTATAACGGTACGGATGTATCACCGTTAACAAAACGCTCAAAAATCCGATTTACCGATTTTCTAGGGGCGGTGGATGATGCTATTGAGGAAGAAACAGTTGTTAGTTTAGATAGTAATATTACTAAGGACGTAAACACTAGCCGATTTGGTTTAAATTTATCGGATGAGGTGGATTTGAAAATACCTCACGAACGTTTAACCGTTGGTGATGTTAACGGAAATGCTACTAATCTAACAGGTACGGAGGGTAATTTAATCGGTTTTAAAGAAGATAATAAAATTACTGAATTTGAAGGTGTTGAAGCTTTTAATATTTTGCGTGAAACAGGAATAACAGGCGATAAACAACTTGCTTTAATTGGTATCGATGGTGTGGCTAGTAACCTTAAGGCTACGTTTATTATTGATGAAATATTAGTAATCAATACGACTGCAAATAGTGTTACGGTTAACGTGGGTAGCACTTCGGGTGGCACTGATATTGCCAACGCAATTACTATTGGTGCTAATGCTACGGTTGTTTTAACTTTGGGTACTAGATATTTTAGTAGTACATTGGGGCAAAACTTATTTATTAGTTCGGCTTCATGGAATAGTGCGAACGTGACAATTTCAGTAACAGTTAAAAAAGTGCATTATGTCTAGTAAAATATTGAAATTAGGTACTTTTGCAATTCCGAAAATAGGGAGTAGCAATTTAATGGGTTTTAAACCGCCTTTAATCTTAGACACTTATAGCGCAGACTTATACGCGGCTTATTCTTTGCGAAAATTAAGGAACGGTTACTCAGGTAATTGCGTTCGTGTGCGTAGAAGTTCGGACAATGCGGAACAAGATTTTGGGTTCGTGAATGATGTTGTGGATATGGCTAGTATCATTACATTTTGTGGGGCTGGCAATGGTTTTGTAACTACATGGTACGACCAAAGTGGAAACGGTAAGCATGTAACCCAAGCAACAGCTGGTAATCAACCACAGATAATTGCTAGTGGTTCGCCTTACTCTGTTACGGATAAATTTTATTTAAACTTTTCAAACTCCCATTTGCGTAGAGGTTCGGAAACAGGAATAAATATAAATAACATTTGCAGTATTGCATTAGTTAGCTTAGATAGTGCAGGTTCATACGCATGGGGGTTAAATACTTCACCGAGATATTACGCGCCGTATATTGTTTCATCTTCAAATTGGATAGCGTACAACACTGCTAACACTTTCAACTCTACTCTAGGGGTGGGAAATAGGGGTTTATTTACTTGTAATGCTAATTTAACCAATTTCGTTGCACGATTAAATGGTAGTCAATACGGCACAACCGCGGTTTTTAGTGGAAATATTAACAACATTGGTATAGGTACGCCAAACGCATCTTTATATTCAACTGGTAAATTTTTTGAATTCATATTGTATTCCGCAAGTCAGACAGCGAATATAAGCGCATTAGAAACAAATATAAATGATTACTATGCAGTATATTAAAGTAGATTTAAGCGTTTATGAAACGCAGTTAAATGCTTTAAACGAGCATTACATAAGCAATTTAGTTGAGGGTAGCACTACTACCAATTTCGCTAATCCTGTTATTTTTATGGGGTTTGGCTACGTGCTAAAGAGCGAATATACTTTGCCATTTTTTCCTAATTATTTGGAAATTGTGGATAGCATTCCTCAATGGCATGAAGAAGATAAATCTATTCAAATAGTACAAAATAAAAGCGGTGTTGTATGGGGCGCAATGAACGAACCACAGGTAGCAATGGGGTTGGCTATGCACAGAAAAAATACAAATATGCAAACGTATGAAGAGGGGGACAAGCTTTATTTTTATGCGAATACTATTTTACCCGAACATCAGGCAATTTTTGATGCTTATCCTAACTTAGAAATTACAGTAACCCATGCAGAAAACTAATCTTGAAAGGTGGGCGGAATTAGCCTTGTTTATTATTTTTATTTACTTATTTGTATCTAAATGAAAACAGCCAAACAAATAGCTATTGAGGAACTTTTGGAGCAAATCGAGTTTTACAATTTAACCGCTATTCAAGAGCGATTAATTATGGAAGCTATCTGGTCGGATGAATGGGATATGGTGGAGCAATACGACGGTTGTACAAGTGTGCCTGAATTTCATATTAATAAATATGTTTTCGATTGTTTTGTGCATGATTTCCACTGGCAAAGTGGACGTGGTGGAAAAGTAGCGGATGAAATTTTTTACAGCTTAATGATAGCGCGTGGATTTCCAAAATTTAAAGCTAAAAAAAGATATTACGGTGTTCGTTTAGCGTGGAATTTATATTACAAATGGAAGCACAAGAAAAAAAATAATATTCGACCGCTTACTTTAGGTATGAAAAATTGGCTAAAGAATAATAAATTTTTTTAATTTTGTTTACATGGATACAAATGTTAAAGATTTATTAGTTGCTAAGATTACAGGAGGGGGCACATTCCTGTCGATAATCGTTGGCGAAATTACCCAAGAAACAAATTTAAAACTTAGCGCGGTTTCTTATATTGTAGGAATTACACTAGGAGTTATAACAATTATAATTAAGCTTTGTGAAGCTTACAAAACCTTTAAAAAATAAAACCATGTTAAAAAAATTGCTATTCAGAATAAACCCAATCGAGGTTATAAAAGCATTAAAAAAAAGTGATACTAAAGTAATGGTGCAAGGTGTAACCCAAATGGGGGGCGGTGGTGTGTTAATCACTTCGGGAATTACACTAATCACTGACGGTGCAATAAATAAAAGTTGGTATGAAATAGTTGGCGGTTGTGCCCTTATAATTGCTGGGGTTTACATTGCTAAAAATTTAACTGATAAAATCGAGAAATTACCTAAAGAATGATAATTCAAGAAAGATTTTCACAAGTATTTACAACTGTTGAACTTCCAACAGTTAAGGCAGTTAACGAGTTTAACGAGCCATTTAAATGTTGTGATGAAAAACGTTTAGTGTTAGCTCATGCAACGGAAAATGAAACGTGGAAAAACGATATAACTAGCGCGTGGATTAAGCTAAGTGAGTTAACCGATACTATCGAGTTTAAACTAACAAAAAACGGCGAAAATATAAGCTATACACCAACACCGATATTATTCCCAAGTGAAGATTTTGCTTGGTACACAACAATAAGATGGCAAGATGTTTTAAATTCCGATGGTGCTGGGTGCTACAAGTTGGAATTACTTTATAATATTCAAGGTGTGGAGGGTGTAATTACATGGGGTATTTACGACTTAAAAGCTTATAGCCTTGAAACTGCTAAATATACAGCGCGTTTAAGAGTTAAATTTAACTTAAACCAAACTATTGAGGGGATTAACTTCACGAATGCAAATGTTGAAGATACTATCCGTTTTAATGGATTTATCGGTAACAGGCAACCGAATATGGAAATTGATAATTTAATTTATCAAGATAGAGTAATTAAATCCGTTGTTCGCGAAAATCTTAACACCTACGAAATTAAAACAGACCCTTATACATCGCCTATATTAGACCAGTTAAGCGAACTTTATTTATTGTCTGAAAACGAGCTTTACATTTCGGATTACAATATTTTTAACAATTCGCATTCTATTTTGGATTTACCTGTAATTGTAACAGAGAGCCCCGAGATTGATTATTTAGAAGACTTCCAACGTTTAGCGGTGCTTACTTGTACCGTTGGCGACAAAACGAATAATAAACGAACACATTACTAATATGAAAATAACAGCTAATTTTAGTTTAAACGAGTTCATCGAGGGCGAAATGCCTAAGGAAGCTATAAAGATGAACTACGATTTATTAACGGATGAACAGCGAAAAAACATTGGTTTAATTGCAGAAGAGTTACAAAAATTGCGAGATAAAACAAAAGCGGAATTTGGCTCTAAATTTACAGGGTTTAAGATTACATCAGGTTTGCGCCAAAAAGCTTGGGAAATCAAACAAAAACGGTCAGGAAATAGCCAACATACTAGAGGGTGGGCGGTTGATTTTCAACCGATTTGCGCTAAAGAAGATTATTTAATCATTTTCTACTGGGTATTCAAGCAACTTGAAAACTTCAATGGCGGTGTGGCACAAAAAAAGCCTGATTTACCTAAAGGAAAAAAGGGGTTTATCCATTTAGATTTACGTGGTTCTCGTGCCCGTTGGGAGTATTAACTGTTAAAATATTATAAAAATTAAGGTGTAGCGTAAAAAACTACACTTTTTTTTTTGCTTTATGTTTTGTTATTCAAATTAACTTTGTATATTTGTTTAAAGTTTAAAACTAATAACTAATATTTAAAACAAAACAATATGAGAATTGAAACGAAAGAGCTTGACTATTTCAAGCGTGAACACATGGTAAGTTACAATTTCACAGTTAGAACACATGGTTTTAACTGTTGGAAAGTTAGCGTTGAAATACGCTGTAAAGATGAAATTTTAAATCTTGATTACCAACTAAGCGAAATCACTATTTCGTGGCTTATGGAAATAAGAGACAAAAATAATAAGTCTTATTTTATGTGGAATAATTTGCCTATCGAAATTAAAGAAGCTGTGTTTAACTGGTTATGTGATTTTCCTAGATACGTAATTCGCGAAGCCTTAACAATGGAGAAACTATGCACAGCGCGAACGTACGCAGACGCACAAGACGAACAAAGCAATTTTACATTTGAAACTTTAATTGAAGATACATGGAAATTATAAGCCCACAAATGTATGTAGGTTTGAAATTTAAACCTAAATACAACCATTTAGCGCACATTATGAACGTAGTTTGTCATTCCTTGAAACTAAATAAAAAGGAAGTAATGGGTAAAACAAGATTTGAACATTTAGTAAGAGCAAGGCAGATTTATTGCTACGTTGCAAGGCAAAATGGATTTACTTTTGATGTTATTGGTAAGTATATTAAACGCGACCATGCAACGGTAATTTATGCGTGTAAGCTTGTAAAAAATAGACAGTTTGACTTCAAAATGTTAGCCGATTTTAATAAAGTAATTGAAAATTTATAAACTATGGAAGTAACATTTAAAGATTTGAAAAGCTACGGTGTAAAATCAAAGGTGCTTAATGATATTTTACGTTGGGAGAACCAAAATAATAACGGTGTAATTAGAAGCACATTCAACCGCGAATTATATTTGAAAATCTTAAAATTAAAACAAGATGCTGAAGCAATTAATCAAAGTACAAGATAGCGTAAAATTACTATTAGAAGCCTATCCGAAATTAAGGGATAATGATGTTAGGCTAGTTGCTAGTTACTACTATAACAACATAGCCAATATAAACCAAATGAGCGCGATTGAACTATTGGAGGTTATGGTTAACGGAAATTTACCAAGTCCCGATACTATCACAAGGGCAAGGCGAAAAATACAGGAAAAACACACTGAGTTACGTGGGGTAAAATATGAGGAAAAGCAAATGTTAGAAAAACAAGTACGCGAAAATATTAATAAGGTATGATTTACAAAAGAAAATTAGAAGACTGGAGCGCTGATATTACAGAAATTGAAGCGTTTTTTACCTCAACACCTTTGCCGAAAATACCGATTAAGCTAAATGAAGCAACTACAATACTAGACTGCAAACGTTTTGTAGATAATCATTTGGGAATTGTCAAGGCAAACGAGGGTAAAATAAGATTTAAACCGTATTTAGAGCGATTACAAACACTAAAAAATGTATTAGAATGGAAACACTAGATTTAATAAAAATAAGCAATTACGCAAAGAAAATAGATAAATCTGTAACATGGGTTTACAAACTTGCTAAAGCTGGAAAAATTGAAATTGTCGAAATTGACGGAGTTAAATTTGTGAGGGATTTAGGGTAAAAAATGTATGTTTAGGTAAAAAATACACTAAGCACAAAACAAGAAAATACCAGTGTAACTAATTGATTAATAAAGAATTATTTTAAAAAAGGTAAAAAACAAGAAATTTCTTAAAGTGATATTATAAAAAAAAATATTTTTTTTCGCTGAGAAAACACCCATAAAAGAGTATATTTAAAAAAAAGTTTTTTTATGTATAATAGTATAGCGTTTTTTTTTTGCTTTTTTGCCTAAATCTTTTTAAGACTATATAAATCAACACTTTAATTCTGGTATTTTTTGTTTTTAGTACAAATAATGATAATACAAGTTTTATTTTTTTACCCTAAGTTGTTTTTTATTAAATTATTTGTATATTTGCATTTATCTGAGAGTGGAAACTTAGAAAATATTATTTTTTTTTATAAACTTACAAGGTGCATCCTATTCCACTCTCAGCACTTTGTAAGTTTTTTTTTATTTGAAATATGAAAGTATCATTTTTTAAGGATATTAAATCAGTATCCCCATTAAAAGAAGTAAACGCCTTAAAGGTAGTTGAAGAAATTAAAAGCGGTAAGTATAAGGAGCAAGTATCACAGGTTAGGCTTGAAACTGATAAGGCTAAACGTAACCTATTAAAACAGAAATTACCTTATGTTACTTTTAGTGGTGTTTTTACTACGCGTTCAATATCTAATTTAAAAAAATCTTCGGGTTTAGCTTGTTTTGATTTCGATGAAGTTTTGGATGTTGAAGATTTAAGAAATAAAGTAAATAATGATAAATATACTTTAGCTTCTTTTGTAAGTCCTAGCGGTAACGGTTTAAAGGTTTTAGTTAAAATTCCTTTAGTTGACAATAACGATGATTATAAAGATTATTACGTAGAAATAACTAAACATTTTGAAGCTTACCATAAAGCAGATGAAGGAACAAAAGATATTTCTAGAGCTTGTTATTTAAGCTATGATACTAATGCCTTTGTAAATCCTGATAGTTTACTTTTTACGGATAAATTTTTAAGACCGTTACCAGTTCAAACCGAAATTATAAATATTCCAATATCGGATAAAAACGAAATTGCAGAAAGATTAGATAAATGGTTCAAAAAAAGGTGGTCGGCTAGTAATAGAAATTGTAATCTTCATGCTTATGCTAGGCAAATGAACGCTTTCGGGGTGGATAAGTCAATATGTGAAGATTATTTATTTAGGTATGAACAAAGTGACTTTAGGAGGGATGAAATAAGCCAGTTGATTGATAGTGCTTACAGATATAGCAATGAATTTAATACAAGGCATTTTGAAGATAAGAAAAGAGTAACACAGATTAAAAATGTTGCTATTGCTGGTGAAAGTATAGATAAAATAAAAGATAAGTTTACTGATGTAAGTAAGGAAGCTATTTTAAACGAATACGAAAAACATAAAAATGATATAGTTTTTGAGGATTTTTGGTATTATACCGAAAACGAAAAAATACAACTTGCAACATATCGTTTTTTACAGTATTTAGAAGGCAATAAAATATTTAAATTTTACCCTGATAAAGAGAGTGGAAAATTTGATTTTGTAAAAACAAGTAAAAATTTTATAGCTGTTTTTGAAGAAAGTAAAATAAAGGATTTTGTTTTAAACGATTTACGTTCTAGGGGTTGTATAGATGCTTTTGAATTAATGGCTAATAACACAAGTTACTTTAATTCTAATTTTCTATCAATGGTTAAAAGTATTGATGTTACTTTTAATAAAGATGATGCTAACACCTCTTATTTATACTATAAAAATGGTATAGTTAAAACCACTAAAGAAAAAATAGAGTTGCTTAAATATTCGGACATTACCGATTTAGTTTGGGAAAATCAGGTAATAGATAGAGTAATTGAATTAAACGAAGAAAGTCAAGGAGTTTTTAAAACTTTTCTATGGAAATTGTCCGCAGAAAATGTAGATAGATATTACACCTTAAAATCCGTAATTGGTTACTTAATGCACAGCTACCAAAATGAAGCAAAGCCAAAAAGTATAATTTTTAATGATGAAATGCTTTCGGATGATGTTGCAAATGGTGGTTCAGGAAAAGGTTTGATACATAAAGCTATTGGAAAAATTAAGAAAATTATAACAGAGGACGGAAAAAGTTTCGACCATAAAAGCCAATTTGCTTACCAAAGAGTTGCAAAAGATACACAAATATTTTTAATTGATGATGTACCGAAAAATTTTGATTTTGAGAATTTATTTAGTGTAATAACTGAGGGTATGACAGTAGAGAAAAAGGGGCAAGATGCTTACCAAATACCTTTTAAAGAAAGTCCGAAAATATCAATTACAACAAATTACACAGTTAACGGATTTAGTCCGAGCCATGAGCGTAGAGTTTTTGAAGTTGAAATTGCTAACTACTTTAATGCAAACCACACCCCACAGGACGAATTCGGGCACTTATTTTTTGTTGATTGGAACGATAAAGAGTGGGCGAACTTTGATAATTTCATGATTAGATGCGTTCAATTTTACTTAAAAAATGGATTGGTAAATTCCGATAAAGTAAATTTAAAAGAACGTAAATTCCGTAATGAAGTAGGTTTAGAATTTATAGAATTTATGGAAGCTCGAGCAAGTGATTTTAACGGTAAGCCTTTAAGTCGTAAAAAACTACGTGAAGATTTTAACGCGGAATATCAAAGACTAGCAAGATTTAACACCCCTCAAAAATTCAATAGTAAGGTAAAAGAATACTGTAAATTTTACAATATTAATTTAGAAGAAAATAAATACAACGGTATTGTTTGTTTTTGTATTGGTGGGGTTAACAACAATAATGAAGAAAATTTATTCCCTGAGGATGAAGATTTACAAAACGGTGTACCTTTTTAATTATGGAACTTAGAGAATATCAAAAAAAGGTAATTAACGAGGTTAAAAACCATTTAAAAACAAATGATAGGTGTTGTGTTTCTTTAGCTACTGGAGGAGGAAAAACGGTTATTTTTAGTAGTTTAGTAAAAGATTTGTTAGTTTATAATGTAAAAATATTAATTTGTGTACATAGAGAGGAATTAGTATACCAAACTTCAAAAACCTTACCTATTGAGCATAATTTAATTATTCCTAATCACAAAAATAAAGAGGAGTTAAATTTAACCGTTGCAATGGTGCAAACTCTTAATAATCGAATAAAAAAAGGAGTTGTTAATATTAACGATTTTGATTTTGTGATTGTTGATGAATGCCACAGGGGGGAATTTATGAAAGTTATTGATAAAAAAGTATTCCGGAATAAATTAATAGGATTTACAGCCACACCAAATTACGAAAAATCGGAATTGGTTTATATTTGTGAAGTCTGCGGTAATCAATCACACCAAAATGAAAAATGCCATAATCGAAAAAGGGAAAAATACCGTAATAAAGTGCCTTTATCAAAGTATTACGATACGGTAATTAAAGGTGTTGAAATTAACGAATTAATCGAACAAGGTTATTTAGTGCAAGATGAAAACTTTACTTTATCAAATGAAGATTTGGGACTTCTTGAAGATGATGATAAAGGAGGTTATACAGAGCAAAGTCAAAGCCTTGTTTTTGGTTCAAGAAAAGCATTACAAAATAGTTTAGATGTTTACAACGAATTTGCAAAAGGGAAAAAAACAATAATTTTTAATCCTAATACTATTGTAAACCGCGAACTTTGTAAACTTATGCAAGAGCAAGGAATTAACGCTAAAATGTACGACAGCAAAAATAGTGATGAACACCGAGCAGAATTAATAGAATGGTTTAAAAATACAAATGGAGCGGTTTTGTTGAATGTTCAAATCTTTACAACTGGTTTTGATTGTACGGATGTTGAAGTAGTATTCTTGAATAAAAAAACAAAGTCAATAAACCTATTTTTACAAATGGTTGGTAGAGGTGGGCGTATTACCGATAAGATTTTTAAACCTACTTTTAAAGTTATTGATTTGGGTGCAAATGTTGATGATTTTGGCAAATGGAGTGAACCTAGAGAATGGAGCGAATATTTTTATAGCTCAGGTTTAAAAAAAGTAGGTAAACCACAACCACAAAAAATAAGGATTTGCCATTCTTGTGAAGCTATAAACTCTATAAATAGTTTGGTTTGTGTGAGTTGTGGTGCCGAAAAAAGATACTCAAATTCGAGCGGTGTCGCATCTATGCCAAAGCGAAATGGAAAATATACTATGCCTACGCCAAATAAGATAGTTGAATATTGCGAAAAACATAATTTAACGACTTTGGAAGCTACAAAAATAGTTTACGATTTTCTTTGCGAAATGTTAGTTGGCTATGAGTATGAGAAATTTGAAAGACAATTAATTCATAAAAAATTAGAAGACAGATTAAATGTAATTTTAAAACCTTATTATTTTGCTATACAAAAAAGTAATTTAGAAGGGAACAGAAATAGAAGATTTATAACTTTTGTAGAAAATAGTATTGAGGAAATGAAGAAATTTTATTTACAACAAATTTAAACAACATGGAAAACAAAACAGAAGACCAAATCCAAGCCGAGATTTACAAGTGGTTTCATAACAAGTATTGCACTAAATTAAATAACCCTAGATATTGTATTTTTGCAGTACCAAACGGAGGTTTAAGAACTAAGCATGAAGCAATGAAATTAAAAGCTACTGGCACTGTTGCAGGAGTTAGCGACTTAATAGTTCTAAAACCGAACAAAGCTATATTTGTAGAAGTTAAAACGGATATAGGAAGACAAAGTGAAGATCAAAAAAAGTTTGAAGAAATTGTTAAAAACTTAGGATTTGAGTATCATTTGGTAAGAAGTTTAGAAGATTTTAAGAAAATAATTTAAAATATTGTGTATTATTCAAAATAATTTTATATATTTGCAGTGTAACAATTAAAACAAAAACAATTATGCAAAACAAAACAATTTTCGAAACGTTAAGCGCTATTAACGTGAACGACAAAACCGAAAAAAAGAGCGGTTTAACTTATCTTAGCTGGGCATGGGCATTTAGTGAATTTCAAAAGGTTTGCCCAAATGCTACCTACGAAATACTTAAAAACGCACATGGTTTACCCTACTTTGCAGATGAAAGCGGAGCAATGGTTTACACTCGCGTAACTGTTGGTAATATTACCCACGAAATGTGGTTGCCTGTAATGGATGGAGCAAATAAGGCAATGAAAAACACACCTTACACTTATACAACTAAGTTTGGTGAAAAAACAGTTGAGGCTTTTACAATGTTTGACATCAACAAAACAATTATGAGATGCTTGACTAAGAATTTAGCCATGTTTGGCTTGGGGATTTATATCTACGCTGGGGAGGACTTACCTGAGGGGTACGAAGCACCAGCACCAAAAAAGCCAACATTAGACAAAGCAAGATTTAACGGTGCATTGGATAGTATTAAAAAGGGCACATATTCGATTGAAAAGTTAGAAGAAACCTTTGAATTAAGCGAAGCGCAAAGAGAGGAATTAAATCAGTTTATTAACGAAAAAGCGAAATAACATGAAAATTAGCGAATTAAAACAGCCATATCGCAGAATGGCGGAGTATTTAGGAAATGAAAATAATACAATAAGCCACAGTTTGAATAATAATTTTTTTAGATTTTACAATAAAATGCACAAGGGAGAATACCCCGAAATCACACCCGAAATAAAAACCAATTTCCCTGCTGACTTTGATTTTTCGGGCGATGTTGAAGATGAAAGAAGATATAATTTTGCTTTTAAAAACAATATGGAAGAAAAATACACCCAACTAGCCAAAGAGGGTAAATTTGACCAATTGCCTGATACTTGCGAGTTTTCTGAAGCGGTGGAGTTGGAGGTTTGGGATGAGGAAATTGATAGAGAAATATTAGAAATATCAGGTAAATATAAAGGTTTTTATATATTTTTCGATAATGAAGATGATGCGGATGAACTAGGAGTGGTTATTTGCACATACAAACACGCCCAACTACCCACCCCCAAAATAGATTTTTCGGAGTTTAAAACTGGGGATGTTGTGGAGGTTGAGGTAAATGAAGATACTTTTATTTGTTATTACGCTGGGGATAATGAAGGAGACGTTTTTTTTAACCGTAGTAAAACAGGATTGCGGTTTTTTAAATATAAAAAAAATATTAAATCAATCACTAAAATAAAATAACATGGAACTAAAAGTAAGATGTTCGGAACTTAGCAACTTAATGACTAAGGGCAGAAGCAAAGCCGAGCCATTAGGCGAAACTGCAAAAAGCTACATTCAAGAAAAAGCTAAATGTGACTTCTACGGGTTGAAACCTATATTGGAAAACAAATATCTAAGCAAGGGAATAGCTAATGAACAAATCGGAATTGATTTAGTTAATCAAGTGCGCTTTATGGATTTTATTAAGAATGATAATCGAATAGATTTAGGCTGGTTGACTGGCGAATGTGATATTAACGCAGATGACCGCATAATAGATATAAAATGTAGCTGGTCGTTTGATACATTCCCAGCTTATGAAGAAGAAGCGCAAAAATCAGTTAAAAAAGCTGGTTACGATTGGCAAATGAGGGGTTACATGATGTTATACAATAAAGGTTTGGCAGAAGTAATATATTGCTTAACTTCAACACCTGATAGCTTATTGTCCGCTTGGGATGATTTAAGTATGCACAATGTTGACCATATCGAAGCTGAAAAACGAATAACAGCGGTGCGAATTGAAAGGGATTTGAAAATAGAAGAGGAAATCAAAGAACAGTATAAAATCGGAAACGAATATTATAAAGAGTGTATTAATAATTTAACAACTAAAAACCAAAAATCATGGATTTAAAAGGAGAATTAATCAGGGTATTTGATACCAAACAAGTAAGCGAAAAATTTGCATTACGTGAATTTGTTATTGAAACGAAAGAGCAGTACCCACAGAGTATTGTTTTACAGGTAAGTCAAGACAAATGTAAAGTATTGGATAATTACAAGCTGGGTGATTTGGTGCAAGTAAGTATTAATGTGCGTGGTCGCAAATGGACGGATAAAGACGGTAACGACCGTTTTTTCAACACTTTGGAAGCGTGGAAAATTACAAACGAAAGTTCTGCGCCTGTACCAGTACCAGCACCAGAGCCAACAATGGAAGATGATGAATTACCTTTTTAATTATGGAAAAAATTAAACCGCACCAATTAATTAACCTTACATCGGATTGTAAGGAAATTATCAACGACTACATGGCTAAGCATGAGTTAAGCATACACGCGTTTACGAAGCTTTGCAAGTTGAACTCAAATCAACTTTATTTATTTTTGAACGATAAGCGAGGACTAAATATTACGACAATGCAACGTATAGCAGAAATAGTTAGCAAGGAGGGGGGTTAACCCCTTTTTTGTTAATAAATCTTAATGAAAAATATTTTTATAAATATTGTAGTTTATTCAAAATTAATTTATATATTTGTGTATAGTTATTAACAATTAAAACAAAAAGGTTATGAAAAATTTAGCAATCAACACAAATGTAGTATTATCAGTAGGAAATTTTGAGTATAAAAGAGGTATTGTTAAGAAAATTAAAGATAATAAAGCCTTAGTTTATTTCACTCATACTGAATTGTCAAGGTGGTGCAATGTTTCAAATTTATTAGAGGTTAAAAAATGCGCCTAATTCTTCTACTACTCCCACTCCAACTAGCAACGCACCCAAAGCCAACATCGGTAAGGGTGCAAAAGTTGGAATATAGCGAACACATAAGGCTAAAGCTAAACGCAATTTTAGAAATTCCAGAGGGTAGAAATTACTGGGAAAAAGAATTTAAAACGATTAATTACGAGAATAAATTAAAACAATATTTAAAATGAAAGTAGAATTACACGAATACCACATAGGCACACAATCAGGCGATGCGACGGTGCTAGTTTACGGAGAGGATAATTGCAGTTTTGAGAGCATTGTATTTGACGGAACAGTAAATTTTGAATTTTCAGTTGATAAATACGAAACTGGCGACGGATATTTTACACCTATTGAAAATTGGATTGATATCGAAATTACGGATATGGAATTTTTCGATACGGAAAACCGCAGAATTAAGCCAAAACACGAAATTAAGGAAGCAATCGAGTATAATTTAATTGAACTTTTAAAAGATAAGGAAAATGACTAAAGAAGAAAAAGACAATATCACACGTTTAAGCGCGTTATGTGCGATTACTAGCCTTTATATTAAAGGCTGTAAAAAAACGATACAGGAAGCGAATATAATGGTATTGAAGCAACAGTATAAGTACGATACTTTAAGCATTCCAAACAAAAAAGTAGTGGATAAGAAAATTGCCGATGCAATGAAAAATTTGACCCTTACAATAGATACAACTACAATCGTTTTGGGAAGGATTGAGAAATCAATGCGGAACACCTTAACGGATGAAGTTACAGACGCTTTAATCGACAAACTCGATGCGGTGCTTGATAGTATTGATTTGGAGGAAATAATTAAAAGTAAATAACGGGTTGCAGCTAACAGAAGTGGCTGCTTGTAAGAACTTCTGAATTGAAAACAAATGCTTGTAGCAGCCATTTTTGTTAGGTGCTGTTATAAGCTGTAAAAATTACGACTTATGAAGCCCTTAAAAGTATTAGAAAAAGGATTAATTGTAGATTATCAAACTGTTATTGAAGAAACTATTGGTGATTGGATAAGTGGTTTGAAATGCTATGACCCAAACTGGGATAGAAAGAAATTTATAAACGATAAAGAAATTGAAAGAGATAGAGCTTATTTTGTGCCTGACGCTGATTATGAATTGATAATCAGGAAAAAGAAATCAAAGTAATTTTTATTGCTTATAACGGCACTTGGCTTGTGGTCAGATGCGGATTTTGAAAAACAAAACTTGAAAATATGATACGAAGATTATTTGAAAAACTAAAGCTGATAAAACCACGTCAGCCGCACTTGCCACAAACCAATGTTAGTGGCAGTTTTAAAGAGTGGTATTTAGAGTTTCGTAGTGAAATGGCAAAGTCTTTTGGCGTTAATTACAGCATTTCTATTGCAAGTTGGACTTTTAGTGAAAACCATAAACACTATTACGATAAAGCTCTTACACCAAAAGAAGCGGTGTTGGAATATGCAACGTCAAAAAATTGCCACTAACACCCCCGTTAACGATAGTTTTAATTTCGTTAACAATTAGTTATCAAATAACAGTCAAATAAGGAAACCCTTTGTTTTAGCAAGGAATAGAAAAAAAACGTTATTAAATTAATTTAAAATAAAATAAAATGTCACAAAGAACTGAAAGTATTAATGAAGATGTTGTTATTGAATTGAAATTTAAAGTAAACATAATTTCATTTAGTAACCATAATGGTTTTTTTCACGGTCAAATTGATAAAGCTATTAAGGAATTTAAAGAAGTTATAAAAGAAGAAATAGAGTGCAATATTAATGGAGTGTATCAACAGCAAGAATTTTTACAAACAACAGATTTTGTTAGTTATGAAATTATTAATTTAAAATAAAAATCATGAAAAGAGTAAAACAAGAACACAAGCAAATTGAGATTGAAAAATTACAAGTATTACTTAATGCAGTAGGTTTTCACATTGATTATCAAAATACTGATTTAATTAGTAGAGTGTTGAAGATAAACAACGCAAAAGCTACAATAAAGGATTGTGTTGCTATTCGCCAACAATGGCAAAAAGATTACGAAAATAAGGAATTATTTACTGAAATTTAAATATTAAAATGAAAAAACAAATACTTATATTCCTATACGGATTTTTAATCGGTTTATTTATTAATATTTTAGCGGATTTTATAATATTATGAGAACATTAATCTACTACGCGCTATTTAAGACTTTATTAACTTATTTGGTTATAAAGCATAAAATCCGTAAATTTGTAACGTTTTGTTTTAATTGTTAGTATATTAGGTGGTTGCATTTCGTTCTTTTCGCATAGTTTTAAATTCTTACACCGCGCCACCTAGTAACTACCCTAAACCTTAAATCATGAAATACTTACTTTTTCCTATACTTTACATAATCTGGACTTTAGACCGTATATTTTGCGCCCTATTGCCACACACCGAGCACCCGAAATTTAAAAATTTTTTCCCTATTTGGAATATCGTTAAATTTGCGTTGGTAAGAGTATTAATTTTAATTTTTTTGGTATGGATTTTCAATTAGTAGATATAAAAACGGTTAAGAAAAACCCGAATAATCCTAGAATAATTAAGGATGATAAATTTTTAAAGCTTGTAAACTCGATTAAAGAGTTTCCGAAAATGTTGGAAATTCGACCAATAGTTGTTAATGTTGATATGGTCGTGTTGGGTGGAAATATGCGTTTAAAAGCGTGTATTGAAGCTGGATTAAAAGAAGTTCCGATAATTAAAGCGGACGACCTTACAGAGGATGAACAAAGGCAGTTTATAATCAAAGATAATGTTAGCGGTGGAGAGTGGGATTGGGAAATGTTAGCGAATGAATGGGATACCGAGAAGTTGGATAGTTGGGGTTTGGATGTACCTTCATTTGAAGCGGATGAAAATGAAGACAAGGTAGTTGAAGCTCATGCAAAATTAACAGATACATTTATTGTTCCACCGTTTACAATTTTAGATTCAAGACAAGGTTATTGGAATGAAAGAAAATCATATTGGAAACAATTAATAAATGACAACGGAGAAAGTAGAGAAGATACCTTAGCAAAAGGTAGCATGATGTCCGCTTTAAATAATGGAGTTTCAATATTAGACCCTGTACTTTCAGAATTAGTTAATTTATGGTTTGGATTACCTAACTCAAAAACTTTTGATTGCTTTGCTGGAGATAGCGTTTTTGGTTATGTTTCTTCTTATTTAGGAAATTCATTTACAGGAATAGAATTAAGAAAAGAACAAGCAGATTTAAATAACGAAAGGATAAAGGGTTTTAAATCAAAGTATATTTGCGACGATGGAAGGAATGTATTAAATCATATTAAAGAAAATTCACAAGATTTATTATTTAGTTGCCCTCCTTATTTTGATTTAGAAGTGTATAGCAACTTAGAAAACGATGCAAGTAATCAAGACAGTTATGAAGAATTTATTGAAATACTTGATACAGCTTTTACAAATGCAATTAAATGTTTAAAAGACAATCGTTTTGCTGTTGTAACAGTTGGTGACGTAAGAGATAAGCAAGGATTTTATTATAGGTTTGTAGATGATATAAAGGATATTTTTAAACGTAATAATATTCTACTTTATAATGAATTAATTTTAGTTGAAAGTATTGGTACTTTACCTCAAAGAGTAGGAAAATTTATGGAACATAGAAAGATAGGTAAGTGCCATCAAAACGTTTTAGTATTTTATAAAGGCAACCCGAAAGAAATTAAAAATATTTATCCTAAATTAAAAACAATAGAACATGAAAGCACAGATGTATAATTATAGTAGTTGGATTAAAGAAACTAATCCAACTATTCTTTATGATTTTTTTATGCAAAAATTAATAACTGCTGGTTTTGGAGTAGAAAATGTAATAGAAAAACATTTTGAGCCACAAGGATATACATCTTTATTTCTGTTGTCTGAAAGTCATTTTGCAATTCATACCTTTCCCGAACAAAAACAAACATATATTGAGATTTCCAGTTGTATTAAAACACCCTTTGATAATTTTGTAAAATCAATATAATGGCATACGATAAACAAAAGATATTCGAACAAGCAAAGGAAGTAACGGTAAAGAATAAGCTATTCTTTATTGAAGATATAGTTGCATTTTTGCCATGTGATAAAACGACTTTTTATAGATTTTTCGATATTAATTCCAACGAATACAACGAGCTAAAAGAATTATTAGAAACAAATCGTACTGAGTTAAAGGTTTCTATGCGTTCAAAATGGTATAAATCCAACAGTCCAGCTTTGCAAATGGCTTTAATGAAGTTAATAGGAAATCAAGAAGAATTAAGGAGGTTGTCAATGCAACATATCGAACAAAAACAAACCAACATTGATTTATCTGGGTTAACTACTGATGAAATTAAGAATTTGCTAAATGAATAAAAAAGAAGCAATAAAGGAACTATTAAGGGCGGAACTCTCAAGAAGAAATTTTTGGGAGTTTTGTTTATTTTATGATGGGGAATTTTTCCAAAAACGACCATTTTTAAAAAAGGTTGCTGATGCCTTTCAATTGATTGAAGAGGGCAAGATTAACAGCTTATCCGTATCAATGCCACCAAGAGCTGGAAAGAGCTACATAACCACTTTGTTTAGTGCGTGGAGTATAGGCAAAACACCGCAAGAAAGTATAATGCGAAATACTTGTACGGCTACCCTATATTTGAAGTTTTCCTACGATGTTAGGAATGTAGTAAAAACCGAAAAATTTAGCAAAGTATTTCCAGATGTAAGGCTATCCGATGATAAAGCAAATTTACAGGGGTGGAATACAAATCATAGTAAGCAAGTAGGTTATTTCGGTGCTGGTGTTGGTGGTACAATTATCGGGTTTGGTGCTACTAAGTTGGCTATTACGGATGACTTGTATAGAGGTGTTGAGGATGCAATTTCTGATAATAGCAACGATAAAATACTAAAATGGAAAGAAGCTACCCACGATAGCCGATTAGAGCGAAATTGTAGAAAAATTGATATTGGTACTCGGTGGAGTATAAATGATGTAATAGGGCAAAATTATGAAGCTGGGAGGTATGATATGAGTGTAATTATACCAGCGTTGGATAGTGAAGATAAATCGTTTTGCGAAGATGTAATGACAACGGAGCAATATCACGAAATACGTAGCCGAATAAATCCAGATATTTGGATTGCTGAATACATGCAAGAGCCTGTGGATATGAAAGGGCGATTATTTAGTGGCTTAAATAAGCTATCAAAGGAGGAATTTAACAGTATTAAAGATAAGATTGAGGGTTATGTAGGTTATATTGATGTTAGCGACCAAGGCACGGATTTTACAGCTTTGGCAATTGGTGGAATAATGGACAATAAGGTTTACGTTGTTGATTACGTATTTACACAAGCAAACACCGATATAACTTTGCCAATGTGCGCCGAAAAATTAAGCGAATGGGGGGTAAAATACTGCAGAGTTGAAAGTAATAGCATGGGTGCAATGTTTAGCCGACAATTACAGAAGTTAACCACTACCCGAATATTGCAAGTAAATAACACGCGTAACAAAATTACAAGGATCATTATGGAGAGCGGTTTTATTATCCAATCCTTTTATTTTGTAGTATTAGAAAATAAAGAATACAACCAATTTATTACTAATGTTGAGGGGTTTAGCAAGGAGGGTAAGAATAAAAACGATGATGCACCCGACTGTTTGGCTGGGTTAAGTATGTTTTTAAAATCTTTATTTCCTAAGAATTTTGCCTAAAACTGCGATACTGGTGGTTTAATTTCAATGGTGCTAGTTATTGCTGTTGCTTGTTCTCTCGAAATACCAAACGAAATAATCAATATTTCTGTAGCACTTTCTCGGCTTAAAATACCCTCGCTAATTGCTTGAGCTACTTGTACCATTGAAGTTACTTGTGCACCATTTAACGATTGAACTGGTGCGCCTTGCTCTTCCTTAACTGGGTAGCCTAACTCGTTACGTGCTTCCGAGCTATCAATTACACCGCTTTGAAACAACGATAAAACAACAGCAGATTTACTGGCTTCATCCTCTTGCAATACAGGAATATGCGAAAAATCAGGTTTTAAATACAAGCCTTGAGCCGTTAAACCTAGCTGTTGCGACATAGTTTGGTACATTTGGGTAACCTCTGGAATAATAGCATCTTGATAAGCCATGCGCATACCTTGTTGAACGTTGCTCATAATACTATCATTTGCGTTTGAAAACACGTATTTGTTTAATCCATAAGCATCAATTAAAGCCATTTTATCCTCGTTCAACTCCTCGAATAACATTAAATCCTTAGTAGGGTAGGACATAGGCGTCCATTGTATGTCCGCTTCAGTAAGCACTAATTTATCTTTATTTCTACTTACCCAATCTTTACGGATTTCGTCTTTTTCTTCTGGTGTCATTGGGATTGTTCCACCCATATCCGATTTCTTACTTGATAAAATACCGATTGCACCCATGTTTTCCAAAATAACATTACGTTTATTGTAGGTTGCCATGATATTGGATAAAGGGTATTTTAACGTATCAATCCTATTAATCGAATTTATTAAATTAATACCGTCGGGGGTGTTCATATACACCATATCTTGTAATTCGATTTTTTCCATTTTTTGGCTATCATACCAAAATTCAAAATTCTTAATCAATCCATCTTTATCGATTTGATTTAGGAATTTTCCAGTACCAACGATTTTTACTTGATTAGCTGGTAAAGGCATAATTAAATTACGAATATCAAAGCTTCTTTTCGGGCAATAAGCAAATGAATTATTAAATAAGCCATCGTTTACAGCCAACGAATATACAACATCCGACCAGCTTTGTGTGGGATTTGGATTGTTGATTAAATCTAACATCCAATGGCTTTCAATAATGTTACCCTCTTTGTCACAAAGTACAGGTTTACCACTACTCATCATTATAGCACGTTTATTAATAACTGCCCTAAGCTCGGGAATAGTGATGTATAAATCGTATGGTTTATTTGTATCTACCCATTGTGGCTTAGTATTACCCCAAAATTGGTTAGTTGTTCTTTGTATCATTTTCAAGAAGTTATCATTCTTACCACTTGTTGCGCCAAAAACCGAAGTCCAAAAATTATTATTCATATTTTTTTTTAATGTTTTGGTAAAATTACGTATTTTTACGTAAATTTGCGTATAAAACCGTATTTAATGAATAAAAATTTTACTCAATACAAGACAAAAAGCGTTACCGAGATTAAAGATTTATCACTCGGTAAGCGTGAAGTTGCTATGTATTTAAGCAAATTCGGGGTGTTAGATAGTGATAACGATATTATCATAAAAGGTGCTTTTAAGCGTAGTTTAGTTGATAGGGGAGTTGATAGTGCTAGTAATAGGAAGATAGCTTTTTTACGTTACCATGATTGGCAACATCAAATTGGTAAATTTATTCGATTAGAGGAAGACGATTTGGGGTTGTTTGGAGTTGGTAAATTGTCAACATCAACAAAGGGCGAGGATGCTTTAAGAGATTATGAAGAGGGTATAATTAAAGAGCATTCAATAGGTTTCCAATATATGACCGATAATATCCGTAAAGTAGGCGATAATTTCGAAATATTCGAGGTTAAACTATTTGAAGGTTCAGCGGTTACTTTTGGAGCTAATTTAGAAACGGAAGTTTTAGCCGTTGGAAAATCCGAAAATAAAATTCAAGTAGTAGAAAAAATAAGTAAAGAAATTGATATAATTACAAAATCATTAATAAATGGTAGGGGCACAGATGAACGCCTTTACAATTTAGAAATGAAGTTAAAATATTTAAATAGCCGTTTAGTTGACCTTGCAATGATGCCACCGCTTACAAGTTCCAAGAGCGAAATAGCTGAGCAAGTTAATAGTAAACACTCATTTGATTGGAACAAATTAAATAAATTATTGTAAAACTAAAATTTTTAAAAATGGAAAATGAATTAACACCTGAACAAGTGGTGGCAAAATTTGAGGGTAAAATTGCAGAAGCTACAAAAGGCTTTGTACCTCAAGCAGAATTAGACTCGGTTAAGTCGCAGTTAGAAGCGGTTAAATCCTTAGCAGAAAAAAACAGTGGTTCGGATGAATTGAAAGCTAAAGTAGTTGAGCTTGAAAGTTCAATTAAAGCTTTTAAAGAAAGTTCTAAAAACGCTCCAATGGTTGCTAAATCTTTAGCTAACATTTTAGCTGAAAAATCGGCGCAAATTAAAGACGCTTTATCTTCAAACAAAAAATTTGAATTAGCTATTAAAGCGCAACAAGACCCAAGCGACATTGGTACACGTACCGATTATGCTGTTTTCTTACCTAACACGGTATTTAAACCTGTAAGAGCGACTAGGATTATTGATTTATTCCGTAGAGTTCCAGTATCAACTGAGTATGTAAAATACCGTGAAGAGGATACAGTAACACGTGATGCAAAAGTGGTTGTTAATTGTGCTACTTCAACAAGTAACACGAAAAAAACGTGGGTAACTAGAACGGTGCAAATTCAGAAAATCCGAGATTTCGTTGATGTTTGTTTGGATATGATTGACGATTATTCGTTTGTTGCATCGGAGGTGGAGCAATTAGTTAACCAATCGGTTAAATTAAAGGAAGATAGCGAAATTTTATTGGGTTCGGGTAACATTTTATCCATTGATGCAATTGCATCCGAGTTTGACCCAGCGAACGTTTTAGCTCCTTATACAGGCGCATTCCAAAGTGCAACTTTAGCGGAATTAACTGCAGCAATGAAAGCGCAAATTTACACTTTTGGACAAGAAAACAGCTGGAATGCTGATACTATTGTAATGAACTACAACGATTACGTTAAGTTCATGCACCAAAAGAACAGCGAGGGCGACTATTTATTGCCTAACTTCGTTATGAGTGGCGACGGTGTTTTAAACGGCATGCGTATTGTTACAAGTCCATTGGTAGTAGCTAACACTTTATACGTGTTTGATAGCACTAAAGGTGAGATTTTGGATAGACAAGGCGCGACTTTAGAAATGAGTTACGAAAACAACGATAATTTCGAACATGAAATTGTTACATTAAAAGTTGTTGAACGTATCCAATTCCATGTAGCGCAAATTAACCAAGATGCCTTCATGAAATGTACTGATATTGCTCAGGCTTTAGAAGATATCACAGTAGTTGTAACTCCTTAGAACATGAAAAAGGTAAAGCTAATTAGAGATTATAACGGAAAAAAGAAAGGCGAGGTTATCGAGGTAACCGAGCAAGTTTCTTACTTCATGTTAATGAACTCTATTGCAGTTTTATCCGATTGTTCAAACTGTGAAGAGTGCGAAGATTGTAAAGGTAAAAAGAAGAAAAAAACCAAGTCCCCTGTTAACTCGGGGGACTTATCCTAACTAAATTATGAGCCTACTTAATATCACATATTCGGATTTCGGCAAAGGTAAGTACGAACTACATAGCGGAATGTATGAAACTGCTAAGATACAGGCTTATATTGACAAATATGAACGACAATACTTAGTTAAATTACTGGGTGTTGAGTTGTTTAAATTGTTTGAAGCCGATTTGGTTGTAGGAGTGCCACAAGATGCTAAATATTTAGCGTTGTTTGAGCCATTCGAATATGATGAAATTAACTGTGGGGTTTATATTTCGGAGGGAATGATTGAAATGATTAAAGGTTTTGTTTACTTCCAATACTTAAAGGATTTAACTAACGTTGTTGCAGTGAGTGGAAATGTACGCCAAATGGGTGAAAATTCCGAGAATGTAAGCACACTTAACACAATGATTTATACAAGGTATAACGACAGTGTAAGGACTTACAAGGCAATACAAAAGTTTATTTGCGACAATAACAGGGATTATCTTAAATTTAACGGAGTAAAAATAGGTTTAGCATATTGGTTATGATAGAAGCATCAGAATACGTTAAACAGTTAGTACAAGCCATTGATAACACCATTAAAGGGAGTTATGACCCCTTAACAGGTAGAACTCTAGTTTGCAATACTAAATGGGCGCGTGTCGGAAAAATCGTAAAGGATGCCGAAAATATAGAGTACTTGATTACGGAATTAGTAACAGATGAATACTTGGTTGCTACTCCATTAATCGGAGAAACTAATTTAAGCGGTTTGATTTATTTACAAGATTTATTTTTCATTACGGGCACTAAACGAGCTACAAACAACGAATGGACTATGGTAAGTAATAACCTAAACAATAAACTACCATTAGTTTGGTTATTGGAAGTTATCAGTGAGAATGGATTTGGGCGAAATTCAAGCATTGAAAAGGAAATGGATATCCGTTTGTTTTTTCTAGATGAAACAGACCCCTCCCAATATTACACAGCTGACCACAGGGAGCAAGTTGTTAAACCGATGCAAAAACTAATGTTAGAATTTATCGAGGTAATAGAACAAAACCGAAAATTTAAATCAATCGAAAATTACCAATACAAGACTTTTTCGCGCTTTGGAGTTGAAAATGAAAAGGGTATGATGCAAAATGTACTAGATGCTAACTTATCGGGGGTTGCATTAGAGATTACTTTAACCCGATATAAAGAAAATTGTAAATGTTAAAAAACAAATAAAATGACAGGATGTAATTGTAATGTTGGTTTATCCAACACAGGAAGACCGAATTGCGTACCTCTTTTTGGTATCACTTCGAGTTTAATTTTAGTGCCTATCTTCGATAATGAGGGCGTGAAAAATGGTATTGATTTATCTACGGCTTTGCCTACGTGGTCAACTTTAGTAAATCAATCGGATGCTTCAAAGCGTTGGTTTCCTTTACCAGCTTTTGAAAACGTAGAATTACCAAAAGCAGATAGCCAGTTTGAAGAAGCTAACAGCGGTAGAATGGTATTTTTACGTCAAGGTAAAAGGTCTTTCGCTGGGGAATTATGGGCAGAAGATAGCACACCTACATTATTAGGTAAATTGCAAAATTCAAGATGCGTTGATTTTGGTGTTTATGTAGTTGATGTAAATGGTAATTTGATTGGTTCAGAAGTTGGAGGTTATTTATATCCAATTCCAGTAGATAACCAATCGTTTGACCCAAAATTTGCGTTTGCTACTGATAGCACAACTCAAAAGATTATGTTAGGTTTTGACTTTGACCGTTTATTCGATGAAAGTACAATGTACATGATTTCTGTTGAAGAAGCTGGTATTGATTTCACTACTTTAGAGGGTTTAAAGGATGTAAATTTAATCAGTTTAGCATCCACTACTACGGTGGCAACTTTTAGCGCGAAATTAGACTACGGAACTGCTGTAAACAAAATTAAATATGTTGGCGCAGACCAGTTAGCTGATTGGAGTATAACGAATGTTACGGATAACGATACTTTTGCGCCTGATAGCGTAACGGAAAGTCCTGACGGTACATATTCGTTAAACTTTGCGACTAACACGGCTACTTCGGGCGATGTTATCAAAGTAAGCGTTTCTAAAAATGGTTTTTCGGGTAGTGCAACGGTAACAGTATAATGAAGCTAGGACGTACCACGTTTGATATTGAGAAATTAAAAGGTATAGATTTGGAGGTTGCTATTAGTAACCTCCA
>JACCDH010510054.1_pt1 | contig 34404 bp, 29 predicted proteins | sample 7442481 | NCBI WGS metagenome assembly JACCDH01 (sample SAMN15323433, study PRJNA562643) | freshwater metagenome | isolation source: river surface water | place: USA:Blue River Watershed | collected 2017-08-15
AATTAATAAGCGTTTTGATCACCTCTAAATATATTAATCACCGTTTGAATGATTATCTGTAAATCTAACCAGAAGTTCCATCTTTGAATATAGTATAAATCAAAGTTCACTCTTCTTTGCATATCTTCGGTTGTCTTAGTCTCTCCTCTACATCCATTTACTTGAGCTAATCCTGTAATACCTGGAATTACTTTATGTCTTAACATATAATTATCTACTGTTTCCATGGATTCTAAATTTAGTTGTGTAGGATGTGGTCTTGGACCAACAACCGACATATTGCCAATTAATACATTCCAGAATTGTGGAAGCTCATCCATATTAGTTTTTCGAAGTATCCTTCCAATCAGGGTAATTCTTGGATCATCTTTCTGTGCCTGATTGTATTTACCTTCTTCATCAATATCACTACTTTCTTTGATCATAGATCTAAACTTGTAACAAATAATTTTTTTATTATTGATACCCCATCTTTCTTGTTTGAAAAAAATAGGTCCTTTAGATGTTAGTTTAATAATTAATCCAATTAAAGGGAAAATCCATATACCTATTAGTAAGAAAAATAAAATTGAAAAGAAAATATCAAATCCTCTTTTTAATAACCTGTTTTCTGTTTTATCTAATGGCAAGTCACCCACATTCACCACTGGTAATAATCCAATATTATTTATATAAACAGAACCAGAAGTTATTTCAGTTAGGTTTGGTAAGATTCTAACTTTAATTTTATATTGATCACAAATTGAAATACAGTTTTGTATCTTTTGATTTTCATTGGTGGGCAATGCAATAAACACTTCATCGATATTTTTTGATTGAAGAATATTACTTAAATTATTTAGTGAACCGAGGTAATCCGTATCTAAAGTTTGTTTTTCTTGATCATCAATATAACCAATGCATTTATAACCATAATAGTAGTATTTTCTGACAGCTTGTATAAAATCATCTGCTGCTTTTGTTGAACCCACCAGAAGCACATAGTCATAAAAGATCCCCTTGTTAAGATTTGCATGTACTTTTTTTCTAATACCATATTTGGTCAGAATGGCTAAAAAAGCCAAGATATTTATATAAACTATGATGAATTTGGAGGGAAACTTGTGATTCAAGTTCAAGAAGAATAGCAAAGACGTAAGACTTACTACAAATAAAATAGAGTGATATATAATCTGTACCATTTCTTCTGAAAACTTATTAGATCTTTTCTCAATGTATATTTTAGAAAAAAAAGACATTGAAAACCATAGTATTATAGATAATAATAAAAAATTATAATTAAATATTTGCAAACTAGTGTTTAATATGATTTTTTTTGCTAAAGTATATGCAATTAATATTATAATTATATCTAATGCGTAACTGATATTTCGTAGAAACTGTTGCTGTTTCTTCATTTCCTAATTGAATTAAATTTTGACCTTGTATTCAAAGTTAAAAGGTATTTCAGTAAGAAAAAAATTTACAAAACAAATAGCTCAAATTCATTATTTTACAAAAAATATTACCTATTTTTGTAATAGGTAATTCCATTTAAGATCTATTAAATTTAGCTCACAATTATGTGACTTACAATGCGTTAGCTATATTTTATTCATAAAAACAGATAAATCCACACTATGAGACTATTTAAGTTTTTACTAACATTAATTGTATTGTTTTCTATCAACGTTAAACTCTTTGCTCAGGATCCATTGGGGGGACGCGATTTAAGTAACATTAAGGTGGATGCTTTAACCGATAATCAAATTAATGCTATTCAGCAGAAGTTGAAACAGTCTGGTATGACAATTGACCAGGTGGAATCTCAGGCTATTGCTAAAGGAATGTCTCCTGGTGAATTTACAAAATTAAAAGATAGGGTTAATGGTATTTCTGGAATTGTAATGGCAAAGTCTGTGAAAAGAAATGTAGTTAATTCGTCAACAAATAATTCTACTCAAACAAAAGATACTACAGTTGTTAATTCTAATCCATATTTGAATACCTTGGTTTATGGTTCTGAATTATTCTTACCCTCTGGTAATGGAAATGCTGCTAATAAAGTTTTAGCTACTCCACTAAATTATGAAATTGGGCCAAATGATGTATTAAAATTAGTGATTTATGGTGTACAAGAATATTCAGCAGATTTAACAGTTTCAAAAGAAGGTAAAATTTATGTAGACAATGTTGGTAATATAAAAGTTGGAGGATTAACTATAGAAGCTGCAAAATCCAGAATAAGACAGCAAATGTCTGCAACGGCATATTCTAGTTTGAGTAGAGGCGAATCTAAAATTGATTTAACATTAGGTGATATTCGAACAATTCATGTTAATGTTATTGGTGCATTTAAAAGTGGCACAATGAATGTCTCATCTCTTTCTAATGTAATAAGTGTATTAAGTGAGGCAGGGGGTCCAAATTCTATAGGTTCTTACAGAGAAATTGAAGTGATAAGAGATAATAAATTATTCAAAAAAGTAGATTTATATAAGTTTATGCAATATGGGGATCAGTCTCAGAATATTGGATTAAAAGACAATGATATAATTCGTGTACCAGCATACAAGCAAAGAGTGGAGATCAAGGGTGAAGTAAAAAGACCAGGTATTTTTGAAGTAATTGGAACTGAAAGTTTTGCTCAAATTTTACAATATGCAGGTGGATTCACAGATAATGCTTATTCAGCATGGGTAAAAATTATCCAAAAAAATGATAAAGAAAAATCAGTAAAAGATGTTGCATCCGCCGATTTTTCTAAGTATATGCCAACAGGTGGTGATGAAATTATGGTTTCAAAAATAATTAATCGATTTCAAAATAGAATAACTTTAAGTGGTGCTGTTTATCGACCTGATGTTTATGAATTAACTCCTGGTATGAGAGTTGCTGATTTAATCAAGAAAGCTGATGGATTAAAAGAAGACGCATTTATTGGAAGAGCACAATTAATAAGAAGTAAACCTAATTTATTGAAAGAAATGATTAGTATCAATCTTTCAAAAGCCCTAGAAAAAAACAGTGTTGATAATATTGAATTACAAAGAGAAGATGAACTATATGTAAATTCTATTTTAGATTTAAGAGATTCATTGACGGTTCAATTACTAGGTGAAGTGAGATCATCAGGTAGATTTAACTACATTGATAGTATGACTGTTAAAGATTTGATTTTAATGGCAGGCGGATTTACATACGCTGCAAATAAAAATATTGAAGTAGCTAGATTGGTAAAGTATGGAGAAAAAGTTGAGAATACAGAAGTAACACAAATTTTAAAAACAGAAATTAATGGTGATTTGAGCTTTAATCCAGGACAAGAGAATTTTGTATTACAACCATTAGACGTAGTCACAATCACTAAAAAAGTGGGATACACATTACCAGAAGTAGTAGCTATTAGTGGCCAGGTTCAAAGTGCAGGTAAATATACACTTAGTTCAAGAGTTGAAAGAGTAAGTGATATTGTGAAAAGAGCAGGTGGGTTAATTGGTGAAGCTTATGGTGAAGGTGCATTTATCAAAAGAAGAAGATTTGATGTTGATTCATTAAAATCCGATGAAACAAAAACATCTATCGAATTGGCATATACTAGAAAGTTTAAAGCTAAACAAGAAGCAGACAGAGCAAGTATTTTAAATACAGCAAATTCTGCTACAATTACATCGGCATCTGAAATTAACCTAAATCCTGAATCTAAGACTATAAGATTAAAAGATACCTTAAATGCATTATTTAAAGAGTTAGACGAAGATTATTATCAAATTGCCATTGATATAAATTATATTATGAAGAATCCAGGTTCAGAATTAGACTTGGTATTAAGAGGAAAAGATGAAATTGTAATTCCTAAAATGGATAATAGAGTAAAGATTAGTGGAGGAGTTTTAAGACCAACTAATATTGTATATCGAGATGGATTAACTGTCGGAGAGTGTATAAGTGCTGCAGGAGGTATATCTGAATATGCAAAAAGGGGCAGGGCATATGTAATTTATGCTAATGGAAAGTCAAATAGAACTAAGACAATTGGTTTATTTAGAATAAATCCAAAAATAAAACCCGGGGCAGAGGTTGTTTTACCTGAAACAGATGCAAAGAAAGAAAAAGCAATTACAACAGTTATTCAATTTACAACTGTTTTGGCTCAAGTTGTTTCAGCATTGGCAACAATTAGTTTATTGCAAAAATAAATTTAGTAAATTTAATCTTTTCAAAATGAATTCAGTTAATCACGATTTTTCTAATAATAGCCTTGAGCATGATGAGGTTTCTGTAAGAGATTTAATTTTAAAAATTATTAGTTGGTATCGATTTTTGATATCAAAATCAAAAATCATTTTATTTTCAGCAATATTAGGGTCAATAATTTTATTTTTTGTATCATTATATGATAAGCCAATTTACAAAGCGGTTTTAACTTTTGCAATGGAAGAGGAAAAAGGTAACGCTGGCGCAGGGATCAGTGGAGCCTTGGGATTAGCAAGTAGTTTCGGTATTGATTTAAGTACAGGTGGAGGTGCTTTTTCTGCTAGCAATTTATCTGAATTTATGAAAAGTAGATTAATAATTGATAAAGTTTTACTAGAACCAATAAATTACAATGGCAGAATAATTTCCTTAATTGAATATTACATTGATAAAAATCAATTAAGAAGAAATTGGGAAAAAAACCCCAAATTAAAAAACATTAAGTATCCACCAAATGCAGATAGAAATAAATTTAACTTACAAGAAGATTCAATTTTAAAACAAATACACAAAGAATTAATCAAAACAGAAAACCTAAATATTCTACAAAAAGATAAAAAAATTAGTATCTATTCAATAGAAGTAAAAAGCAATGACGAATTATTTTCTAAAGTTTTTTGTGAAAATATTGCAAGGGAAACATCAAGATTTTATATTGAAACTAAAAGTAAAAAGGCGAGCATTAATGTGAATATTTTACAAAAACAAGTAGATAGTGTTAAGTCAGAATTGAATGGAGCGATTACTGGTGTCGCAACAGAGACAGACAATGTATACAATTTGAATCCTGCTTATAATATTAAAGGAGCTAGTTTCAAAAAAAAACAAGTAGATGTCCAAGCAAATACTGCAATAATTACAAATTTAATAGTACAACTTGAATTGGCAAAAATAACCTTAAGGAAAGAAACCCCCTTAATCCAACTAATTGATAAACCAATTTTTCCATTAGAAAAAATAAAATTTGGCAAATTGAAAGCCATAGCCTTTGGATTATTTTTTGGAAGTTTTTTATCTATCTTTTATTTATCAATAAAGCAAGTATTTAAAAAAATAATTAACTAAAATTTGAAAATTTTATATCTATTTTTTTAAAATTGTTTATATAAAAAAGATATATTTCAAAAATTGTGAATAACGTTTAAAAATTAAAATATGAATTTTCAAGAAAAAAAAATTGCAATTGTTGGCTTGGGCTATGTAGGCCTTCCTTTAGCAATTGAGTTTGGGAAAAAATATGGAGTAATAGGATTTGATATAAATAAAAGTCGAATTGAAGAGTTGAAATCAGGAAATGATAAAACAAATGAAGCTGTTCTTGAAGATTTAATTTATTCGATGAATTTATACAAAGAAACTAATAAAATTGGATTAAGTTTTTCATATAACATAGAAGATTTAAAACCATTCAATGTATATATTGTTACAGTTCCAACACCTATTGATCAATTCAGAGCCCCAGATTTAAAACCTTTAATAAAAGCTTCTGAAATGATTGGTAAGGTACTAAAGAAAGGAGATATTGTTATTTATGAATCAACTGTATATCCAGGATGTACAGAGGAAGATTGTGTTCCAATTCTTGAAAAAAATTCAAATTTAAAATATAATCACGATTTTTTTTGTGGTTATTCACCAGAAAGAATAAATCCAGGTGACAAACAAAACACATTAACTAAAATAATGAAGGTCACCTCTGGTTCTACTCCGGAAATTGCAAATATTGTAGATGCTTTATATTCTAGTATCATTGTAGCTGGAACACACAAAGCCCCAAATTTAAAAATTGCAGAAGCCTCAAAAGCAATTGAGAATGCACAACGTGATTTGAATATATCATTTGTAAATGAGTTAGCTTTAATATTTGATAAAATGGGAATTGATACAAGTGATGTAATTGATGCAGCAGGAACTAAATGGAATTTTTTAAAATATAAGCCAGGTTTAGTTGGTGGCCATTGTATTGGAGTTGATCCATATTATTTAGCACATAAAGCTGAAAGTCTTGGATACTATCCGCAGGTTATATTATCTGGAAGAAGAGTTAATGATAATATGGGCATGTTTGTTGCTAATAAATTAGTAAAACTTCTAATTGCTAAAAATCATGTAATTTCTAATTCAAAGTCTCTAATTTTAGGAATAACATTTAAAGAAAATTGCCCGGATATTCGAAATTCAAAAGTGATTGATATCTTTCGTGAACTTCAACAATTTAATATTCTAGTAGATGTATATGACCCTCATGCGGATAAATATGAGGTAAAAAAAGAATACGGAATTGACCTAGTTGAAACTTTATCTGACAAATATGATTCAATTATTTTGGCTGTTTCACATAAGGAATTTTTAGAAATAGATATCAAAGGAATTTGCTCTAGTCCGAATTCTGTAATTTATGACATAAAATCATTTTTAGAACGCTCTATTGTTGATGCTAGATTATAATTTTTAAAATATGAAAATTGAAATGGTTGACCTGAAAGGTCAGTACAAAAAAATTCAAAATCAGATTGATAAAGCAATACTTGAAAGTATTGGAAGTTCAAATTTTATAAATGGACCAGATGTTTCAGAGTTTTCAAAAAATCTTTCAGAATTTCTAGGCGGAGGAGTATATGTTATTCCATGTGCGAATGGTACAGATGCATTACAAATTGCAATGATGGCATTGGACCTTAAGCCTGGAGATGAAGTCATCGTCCCTTCGTTTACTTATGTAGCTACAGCAGAAGTAATTGGGTTACTTGGATTAATTCCTGTGTTAGTTGATGTAGACCCTTTTAGTTTTAACATAACTTATGATAACATAGAAAAAGCAATTACTTCAAAAACAAAGGCAATTGTTCCAGTTCATTTATTTGGTCAATGTGCTGAAATGGAACCAATTATGGAGTTATCTAAAGCAAAAGGGCTTTTTGTTATAGAAGATACAGCACAAGCAATTGGTGCAAAGTATACTTTTAGTAACGGAACAATGAAATATGCTGGTACAATAGGAGATATTGGATGCACATCTTTTTTTCCTTCTAAAAATTTAGGATGTTATGGTGACGGTGGCGCTTTATATACCTGCAATCCAATTTTAGCAGAAAAAATAAAAATGATAGCTAATCATGGACAAATAAAAAAATATGTACATAAATATATTGGTGTAAATTCAAGATTAGATTCAATACAAGCTGCTGTTTTAAATATAAAAATTAAATATCTTGATGAATATATTTTATCTAGGAATAATGCAGCTGATTACTATGATAATTTATTAAAAAATGTTAAAAATATAATAATACCTCAAAGGTCCTTTAACTCAACCCATGTTTTTCATCAATATACTTTAATAATTAATGATAATAAACGTGATAGTTTAAAAGAATATTTAGAAAAAAAGGGGATCCCCACAATGATTTATTATCCAATACCATTAAATGAACAAGATGCATATAATTCTATCTGTAGAATCGCCGAAAATCCAGTAGAAACAATAAAGTTATGTAGATCCGTTCTTTCATTGCCAATGCATACTGAACTTTCAAATGATCAAATAGTTTATATTACTGATGCAATTAAATCTTTTTTTAAATAATTAAACATGGATTATTTTATTCATTATTCTGCAATTGTAGACGATGGTTGTAAAATTGGCTTTGGAACTAAAATATGGCACTTTAGCCATATTATGACCAATTGTGTAATTGGTCATAATTGTAATATTGGTCAAAATGTTGTTATTTCACCAGAAGTAATAATAGGCAATAATGTAAAAATTCAGAATAATGTATCTCTGTATACTGGAGTAGTCTGTGATGACGATGTATTTTTAGGACCTTCTTGTGTTTTTACAAACGTAACTAATCCAAGAAGTGCAATTAATCGAAGAGGACAGTATGCAAAAACCCACGTTGGTCGTGGTGCAAGTATTGGAGCTAATGCGACTATTGTTTGTGGACATGATATCGGGGAATATGCATTTATTGGAGCAGGTTCGGTAGTTACAAAAACAGTAATTCCATATGCATTGGTTGTAGGAAATCCAGCCAAACAAATTGGTTGGATGAGCGAGTTTGGACATAGGTTAATTTTTAAAGATAATATAGCAATTTGTATAGAATCGAATGATAGATATGAACTTTTTAACAATAAAGTCAAAAAAATATAAAATATGAAAAGATTCGCATTGATTGGTGCAGCTGGATTCATAGCGCCAAGACATATGAAAGCCATTAAAGATACTGGAAATACAATAACAACAGCATTAGATAAATTTGACAGTGTCGGAATTCTAGACAGCTATTTTCCTGAAGCTGATTTCTTTACAGAATTTGAAAGATTTGATCGACATGTTGAAAAATTAAAACAAAAAGACACTCCTATTGATTTTGTAAGTATATGTTCTCCAAATTATTTACACGATTCTCATATTAGATTTGGCTTAAGAAATCATGCAGATGTTATTTGTGAAAAGCCACTTGTATTAAATCCTTGGAATATTGATTCACTTGCAAAAGCAGAAAAAGAATTTGGTAGAAAAGTATATAATATTTTTCAATTAAGGCTTCATCCTGCTATAATTGAACTTAAAGAGAAAATTTCTAAAGGTCCCGAAGATAAAATTTATGATGTAGATCTTACATATATTACTTCTAGAGGAAATTGGTATTATACAAGTTGGAAAGGTGATATTGATAAATCTGGAGGTATAGCAACTAACATCGGCGTCCATTTTTATGATATGCTTTCTTGGATATTCGGATCATTGAAGAAAAATATTGTTCATGTTCACGAACATGACAGAGCTTCAGGATTTTTAGAATTTGAGAAGGCTAGGGTTAGATGGTTTTTAAGTATTAATTATGAAACAATTCCAGAAGAAGTAAAAATTGCTGGCAAAAGAACATTTAGATCTTTATCTGTTGATGGGAAGTCGTTTGAATTTAGTGATGGATTTACTGAATTGCATACAGAGAGCTATAAAAATATTTTGAAAGGAAACGGTTTCCCTTTAATGGAAGCTAAATCGGCTATTGAAATTGTTCATGAAATTAGAACTCAAACTCCGATTGGTAAAAAAGGAGATTATCATCCATTTATAAATTTACCATCAAGCAATCATCCATTTAATTAGTAACATTAAAAAATTAAATTTCTCAATCTTATGAATTTAATTTAGAGAATATAATTATATATTAAATTAAATAATATATTTGTTTCAATAAGTCTATCAAATGGTATTTCAATTATATTATTTTTACTTGTACCTTTGCATTTAGTAAAAAAATTTTTTATTTAAATAATTTCATTTTTAAAAATCAAATAAATATACAATTATGTCTAATTTAGAAAAGTATAAAAAAGCTTTTTGTGAAAGTTTTTCAATCAATGACAGTGTTCTGGAGGGTAATTTAGAATACAATAGTATACCTGAATGGGATTCAGTTGGCCATATGGGTCTAATAGCCGGAATCGAGGAAGCATTCGATATACAATTAGAAATGGATGACATTGTTGATTTTAGTTCTTTTAATAAGGGAAAAGAAATTTTAGAAAAATATAAAGTTGTATTTTAACTCTAATGTTTGAGAGTAATAAAATAACAAGCTTATTGAATATAAAATATCCAATTATTCAAGGCGGTATGGCTTGGTCAACTGATAGCACATTAGCATGTGCTGTGAGTGAAGCTGGAGGTCTTGGTATTATTGGATGTGGTGGTCGTGATCGTGATTGGATCGAAAGAGAGATTGATAAATCCAAGAATAAAACTTCACATATAATTGGCTTAAATGTTGCCATGGGTGATAATGATGCAGTTGATATTATTGAGCTTGCTATTACTAAAGGAATTAAGGTTTTTACAATGGGCGGTTCGAGTATATATCTAAAACTTATTCCAAAATATGGTAAAGATGTTTTAATAATTCCATTAGTAGGCAGTGTTATGGAGGCTAAACTTGCTGAACGCGCGGGTGCAAAAGCTATCATATGTGAAGGACAAGAGTCTGGAGGGAGTATTGGAAGATTGTCTCTATTTGCTTTATTACCTCAGGTAGTGGATGCAGTGAAAATACCAGTAATTGCAGCAGGTGGAATAGCTGATAATCGTGGAATGCGCGCAGCTTTTGCTCTTGGTGCACAAGGTATACAAATGGGTACTCGTTTTTTAGCAAGTGAAGAGTGTAGTATTTCTGAAGAATATAAAAATAGAATAATTAAGGCTCGAGATACTGATTCAATGGTAATTTTTAGTAAAATTAATTACCCGGCAAGAGTCATTAGAAATAAATTCGCCGTTGATTATGTTTCAAAAGAGAGGAATGGTACAAGTCAAGATGATCTAATAGCATTGAGTAAAGGTCGTTTAAAACTTGCGGCAGAATTTGACGCAGATTCAGGTGCTTTAATGGCTGGAGAAATAGCTGGAATGATTTCAGAAATAAAAAGTGTTCGTGAGATAATAGATGAAATTGTTTTCGACAACTTAACAGAAAAAAATACGTTTCAAAATGACACAATTATTTCTGATGAAAGAGTAACCCAATTTCTAAAACATAAACCCCCAATTTTATTAGTTGATAAAATATTAGAGTTAAAGTCAGGAATTGAATGTATAACAAGTTTGGAACTTAAAAATAATCATTGGTTTTTCAAATGTCATTATCCTGATTATCCCGTTATGCCTGGGAGTCTTTTAATCGAAGCCATGTCACAGACAATGACTATATTGGTTACGTCTATGGATAATTTCAATGAAGAATGGGGGGGGATACTTCTTTTAAGTACTATTAGTAATGCAAAATTCAGAAAGGAGGCTTTACCAGGTGTTAAACTTAAAATGACAGCTAAAATTGAATCTTTTAAAAGGGGAATAGTTAAAGGTAATATACGTTGCGAAACTGAAGGAGATTTAATTTGTACATGTGATATGACAATTATTATTCCAAACGCAGTTAAGAAATTTAGTAATTTAATGATAAAAGATAAACTTTATGAAAACATTTGATACATTAAAAGGGGATGAAACATTTGAAATGTTCTCAATGGACGTTTTGCAAATTCAAGAGTATCAACAGAATAGATACCCATATTTATTTTTAGACCATGTTGATGAAATCGTACCCGGCAAGTATGCAAAAGGGTTTAAAAACTACACAATGAATGAATGGTTCTTTCCTGTTCATTATCCTACTATGCCAAATGTACCCGGACTTTTACAAGTTGAAGCTCTTTCTCATCTTGCAATTTTAACTTTTTTAACATTGCCTGGTAATAAAGGTTTGATTACTAATTCATTGCGTGTAGATAATATTAAGTTTATTCAAAGAGTTGTTCCTGGAAATAGACTTTGTATGGAAGCACAATTACATTCGTGGAATAGGGGAATTGGGAAATGCACAACACAAGGTTTTGTTGAAGGTAAGTTAGTTAATCAAGCTGATTTTATTTTCACTATTCCAGACATTTTAGATAAATATAAACCCAAAAAATAATTATCCAAAAATGAGTACTAATAATTTTCGACTATTTTTTTAATTATTTTCAAGTAGATATAAAATGGATAAAGCAATACATAACAAATTAAAATCTGCGGCAAGCAAAATTAGAAGAAAGAGTCTTGATGTCGCATTAGCAGTTAGTCCAAAAGCAACTCACTTTGGCGGAGCTTTTTCAAGTATTGATATTTTAGTTACATTGTACTATGAAATTATGAAATATGATGTAAATAATCCGGAATGGCAATTAAGAGATAGATTTTTTCTTAGTAAAGGCCATAGTATACTTGGGTATTATAGTATTTTAAGTGATTTAGGATATTTTTCAGATGAAGTATTACATTCTTATGGTGAAAATCTTACAGAACTACCAGGTCACCCGGTACGCAATAAAAGTCTAGGCATTGAATTTACAAACGGAAGCTTAGGCATGGGGTTGGCTGTTGCAATAGGTCATTCAATAGCAGCAAAGAGACGTAATTTAAAATATCATACATATGTTCTTATGGGTGATGGAGAGTGCAATGAAGGCTCGGTATGGGAGGCAGCTATGGCAGCACCACATTTTGAATTAAATAATCTAACTGCAATTATTGATAATAACGGTTTACAACAAACTGGCACCAATAATGAAATTTCAAGAGTTGAAAATTTTGTTAAGCGATTCGAAAGTTTTGGATGGGAGGCTGTTGAGATAGATGGACACAATTATGAAGAACTTTATAACGCTTTGATAAATAAAGAATCTAATAAACCTAAAATTATTATAGCAAAAACTGTTAAAGGTAAGGGCTTATCATTTACTGAAGGAAATAATGCATGGCATCACGGTGTAATGACAAAAGATCTATATAATTTAGCACTAGAAGAATTAAAATTAAACAATGATTGAAATTAATAGTAAAAGCATAAAAAATTGGTCTATTGTTGGACCAAGACCCACTTTAGGATTGATTTTGTTTGAAATTGCAAAATCATTAAATAATTTAATGGTAGTAACTGCTGATGTTTCAACTTCAGCAGGATTAGATAGGTTTAGAAAAACATTTCCTGATAAATTTGTTGATACTGGTATATCAGAACAAAATATGATTGGAATAGCAGCCGGCTTAGCAGATAACGGTTATAATGTATTTACTACCACGTTTGCGCCATTTCAGACACTTAGATGCCTAGACCAAATAAAAGTAGATTTGGCATATTCGAAACTTGGAGTAACCATGGTTGGTTTGGCAAGTGGTTTAATAAATGGTCCATTAGGTAATACACATTGTTGTGTTGAAGATGTAGGTGCTTTAAGATCAATCCCTAATATTGTTATCCTTTCACCAGCTGATGGTGTAGGAATAGCTAAATCAATAATTGCCTCATTAAAGACTGACAAGCCAGTTTATATTAGACTGACTGGTGGACCCAATCATCCCATTGTTTATCAAACTGATGTAGACTACAGAATTGGAAAATTCAATCAATTAATTGAAGGTAAAGATGGCGTTTCAATTTTAGCTACTGGAACTATGGTTTACAATTCTTTAAAAGCTGCAGAGATATTAAAGAAAAAGGGAATTGAAGTTAGTGTTTTTGATGCACATACTATAAAGCCAATTGATGAAGAAATGGTAAGAAAATGCGCAAAAAAAGATAAATTGATTGTTACTATTGAGGAGCACAATATTTGTGGTGGATTAGGTTCTAGCGTGGCAGAATGTATAACAAAAGAAAAAAATTCAACTACACATTTGGCATTAGGTGTTAAAGATGTTTTTCTACATCCTGGAGAATATAATTTTATGCTTGAACAATCTGGACTTCTTCCAGAGCAAATTGCTGAATCAATAATTAAGTCGTATTCAATTATATAAAATTTAGATAATAATATGTATGATTTTAGTATTTCTAAATTGAAGCTTGGAGTGGCATACACTCGTCGAGATTCATGGATAAATAAAGCTACTGAAAATAATAAAACTATCATCTCAGATAAAATAAAAAAATTGGCTGAAGATGAAAATGTTGAATATTTTAGTACTGAAGATTTAGACACCACTCGAAAAAACAAGTATATAAATGGAAGAGAAATACTGCAATCCAATAACAAATATTTGACCGATTATCAAGATGCTGTTAATGTAGCCGAATATTTTAATCAATGCAAAATCGATGCCTTAGTTGTTATTTTTTGCAATTATGGACAAGAAGAAGCTATTGCTAAATTGGCTAAGGAACTTAATGTACCAGTATTACTTTGGGCTCCTTCTGATAGTATTGATAATGAAACTGACATATATCGATCAACAGATTCTCAGTGTGGTGTTTTTGCCGCTTCAAAAGTATTACGCAGATATGGTATAAAATTTACATACATTGAAAATTGTGATATTAATGCACCAGAATTTTCAATTGGATTTAAACAGTTTATTAATACATCTCGCATCGTCAAAAATTTCCGTTCTAGTCGTATTGCTCAAATAAGTGTTAGACCTCAGCAATTTGTAAACCTTATGGTTAATGAAGGTGAATTGTTAGAAAGATTTGGAATCGAAGTCGTACCAGTAACTGGAGTTGAACTTTTAGATACAATTAAAAATATTTTGAAAAAAGACGAGGATGATATACAAAATTTAATTTCCGAAATTGAGCAAACAGTTGAACTTTCAAGAATTCCAGATAAAAGAGTTTTGGCAGCAATAGAACTTGGATATATGAAAATTGCAAAGCGCTATTCTTGTAATTCAATAGCAAGCGATTGTTGGCATGAAGTTCGTAGAGAATTTGGTTTTGGTCCTTGGTTTGTGTTCGGTGATTTATATGATCATGGATTACCATGCACAAATGAGTGTGATATTCATGGTGCAATTACTTCTCTTTTGGCGCTCGGTGCTTTAAATAATGAATCTCCTGCTTTTTTATCTGATTTAACAATGAAAAATCTATATGATAATAATTCAGAGTTGTTGTGGCATATGGGTTTTGCAAAACAGTTAAAAGATCAAAATGAACCTGGTTTTGTGGCTAAGACAGGCGAAGGAAATTATCGCCTAAAAACTGGAGAACTTACTATAATTAGATTTGATGGTGATCATGGTGATTATTCTTGTTTCGTTGGACATGGCCAATCTATACATGGTCCAAAAACAGGTGGAAACTATACTTATCTTAAAGTAGATGATTGGTCGAAATGGGAACGTAAATTTGTATACGGACCATATGTGCATCATGTTGTTGGATTTTTTGGAGATCATCGTTTGGCAATTAATGATGCTTTAAGATATTTGGATATTCGTTCTGACAACCCATATTCTGATTTGTATTTACCATAAATATAAAATAATTAATTGGTGCATTTTTTTGAAAATGTAATTATGAAGTGAAAAAAATAAACCTTTTTTCACTTCATAATCGTAAATCGTAAATGAATAATTTTAGTAATATAAGAGATTTATTTTGCCTGGAAGGAACTATTATCGAAGAATGTGGACAAAGACACAGTGTACAAAAAATTATTGAAGATGGGGATGTATTTTTTAAAAATGTTAGGCCAAGATCTTTAGTTTTACTTTTATGTCAAAATCAGTATGAATCGGTATTTTTTTATATTAATTCTATAAAAAGGGGCCTAGTACCTTTATTAATTGATGCTCAATCTGATTTATTTCTAATTAAAGCATTGATACTTGAGTATAATCCAGAATATATTTTCGCACCATCAAATAAAGATGCTCAATTTGAAAATTATTTTGAGGAGATTCGTATAAGAAATTATATCTTATTAAAAAGCAATCGGGAAATTGAACTTAATTTGCATCCCGATTTGGCATTACTTCTTTCAACATCTGGTACTACTGGTAGCCCTAAGTTGGTAAGATTATCATATCAGAATCTTGTTTCAAATGCTTTTTCGATTTCAGAATATCTTAGCTTAGATACATCAGAAATTGCAATAAGTACTTTGCCTATGAATTATTCATTTGGCCTTTCAATTTTAAATAGCCATTTATTTGTAGGAGCTACTATAGTTTTGACTATGGAAAGTATTACACAGAGAAAATTTTGGGATGTATTTAAAAAATTTAATGTTTCATCATTTTCTGGAGTTCCATATACTTTCGAAATAATGAAGAAGTTCAGACTTCTTAATTCTGATTTGCCATCATTAAAAACGATTACCCAGGCAGGTGGTAAGTTGTCAAATGAACTTATAGAATACTTTACAAAAATTTGTACAAACAAAGGTGTTAATTTTTATATAATGTATGGCCAGACTGAAGCAACTGCAAGATTAAGTTATTTAGATCCTCAATATAATTTAAAAAAACTAGGCAGTATCGGTAAACCTATACCAAATGGTGAATTTCACATAATTGATGAAAATTTTAACAAGATTGATCAACCAGGAATATCTGGAGAATTAGTATATACAGGACCAAATGTAATGTTAGGTTATGCTGAATGCCAATTAGATCTTACTTTAGGTAACGTAAATAAATATAGGTTACATACCGGAGATATTGCTTTTTTTGACCAAGATGGTTTTTATTTTATTGTAGGTAGATTTAAACGGTTCATCAAAATTTTTGGAAATCGTGTAAATCTGGATGAGCTTGAAAGTCTACTTTTAAATTTTGGTGTTGAATCTGCATGTATTGGAGAAGACAACGCATTAGTTATTTATATAATAGAATCAAAAAATTTAATTTTAGTAAAGGAGTTCCTATCAAAAAAATTAGGTATTCATTTTAGTGTGTTCGATATTAGAATCATTAAGGAAATCCCCAAAAACTCTTCTGGCAAAACACTGTATTCAAAACTTTCAAATTAATTCATGGAAAATTCTGAAAAATTGAACCTTCCAGATATACCATTATATTCATATAATAAATATAATAAACATAGTTTTTTCTTAGAACATATCTTGGAGTTATTCGATCAACACTATCAAAATTGTGCCGAGTTTAATAGAATGATGTCATCTGTTAATTATCAGAAGCAAAATATTCATTCTATAGAAGATTTACCTTTTATTCCAGTACGTTTATTTAAATTATTTGAATTATCAAGTGTTTCTAGAGATAAGATTTTTAAGACAATGAATTCATCTGGAACAACTAGTCAAGTTGTTTCGAAGATATTTTTAGATAAGCAAACATCTACTTTACAAACTCGTATTTTAAGTAGAATTGTTTCTAGTTTTTTAGGAAGCTCTAGATTTCCAATGATCATTATTGACTGTGAATCTACAATAAAAAATCGAAGTCAATTTTCTGCACGTTCTGCTGGAATAATTGGCTTTTCATTATTCGCAACAAAAAGAGTATTTGCGTTAAATGATGATATGAGTTTAAACATAGAAGGAATCACAAGTTTTTTAGAAGAAAATAAATCGAAAACAATATTAATGTTTGGCTTTACCTTTATTATTTACCAGCATTTTTATAGTGAATTATTAAAAATTTCTCAAAAAATTGATTTGTCAAATTCGGTTTTAATTCATGGAGGAGGTTGGAAAAAATTAATTTCACTGGCAATTGACAATAATACCTTTAAGGACGGGTTAAAATCAATCTGTGGAATAAACCGTATACATGATTATTATGGAATGGTAGAGCAAACCGGTACAATACATATGGAATGCGAATATGGTTTTCTACATACTTCAGAATATTCAGATATAATTATTAGGGATTCTAATGATTTTTCTGTTTGTAAAAATGGCCAAGAAGGAATAATTCAATTACTTTCATTGTTACCAATTAGTTATCCAGGACAGTCAATTTTAACTGAAGATATAGGAACTATTTATGGGGAAGATAATTGCAAATGTGGAAGAAAAGGAAAATATTTTAAAATAAACGGTCGATTAAAAAATGCCGAATTAAGAGGCTGTAGTGATACATATGGTGAAAGTTTTAGAAGAAATTGATTTTCTATTAGGAGAAAAGATTGAATCAATTGATGATTTATTAAATCAAAGATCATTTGATATATTCTCCGATATTACACTTGATTTCCTATCAGATATTTCAAAGCATCTTTTAAATTCATCTTTTGTTCGTGAATATCCAGATGTGGCTACTTTTGCATTTTACTGTAGGGAGGCAAATCTAAAGTTTCTAAAAAAAACATATAATTCCGAAATTAAACTTAAAATTGGAAGAGGAATTTTATTCCACATCGCACCTGGTAATGTTCCAGTTAATTTTGCTTACAGCCTTGTTGCTGGTTTGCTTACTGGAAATATTAACATAGTTAGGCTACCTTCTAAAAATTTCGAACAGGTTAATATTATTGTTAATGTTTTTAAGAAATTAATTACACTCGAAAAATACAAATCAATTTTTACTAATAGAATATATTTGATAAAATATAATCGAGAAAGTTTAGCAACTAGTTTTTTTTCAAAATTTTGTGATATAAGAATAATATGGGGTGGTGATGAAACAATTAATGAAATTAGAAAACATCCTATTTCACCCAAATCTGTAGAAGTTACGTTTTCTGATAGATATTCAATAGCAATTATAAATGCAAACGCATACTTAAAACTTCAAAATAAAAAAAAGATTGCTATTGATTTTTATAATGACACTTTTTTATTTGACCAAAACGCATGCACCTCACCACAAACAATTTATTGGATGGGATCAGCTGAAGAAATCGACATTGCGAAAAATTACTTTTGGGATTATCTAAGTTCGATATTAGTTGAAAAAAAATACGAATTACAGGCTATATCTTCAGTAGATAAATTAACTATGTTTTATTCTCAAGCAATTTCTTTTGGAGATATAGAAATTGAACCAAAAGTTTCAAATCTTCTTTGGAGAATCAAGAATAATTCTATTCATCGAGACATTGATTTATATAAATGTAATAGTGGTTATTTTAATGAAGTTTCTATTTCATCTTTTGAAGATATATTATCAATTATTAGTAGAAAATATCAAACAATTGGATATTTAGGTTTTACAAAAAATGAATTAGAAGAATGGGTACATCAAAATAGACCTCTAGGATTAGATAGATTAGTGCCAATTGGAAGAACAATGGATTTCTCATTAATATGGGATGGTTATGATTTGATAAATACATTGTCACGACAAATAACAATTAATTAATACTCTTCAAGATTTTATTTAAATGAAAAAAAAAAGTATTAATATAGATTCTGTTAAAAATCAATTATCAGAATTAGGAATAGAATCTGGGGATATTATTTTCATTGCTGCAGACTTAATGAAATTAGGGTATTACAATCAAAGTCGCACACAAACTTTAGATGATATTGTAAATATGCTAATTTCTTTAGTTGGTGATGAAGGAACTATTGTAATTCCTAGTTATACCGATTATTTTTACCGTTTTAAAAAAAGACCTGAAATAATATTTAATCAAAGTGTTAACTCTACTTCCGGCAATTTAAGTAATCATTTTTTAAAACATCCAAAAGTTTTGAGAAGTAATCATCCTACCAACTCATTACTTGCTATCGGAAAGTATGCATCTTATATCATAGAAAATCATGATGAAAAAAGTTTCTGTTATACACCTCTGTTTAAAATTATTGAATTAGGTGGTAAAAATTTAATGTTGGCATGTTTTAATGATTTAAATTTAGCGCCTATGGCATTGCATGCTGCACAAGAGAAACTAGGTTATACCTCCAAACATTGGTTGTCTGGTTTATTGCAAACATATTATTATAATAACCAAGGAGAAAAGAAATTATTTACTAGAAATGATGTTGGAGGTTGTGTTGGTGGTGCACACAAAGCTTTGGGATATCATTTTAAACACGAAGCAATTAGTATTTCAAAAACTGGCAATTCAATTTCCGCACTAATTGATACTAAAAAGTCTTACGATATTTTTATAAAAATTTTAAATCAAAATCCAAAAATCATGAAATGTGATAATTTTAATTGTCATGATTGTTATGGTTCTAGAATATACAATCCAAGTAAGTTTATTCTACATTGGATTAATTTTTTAATTAGAAAATTATTTTTTAGTAAGTAAGTTTAAAATATTAATAAATAGTGATTAAAATTAATCAAATAATAATAAAAGTTAAAGAATTAACTATTGAAAATTCTTTCAATAAAGATATTTTAATTGTAGCTTTTGGAACAATCTTCGCACAATTTATTACTATTTTGATAAGTCCACTATTAACAAGATTATACACTCCAGAAGATTTTGGAATTTACGGGGCTTATATGTCTATTGTAGTAATATGTCTCACAATAGCTTCAGCTAGATATGATTTAGCAATTTTTATTCCAAAAAATTTCGAAGATTCGAAGAGAATACTAATTATTTCACTTTTATTAAGTTGCATTTTTTCTTGTTTGTTGCTTTTTATAATGATGATTTTTAAAAATCAATTAATTATACATTTTAATTTAAGAGCAATTGAGAAGTGGTTTTTAACAATACCTGTACTAGTATTTCTTTTGTCTATAAACCAAATTTACCTACATTGGCTAAATAAAGTTAAAAATTATAAGAGTTTAAATATATATAGAATCATTAATTCTCTAATTATATCATTTTTTAATTTAATTTTTGGATTTTTAAAATTTACAACTAATGGACTTATTTTAAGTATAATTTTTACGCAAAGTATAATTGCTTTTTTTTCACTTCAGAATATTAAAACATTTTTTAAACTTTATAATTTTAAACGATTAAAAATATTAGCAACTAGGTATAAAAATTTTCCGTTATACTCATTACCTAGTACTTTGAGTGGTGATATCGGGGCTCAAATGCCAACTATTTTATTAGCTTATTATTTTAATGTTGATATAGTTGGTTATTATTTATTAGCTTCTAAAATTATAACTTTACCATTTTCAGTTATTGGAAATTCAATATCAACTGTTTATAAACAAACTGCTATCGAAGAATTTAATTTAACTGGTAATTGCGAAAAATTATATATTAAAACATTAAAAAAACTATTTATTATTAGTATTATTCCTGTTTTAATTTTAATGTTTGGAAGTAGTATTATTTTTACTATTGTTTTTGGTGTTAAGTGGAAAATTGCAGGTACTATGGCTTCATATTTATCAGTTTTAGCTTTTTTCCAGCTTTTGTCAACTCCAATGGCTGATACTATTTTATTTATCAATGCTCAGAAAATTGATTTACTTTTGCAATTTGGCAGACTATTATTCTCAATTTTATCATTTGTTGTTGGAGGTTATTTTAAAAGCTATGAGCTATCAATTATTTTATTTACAATAACATATTCGATTTATTATATTTCACATTCACTCATTCAATTTAAAATAGCAAAAGGATTCAAATTTTAATTATTTCTTTTTGGAATATAAAAATTTATTTATAAAAAAATTTAAATCTATTATTATTAAAAATGTCAATAATTAAGACCGATAAATATTATCTAACTAGTAGTGCATTATCTTGGTTATCTAATTTATTATCTAATTGGCTTGGTATTGATATTTATGTAAAAGAATTTGATGATTATTCTTATCAATTATATATCAAAAAATATGAGACAAGTATAATCATAGATAATTTAGTTAAAAATTTTGCAAATCCACATGGTAATATAGACTTTACATACTGGGATCCAAAATCAGAAGGGTTTGATTCAATTTTAAATGAACCTATACCATCACCTGGCTATTCAGAAATTAATTTACCAATTATTGAAATCCATAATGATTTATTATATTTACATTATGATTTAATTGGTTTGATTTATTGGTCATTAGTTAGAATTGAAGAATATAAAGTAACAAAGCTTGATGAGCATAACCGTTTTCAACAAATCTTGTCTCATGCAGGGCGTTATAATTATCTTGATAGGCCCTTTATTGATGAATGGATTCATATACTTAAGCAACTAATAAAGTATAAATCTCCTAATGTAGAATTTAAAAAAAATAATTTTAAAATTATTTTAAGTCACGATGTAGATCGGCCTTTTTTTTATCTTTATCTTTCATTCTTAAGTTTAATTAGGATTACAATAGCTGATATTTTAAAAAGAAGAAGCATATCAACTGCAATTAAAAGATACAAAATCTGGATTGAAATAAAAAAATTAGGGCATTATCATAAAGATCCATATTATACCTTTGATTTTATTATGACCGAATCCGAAAAAAGAGGAATTAATTCTTTTTTTTATTTTATGACATCTAGTGAAAATAAAAAATTTGATGCTGAATATAAAATTGAAAATAAAGAAATCATCGAATTAATTAAAGAGATAAATAAAAGAGGTCATAATATTGGAATTCATCCTAGCTATAATAGTTATTTAAATCAAAATTTAATAGGTAAAGAGTTAAGTATATTACAAAAAACATTATTAGAAAATGGTATTAATAATCCATTTATTGATTGTAGAATGCATTATTTGCGATACGATATCTCAAAAACACCTATTTCTCTTTATTTAAATGGGATAAATAGAGATTCTAGTTTAAATTATGCAAATGAATCTGGATTTAGATGTGGCACTTGTTTTGATTATGAAATGTTTGATCATATATCACAAAAGTCATTGAATTTGATCCAAATGCCTCTAATAGTAATGGATAATAATTTTTTACCAATCAACTGTAATATAAATTTTCAAGATAAAATTGAAAATATAAAAAAGATAAAAGAAAGATGTAAAAAACTAAACGGTAATTTTACTATTTTATGGCACAATAGTGAGTTGTATAATTTACAATTAAAAAATTTATTTTTAAGTTTAATAAGTTAATCTGTAATTATATGTTTTTCATTATACTTTGGTTATTTTTCCCCTTATTTTGGTTTTATTTATTAAAATTTGCCGGTCTTAATTTTAATAAATTAAACCTGATGACTTTTGTTGTAAATATAATAATACTTTATCAATATTTAGGTTTACCTATACTTTACTTTAAATTCGATCCTTTAAGAATTGATAACGTATCTGACAGTTATTTAGTATTTAAGGTATTTATTTTAACTTCTGTAACTATAACATTAATGATTTTGGGTTATATCATTGGTAGAATTTTATTTGGACATATTAAATACATTAGAATAAATGAAATAAAAAACTCCACCAATAATTCAATTATATCACTATTAATATTAACTATAATTTGTATTCTTGTTCTTCTGTTGTATATATATAAATTAGGATTTCAAAATATTGCATTATTTGCTGCATTAAATGTAATTACAGATAATAATTTAGGTGTGTTAAGATCAAATATGGGTAATTCATTTGAAGGAAAGTATCATTGGTATTATTTATTTATGAATCAAATTTTAAAATTTTGCGTTTTTGTTTTTTTCTCAATATATTTATTAAATCCAATAAAAAAATATAAATATATTTTCTTTTTTTCATTAATATTTCTAGTCATCTCTTTAACATTAGCTACAGAAAAAGGTCCACTCATAAACTTAATCATTGCACTCTTTATTATTTTTATTATTCTAAAAAATAAAAGTATTTTCCCGATTAAATATATTTTACCAATTGTCTTATTAATAACTGTAATTTTATGTTTTTTCTATATTAATTTTATGGGTGCTAAATCTATTCAACAAGCGATTATTAGTTTGTATAGTCGTACACTAACAGGTCAAATTGAACCTGTTTATAATTACTTACATTTTTTTCCAAATGTACATGATTATTTATATGGTAGAACCATGTCAAATCCAATGAATATATTTCCATTTGAATACTACAATTTATCACAGGAAATAATGATATGGTATTTCCCAGATGAAAATTTATCTGGAATTGTTGGCTCCATGCCTACAGTTTACTGGGGCGAATTATATGCTAATTTTGGTATTATTGGTGTTTTTATTTTTCCAACGTTTGTGGGTATGCTATTATATGGCATTAATTATTTTTTAATGAAATTTAAATTAACACCAATTTTGATTGGAATATATGTTTGGTTTCTTATGTACTTCTCAAATTTATCAAGTACATCTTTATCGTCATTTTTATTTGATATTTATCCTATAATTATTTTCACAATTTTTTTATTTTTAAATTTTATAACTTTTAAAAATAAGAATCATATTTAACAATTTTTTAAATGAGAATTTTACATTTAACACACACTGATATTAGATTTGATAACAGAATTCTTAAAGAATTAGAAGCTCTCAGTATTTTACCTGAAAATCAATTATTTGCAATTGGTTTAATTAAAGACGAAGGTGCTGCAATTAATAATACTAAAATATTAAATACAAAAATTAAACATGTAGATTCAATTTTTAGAAATATTCGAATTATTCCTAATACTCTAAAACATTTATTAATTTTCATAGAATTTTTTTTAAAAATATTTATTTTTTCTTTAAAAATTCGTCCTAAAATAATTCATTGCCATGACACATTAGTTTTGCCAATAGGTTTTTTCTTAAAATTTATTTTTAAATCAAAACTTGTATATGATGCACATGAGCTGGAATCCAATAAAAATGGTCAAACAAAATTGTTTTCAATAATTACAATTATAATTGAAAGAATATGCTGGTCAAGAATAAATTTATTAATTTCAGTTAGTCCATCAATTATTAATTGGTATTCAAATAAATTTGGACTTAAAAAAAGCACCTTAATACTTAATTCCCCAAAAATAATTTCATATCCACAACATGAAAAATTAATAAACAATAACAAATATTTTCATAAAAAATACAATATTAATAATGATAAAATTATTTTTATATATATTGGTGCATTGGTTAAGGGTAGAGGAATTGAGTTATTACTAAATGTATTTAAGGATCCTTTAATAAAATCACATATAGTTTTCATGGGTTTTGGAGAACTTCAAAATTTAGTATTTGAAAATGAAAAATTATCAAATAATATACATTATCACGAAAGTGTTAGTCATGATATGATAACCAATTTAGTTCAAAATGCTGATTATGGCCTATGTGTACTTGAGAATGTTTCATTAAGTGATTATTTTTGTTTACCAAATAAACTATTTGAATATGCTTTTTCTGGTTTGCCAGTCCTTGCTTCTGATTTTCCTGATATAAAAAACCTAGTGCATCAATATAATTTAGGCATTTGTTGTTCATTTAATATTAAAGATGTAAAGGATACAATTATGAAATTACAAAATAATCCAATTTATAAGATTTCTTCTGATTTAAATTCTTTATCTTGGGAAGAGCAAGCAAAAAAATTAAGAATTGCATACATTGAATTAAATTAAAAATCAATTCGTTTTTATATTTTCTTATTAACTCATTATAGTATAAATAAAATTTATACTATAGAAGAATTTTTATATTTTAATGTTTATTACAATTCTTTTTTAATATTAATTTTTTGTAACAATATATTTAATAAATTATTTTTGTATTTTTAACATCCTAATCTAAAATATACAAGTCTTTTTAACAAAATTATAAATTATATGTGCGGAATATTTGGTACAATTTCAAAAAATAAAATTAATTCTAAAAAATTAAAAATTTTAGTAAAGCATTCACTACAAAGGGGTAAAGACTCAAGTGGACTTATTTATTTTCGTTCAGATACTTTTAATATTATAAGAGCGGATTTTGAAATTACAAAACTTCTACCTACTATTGATTATAAAGATTCAAAAATTATTGTAGGGCATAGTAGATTAATTACAAATGGCTTATCTGACAATCAACCAGTAGTAAGGAAAAAAATAGCTGGAGTTCACAATGGAATTGTTGTTAATGAAAAGGAGATATGGGATAATATTTCACTTCAAAGAGAACTAATAATTGATTCTGAAACTATAATTGCTATTGCAGAAGAATATCTAAGTAAAAATAATAACTTAGAAGAATTGTCAAATGAAATTTTGTCAAAATGTAAGGGTGTTATAGCTTGTGCATTAATTTTACCTACTTTTGGAAAATTATTATTATTTTCCAATAATGGTAGTTTATATATTGGAGAATCTAACTCTGATATTTATTTTGCATCAGAGAGATATGGTTTAGATTTGATTGAATGTAAAAATATTCGCCAAATAATTAACACTTTTGAATTAATAGATATTCCATCTTCAAATAATGATTTCAAAATCATTGATTTTAAGGATAGAAAAGAAAATTTAATACCAGAATTTATATATAATTCACAACAATATAATCTACTAAAATATCAAAAGACGAATTTAAAAAGATGTAAAAAATGTGTACTACCAGAAACAATGCCATTTATCAAATTTGATAATGACGGAATTTGTAATTATTGTAACAATTATAAACTCAGAAATGTTCCCAAACCTAAAGAAGAACTTTTTAATCTGGTAGAACCTTATCGAAGAAAAGGTAAAGAATTAGATTGTATAGTTCCTTTTTCTGGCGGTAGAGATAGTTGTTATGGACTACATTTGATAGTGGAGGAATTGAAAATGAAACCAGTAACATATACTTATGATTGGGGAATGGTTACAGATTTAGGTAGAAGAAATATAAGTAGAATGTGTTCTAAATTGGGAGTTGAGAATATTATTGTTGCCGCGGATATATCTTTAAAAAGACAAAATATACGCATGAATCTAGAAGCATGGCTAAAATCACCTAATTTAGGAATGATGGCAATGCTAACTGCAGGGGATAAACATTTTTTTAGATATGTAGAACATATAAAAAAACAAACTGGTATAAATTTAAATTTATGGGGTGTAAATCCTTTAGAAGTAACCCATTTCAAAACTGGCTTTTTAAATATTCCGCCAGATTTTGAAGAAAAGAAAGTATATAGTAACGGAATTTATAATCAGTTACGATATCATTCAAAAAGGTTTGCAGCTATGTTAGAAAGTCCAGGATATTTTAATTCCTCTCTTTGGGATACACTCTCTGGAGAATATCATAGAAGTTTTACTAAAAAAGATGACTATTTTCATATATTTGATTATTGGAGATGGGATGAAGAACAAGTAAACAACTGTTTGTTAAATACATATGATTGGGAAAAAGCTGTTGACACACCTACTACCTGGCGAATTGGTGATGGTACTGCTGCATTTTATAATTATGTTTATTATACAGTAGCGGGATTTAGTGAGCATGATACTTTTAGAAGCAATCAAATTAGAGAAGGTCAAATTACAAGAGAAAAAGCTTTAGAATTACTTGAAATTGAAAATATGCCACGATATCAGAATATCAGGTGGTACTTAGATACTTTAGAGATGGATTTTGAGAGAGTTATTAAGATTGTAAATGCGATTCCCAAATTATATGAACAATAGAAATATTTGGATAATTAATTGTTATGATCAACCAGACGGTCAATCTAGAAGAGTTTTTGATTTTGCAAAATATTTTGTGATTAATAATTGTAATGTAACTGCTTTTACAAATAATTATTGTCATTTTCAACATAAAAACAAAAAAAATATTTTATGGTATAAGTTATGGTACATTGAAGATTGGGAAGGTGTTAAAGTCGTTTGGTTGAAATCAATTCCCTACAAGACTAATGGCATTTTTAGATTTATTAACGCAATATTTAATACCTTTTTAACTTTTATATATGCAATTGTCAATTTTAAATCAGCTTGTGATTTTCTAATTACACCATCAGTCCCAATACAAAGTGCTTACATAGGCCTATTTATTTCATCATTTAAAAAAGCAAAACATATTTATGAAATTAGAGATTTGTGGCCAATAGTATTAGTTGAAATGGGAGCAATACAAAAAAAATCTTTTGTATATTTCTTGTTTAGATTTATGGAAAAGAAAATTTATAAAAAAACTCATTATATAATTTCTACAATTGACAATGTTAATGATCATATAAAAAAAAGTGGAGGCAATATTAATAACATTTCAATAATTCCCAATGGAATAGATTTTAAGTTATTTGAGAATTTTGAATACACCACACCTTCAAATACTAAATTTATTTGTAAATATTTTGGCGGTTTTAGCAATGACCATGATGTAGAATTAATTATTAAAGCGGCAGATATTATTTTAAAAAACGGGCATAATGATATAGTTTTTGAAGTATTTGGTGAAGGACAGAATTGGAATTTTTGTGAAACATTGGCAATTAAGCTTGGCGTTTTAAATAAAAATTTTTACTTAAATAAGCCAATCCCCAAAAAAGAACTATTAAAATATCAATCAAATGCTGACATTTTAATAGTTGCTATTAAGGATTTAAAATCATACAAATATGGGATTAATTTAAATAAACTTTTATATTATTATTTATCATCAAAACCAATATTGATATCTAGCGGGTTGGATTTTAATCCAGTTACCTTAGCTGATTGCGGTTTATCAGTAAAGCCTGATCCACATCAATTTGCAAATGCAGTTGTTGAAATGAAAAACTGGAATAATGAGGAAAGGGCTAATAAGGGCAAAAATGGATTTAATTATGGCCAAAAATATTTGGACATTAATCATTTAGTTTCAGATTATTTAAATATATTTGATACATTAAAAAAATAAATTATGGAAGATAGGAAATTGAAAGAAATAGAACATTCAAAAAAAAGAAGAGAAGTTTTACAAGGTTATGAAAGATTAATTGATTCTCATGCTGCTTCCAATGCAGGTGGCCTTGATGTTTTAATTAAAGACAAAGAAAAGTTTAATTATTATTTTTCTAACATGAAATTCTACTCGGTTACAAGATCGAGTGAAAATTATAAAGAGTCCTTAATAAGAAAATATGTAAGACATGGAAGTCGAGTTTTAGATTTTGCTTGCGGAAGTGGCGAAAATGGTATTTATGCTGCAAAACAAGGCGCAAATGTCATTGGAATTGATATTTCACCAGAAGGAATAAGTAATTCTAAAGATAATGCTGAAAGAGAAGGTGTTAAAAATTCTTGTCAATATTATGTAATGGATGGTGAAAATATGACTTTCGAAAACGATACTTTTGATTTTGCTGTAGAATATGGTGCGTTACACCATGTTGATTTAGATAAGGCATTATATGAATTAAGTCGTGTTTTAAAACCTGGATCAACAATGGTTTGTGTTGAAGCTTTAAGACACAATCCGCTAATTCATAATTATAGGAAAAGAACACCTCATTTACGAACAGAGTGGGAAGTAGATCATATTTTGGGTGTTGAAAGTTTCAAAATTATGAAAAAATACTTTACAAGTGTAAATGTTAAATATTTTCACTTTTTTTCTCTAGCCTTAGTACCCTTAAGAAAAACTTTTTTATTCAAACTTTTATATCCACTTCTAAATTTTATTGACAATTTATTTTTAAAACTTCCCTTTGTTGGTAAATATGCATGGATAATGGTTTTAGAACTCAACAATCCCAAAAAAAATGTATAAATGATAATTTTATATAAAATGTTATAATTTGGATTATCTTAAAGTACCTAAAACGAATTTCAAGTTCTCCCGTATCGGTTTTGGTTGCGAGCAATTAGGTTTGCATAATTGGGGAAATATTAGTATTCGAGATATTGAAATTGCTGTTAATCAAGCAATTGATATCGGTATAAATTATTTTGATACCGCAGATATATATGGTTTAGGCAAATCAGAAGAGAATTTATCAAAATTTTTAGGTAGTAGAAGAAAAGAAATACATATTATTTCAAAATTTGGAATAAGATTTAAAGATGGAAAAAAAATTATAGATAACACACCAGACTGGATAAAATTTTCAGTAGAATCTTCATTAAAAAGGCTAAAAACAGATGTCATTGACATATACCAACTTCATTACTGGGATGAAAAGACTAATTTTGATTGTATAATTGAGGTGATTGAAAATCTTATTCAAGAAGGAAAGGTTAAGGCATTTAGTTTTTCAAATGTTGCTTTTGACTCTATTGAAAAATTCAAAATACTTAAAAAATATTCTTCTACATTCAGTTATGAATTTAGTTTGGCAAAAAATGATTATCATCAAAGTATAATTAAATTAAGCAGTGACATGTTATTTTTAGCATATGGAGCATTAGGACAAGGAATTTTGTCTGGAAAATATAATCAAAATATTTTTTTTGCAAAAGATGATCGTCGCTCAGAATTACGTTATTCAAATTTCCATGGTGAAAAATTGAAGAAAAATCTTCTTATAGTTTCTTATCTCAATGAAATTTCTAATAGGTTAAAAGTACCTACATCTGCTGTAGCTTTGAGGTACATACTTGAAGTTGTTCCTAATTCAAGCATAATTTTAGGCATAAAAAATCCCGAACAATTGAAAAATAATTTGAAAATTTTTCAAATTTCTTTACTCCCTGAAGAAATAAAACAACTAAACATTTTAAGTTATGCAAAAAATTAATATAAACGAGTCAATCCTTGATTTATTTAATCCTTATTCTTTTAATAACTTAATAGATATTAATTATTGCACAAAGGATGAGCAGTTAAATCATTTAAGATCGATGTTAATGATTAGATTTGCTGAAGAAAAAATTTCAGAGAAAGTTTCAGACGGAACAATTAAATGTCCATGTCATCTTGGTATTGGTCAAGAAGCTATAGCAGTTGGTGTTTCAGCTTTTTTAAAGAAAACTGACAGTGTTTTCGGTGCTCATAGATCACATTCCCATTTTTTAGCACTAAACAACAATGTATTTAGTTTATTCGCGGAAACATTAGGTCGAATTGATGGATGTTCAAAAGGCATGGGTGGTTCAATGCACTTAATTGATATTGAAAATGGATTTTATGGATCAGTTCCAATTGTAGGTGCGACAATACCCATTGCAGTTGGCGCTGCATTTTCTCATAAATTTGAAAATGCAAACAATTTATCTGTTACTTATTTTGGTGATGGTGCAACTGAAGAGGGTGTATTTCATGAATCATTGAATTTAGCAAAAATCAATAATTTACCTGTATTATTTGTTTGTGAAAATAATTTATTTGCCAGTCATATGCATATTTTTGAGAGACAACCATCTCAAAGTACAATGAGATATGCCTTAGCACATTCAGTTGAATGTTTATTAGTAGATGGAAATGACATTGCTTCAGTTTATAATGCATCAAAAATTGCAATTGAACATATTAGATCTGGAAATGGACCATTTTTTCTTGAATTTGTTACATACAGATGGAAAGGCCATGTTGGTCCGAGTGATGATAATGATGTAGGCTTGGAACGAAGTGATGTTTTGCAAATTTGGAAAAAAAGAGATCCAGTATCAAGATTATTTGAGAGTATGAATTTAGATAACCGACTAAGTCGAGATGATTTTGAATCTATTATACTAGAAATCAAATCATTAATTGAAAGTATGTGGAAAAAAGCTGAAGATTCTCCGTATCCTGAAACTAGTAATTTAACTTCAACAATATATTCTATATAAATTAAAATGGAAAAATTAAAATATAGTAAAGGAATTTTAGATGGATTTCATTACTTATTATCAAATCATAAGGAAGTTTTTGTTCTTGGACAAGGACTTTGGAGTCCATGGTATGTTGGAGCTTCGATGACAGATTTAGATAAAATATATGGTAAAAATAGAATTATAGATAGTCCAGTTTCCGAACTAGCCACAACAGGTGCAGGTGTTGGTGCTGCTATATTAGGCAAAAGACCAATTATAGTTCATCCTCGAATTGATTTTATGCTATTAGCTGTAGATCAAATAGTAACACAAGCAGCCAAATGGAGGCATATGTTTGGAGGCCAATCTTCCGCTCCAATAACAATACGTGGCATGATTAACAGAGGAGGTGAACAGGGTGCTCAACATTCTCAATCATTACATTCTTGGTTTGCGCATATTCCAGGTTTAAAGGTTGTCATGCCATCATCACCCAACGATGCTCGTGATCTTTTAATTTCTAGCGTTCTGTCAAATGATCCAGTATTATATATTGACGATAGGTGGTTATACGACGAGGAGGAAGAGTTGAAAAAAATAGATTTTACACCACTTTCAAATCAAAAGCCCAAAGTAATTAAAGTTGGAACTGATATAACTATTGTCGCTTCAAGTTATGCAACAAAACTTTCAATGGATGCAGCTAAAAAATTAAATGATTTCGGTATATCAGCTGAGGTGATCGACTTACGAGTCATAAATCCACTTGATTTCGATGATATAATTTCATCTGTTAGTAAAACTGGTCGTATATGTGCGGTAGATGGTTGCTGGACTAATTGTGGTTTAGCTGGAGAAATAATAGCTGGTGTTACTGAAAGAGTTGAATTAGGAAAATTGAAATCAAAACCTAAAAGAATCACTTTAACAGATTGCCCTGCGCCAACTTCCTCTCAACTTGAAAAAAAATATTTCTTAAATTCTGAGATGATTGTAGATTATGTCAAATCAATTTTAATATAAGTATGCAATTAAAAAGAATTTTTGATTTTTTTATTTCATTTTTTTTACTTCTTATTTTTTCTCCTTTATTTATCATTCTAATTGTATTAATCTTTCTTCAAGATTTAAAATCGCCGTTCTATATTTCTACTCGTGTTGGGATTAGTAAAAAAAAATTTAACATGATGAAGTTTAGATCAATGCGTCAAATTAATTCCTTAAATCATATCGTTTCCACTTCAAATAGTGACCCAAGAATTACAAATTTAGGAAGATTTATTAGAAAATTTAAAATTGACGAAATTTCACAATTAATAAATGTATTAATTGGAAATATGTCATTAGTTGGACCAAGGCCAAATGTTGAAATTGAAGTAGATTTATATACAAGTGAAGAAGTAATAATTTTAAATGTTAAACCAGGGATTACTGATTTCGCATCAATTGTTTTTTCTGATTTAAATCAAATTCTTGAAAACAGTTCAGAACCCAATCTAGACTATAATCAATTAATAAGACCTTGGAAAAGTCGGTTGGCAATTTTTTATGTAAAAAATTCAAATTTTAAAATTGATATTTATATTATACTATTAACTATTGTTTCTTTATTTTCAAGGAGAAAAGCACTAGATGGGGTTTCTAAAATTTTAACAAAACTAAAAGCTTCTAAAGAATTAATTGAATTATCAAGAAGAAATACTCCGCTAATTCCATACCCCCCTCCTGGATCAGATAAAATAGTAACAAAAAGATAAACAAAATAATTTTTTGTAAAATGGTCATTTAGTTAGAAGAATAATTAAATATCTGTTAATTATTGATTTTTAATTGTAAAAACGAAGGTAAATCAAATTATTTTCTAATGAGCATAATAAAATCTTAACTTAAAATATTACTATAATAATAACTTATACTAGATTATTAGGTTTATTAATTTTAAACATAGAACTTAATAAATGTAAACTATTTTTTTTTAAATTGGTTTTTAATTCAATAGAGATTCTTATATATATTTATTTTATTGAGATGCAAATCATTTTAAATATAATTTATGTATAACATTTATATAATTTTTTTTAATTACTTATAATATTCTAATATGAAAATACCATCAATTATCAAAGCTCAAATCCCAGGTGTAAAACTGATCAATTTTGAGCGTTTTACTGATAAGCGTGGTTTTTTTACAGAGACTTTTAGAGTGTCTGATTTTATCAATAATGAATTGAAGTGTTTCCCTAATGGTATCATGCAAGCCAACGAGAGTTATTCTCGTCGTAATGTATTAAGAGGGTTACATTTTCAGTGGAATCCAAATATGGGTAAATTAGTGAGAACCATTTCTGGGCATATGGTGGATTTAGTATTGGATTTAAGACAAGGTTCACCAACTAAGGGTAAAATCATGGCGTTCAATATGCCAGCCAATTCAACAGATGGAACCACTAGTTGGATCTGGGTACCTGAAGGATGTGCGCATGGTAATTTCTTTTTAGAAGATTCTTATATAGAGTATTTCTGTTCTGGTTCTTATAATGGAGAATGCGAAGCTGGTGTATCACCTTTTGCTGAAGATATTGATTGGAGCATCTGTGATCCTAAGTTAAAAAACATATTTGCCGATTTAAAAGATAGTTTTATTGCTACTTCAAAAGACATCAACGGTTTATCTGTAAAGCAATGGTTAGATAGAGAAGACTCAAAAAACTTTACTATCTAATGAGTAGTTCAATTTTAATTACAGGCGCTGCAGGTAAATTAGGATCAGCAGTTCTTTCATTGATGCCTGAAGCGATTGGCGCTACAAGAGCCGATTTTGATTTATCTAATGCTGCACAAATGGATGCTTTTTTAGACAAGCATCCAAGTATAACAACCATACTGCATTGTGCTGCGATGATTTCTCCTCCCAAGATTAATGAAGATATTACTCAAGCCATTCAGTCAAATATCATTGGAACATCTTTATTAGCAGCTACTTGTTATAAAAGAAATATCCGTTTGGTATATATCTCAACTGACTATGTATTTCCTGGAGAAAAAGGTATGTATAAAGAGGGGGATGAGCTTTTACCTCAAAATAAATATGCTTGGTCAAAACTAGGAGGGGAGTGTGCTGTTCAAATGCTTGATAACTATGTGATAATTAGATTGTCTTTTGGGCCAGATATTTTCCCTTATAAAGCAGCTTTTACAGATCAGTTCACTTCTAGAGAATCTGCCTCTGTTATAGCTAAAAAGATTAAAAATATCGTAGTTTCGGATTTCAAAGGGGTAATTCATATAGGTGGTACTAGAAAATCAGTATATGAGTACGCTTTGAGCCTTGGCGCAGAGAATATCGATAAAATTAGTATTAAAGATATGTCTGTTAAAATGCCAACAGA
>JACCDH010630092.1_pt1 | contig 34345 bp, 35 predicted proteins | sample 7442481 | NCBI WGS metagenome assembly JACCDH01 (sample SAMN15323433, study PRJNA562643) | freshwater metagenome | isolation source: river surface water | place: USA:Blue River Watershed | collected 2017-08-15
ATTGGCGAAGCCGAACGCACCACCGCCCGCCAGCGCTACAAGGGCCTGGGCGAGATGAACCCCGAGCAGCTGTGGGAAACCACCATGGACCCCACCGTGCGCCGCCTGCTGCGCGTGCAGATCGACGACGCCATCGAAGCCGACCGCGTGTTCACCATGCTCATGGGCGACGAAGTGGAGCCGCGTCGCGACTTCATCGAAAGCAATGCGCTGCGTGCGGGGAACATTGACGTTTGAGTTGGCCGAAATCAGCGTGACCCGATTGTTTCTGCCGTTCCGTCTGCCTTGACGTAGCGCCAGCAAGTGTCCTCAATGGCACGTCGTCGTTGTTGGTCAAATGTGTCACCCCGAGCGTCGACCGGGTCCGTGAGCTGGAAGCCCGCCGTCCTGTAGGCTGCCTGGTGGGCCACGTGGTAATAACAAAGCCCCACCATATTGATGTAGACATCCAGCGCCTTGATGCCCTGGCGTATGCTGCCCTCTGCTTGCCCCCTGAGCAAGACGGTTTCGAGGTCAGCCAACGCCAGACGGTTCAAGCGGGACGCATGGGATGACTGCTGGATAAAAGGCGCTCCAGCGAGGTTCTCAAAGGTGAGCAACCGAACAAATGCCGGGCTGCCGGTAAAGGCATCGAACGCATTGCGGGTGATTTGCCTGATGGCCTGCTCGGGCGTACCCACCAGGGGATCAAAATCTCTGTCCACTTCGCGGGCGATTTCAAAAGCCCGCTCAATCACGGCGCGGTACAGGCCCTCTTTGGAGCCAAAGTGGTAATAAATCATGCGCTTGCTGGTACGCGTTTGCTGCACGATTTTTTCGATACGCGCACCGGCCAAGCCATGGGCGGCGAATTCCCGCGTGGCCACATCCAGAATGTCGGTGATCACATGATCGGATGCCCCCTGCACCGACTCCGACGCAGACGCTGGCGCTGGCGCTGCAGACAAGGGCATGTCCGTCATGCACACGCAGCCTTTTCAAAGTGCGATTTCAAATCCGCGCACAGCATTTGCGCAGCCGCCAGGCTGTCCTGTGAAATTCGGGTGTAGCTGAAAAAGCCGTGGTTCAGCGTCGGAAACTCCCGACAGGTGAGTGGCACCCGGGCATCGCGCAGCAATTCGGCATAAGCCATGTTGTCCACATAGAGAAAGTCATGCTGCCCTACCCCCAGGATCGTGGGGGCCAGGCCCACATGGCTCTTGGCGTATTTGGGTGATGCGCGCGGGTCCAGCCCCAATTGCGCCATCTGATCCTCGCCCAGGTAGGCTTTTTCGGGCATGCCTTTCAAGCGCAGCAAGTCGGTCGCGGGGTAAAGCAGCAGCTGCGCCGCCAGTGCGATACCCAGGTCCCTGCATGCGATCGCCACCGCCGCTGCCAAATTGCCACCGGCACTGTCTCCACCCACTGCCAGACGGCCAGGATGCCCTCCCCACTGGCCGACATGGTCGTGCGCCCAGCGCGTGACCGCCAAGCAGTCATCAAAGGCGGCCGGGAATCGGTGTTCGGGGGCCAGTCTGTAATCCACGTTGAGCACCACACAGTCAGACTCATTGGCCAACCTGATGGCATGGGCCTCGTGGGAGTCCAGGTCGCCCACCACAAAGCCGCCCCCATGAAAGTACACCAAGGTGCTGCACGGTGCCGCCGCACCCGGCTGGGCATGGGGCCAAATGATCTGAACGGGGACATGGGCGTCCACACCGTAGACGCTTGCATCGATGACGTGGTTTTCAGTCTTGCCCTTGGGCAAATCAGGTTTGGGATAGAAAACCCCCCGCACGTTTCTGGCCCGCTCGCGGCTGACAGGGCCGCCATGAGGCGCCAGACAACCCTCGTAAAGGTCTGGGATCTGTGCTTCTCGCCAGCGCTGGCCTATGCTGGCCAGCACCGGATCGAGAGGGGCCGAGGCAGGGGTATTGCCGACAGTGGTCATGCGAATGTTCTTGGAGTGAGCGTCTAGCCCTTGTAGCCGAGGAGTCTGGGCAACCACAGCACACTGTCAGGCACATAGGTCATGACCATCAAGGCTGCGATCAGTACAAAAACCCAAGGCAGCGTCTCTTTGATGAGTGGACCCAAGGGCTGCTTGGACATGCTGGCCACAATGAAGAGCAACAGCCCGTAGGGCGGTGTGATCAGGCCGATCATGAGGTTGATGGTGACCACCAAACCAAAGTGAACCATGTCAATGCCCAAAGCCTGCGCGGCAGGAATGAAAATGGGCACAATGACCAGCAAAATGGTCCCGCCTTCCAGCAGACAGCCCAGGATCAACAAAACAATGTTGACCAGGAGCAGGAATCCGTCTTTGCTGAGTTGGTAGCCTGCCAGCCACGCTTGCACATCTTTGGGTATTTCCTCTTTGGCTACAACGTAATTGAACACCATGGCCCCGGCAATCAACAGCCCCACGGTGGTCATTTGTCTACCGCTGTTGAGCAAAGCGCCATACATGCCCGAGGGCGTGACCGACCGGTAAAGCACCACCGAGATGACCAGGGTGTAGAGCGCCGCCACCGCAGCGGCTTCGGTGGGCGTCATGATGCCGCTGTAAATGCCGCCCAACAGCACAACAGGCATCATCAGGGCGGGCAGGGCTTTGTACGTCAGAGGCAGAAATTCGCGCATCGGCACCGCAGGCTCCACCGGGAAATTGCGACGGTGTGCCAGATAGGCGTTGAGCCCCATCATCACCAGCGTCATGACCAGACCAGGCACCACCCCCGCTGCAAACAGATAACCGATGGACGTGTCGGAGATCAAGGCATAAAGCACCAGGGGAATAGAGGGCGGAATGATGGGACCAATCACCGCGGTGGCCGCGGTGATTGCACCCGCATAAGCCTTGGTGTAGCGACCATCCTTGGTCATCATGTCCATGGTGAGTTTGCCCACACCCACCACATCTGCAACGGCCGAGCCCGACATGCCCGAAAAAATCAGGGAGGACACGACATTCACGTGGCCCATACCGCCTCTGAAGCGGCCCACCAAGGCATTGCACCAGGCCAGCAGCTTGTCACTCAAGGACCCCAGGTTCATGAGCTCGCTGGCCAGAATAAACAAAGGGATGGCCAGAAGTGTGTAGGAGTTGGTCAAGCCGTTGAGGATTTGCTCGGCCGCCAGCCCCACATCCTGACCCGACATGAACAAGTACAAGATCGACGCACCCAGCATGGACAAACCAATGGGCAAGCCAAACAGGCTCAGGCCCAGAATGAACAAGACACACCAGGCAAAAGGGCTCAGCCCCAAAAATGCATTCATGACTTCTTCCCTGTGTGCATCAGCTCGGGGTCTATCAGGCTGTGCTCGTCTTCGGTCAGGTGATTGCGCAAGGCCCGGTAAGTGATGTCCAGATGACGAATGCACATGGCGATGACAAACACCAGATACAGACCGAACACCCAATTCATGGGAATGCCGAGTGCGGCAGACTTTTCAATTTTCATGAAGTCAATGAAAGACCAGGTTGCAGGCAGGCTGGCCAGCAGCAACAGCACAATCACTGCGCTGGAGAGTGCTGTGAAACTTCGTTTGAGCGCTCTGGGCATCAGGTTATAGAGCATGTCAAAGCGGATGTCTTCGTGGTTCTTCATCACGAACGACGCCCCCCATAGAATGCCCCACAGCCAGACGTAGTTGCAAATTTCATCGGACCACGCCAATGGCAAGTTGAGCACATAGCGAAACACCACCTGGGCGATGAAAGCGGCGAACATGATGGCCATCAAGGCCACCATGACCGCTTCGGCCCATCGCCTGAGCAGCGGCAAGATCTGTTTCATGGCAACTGCTCCGGTTTACAGGCTGTTGATGCGCTCCAACATGCCCGGCACCCAGCCTGCGGCGTATTTGGACTTGGCGTACTGCTCCAGCACGTGGCGGCGGAAGGCTGGCACATCGGGGTTGTAAACGTCCAAACCCTCTTTCTTGAAGAAAGCCACCAATTCGGCCTCGTCTTTCAGCGCCATGTTGGTGATGTCTTCCTCGACCTTGTGGGCCGCAGCCTGCACCCGACGCTGCTGGTCCGCGCTCATGGCGGCCCATTTCTTGGAGCTGATGACGAAATGGTTGGCAGCCACCAGATGCCCCGTCAAGGAAATTTGTTTGGACACTTCGTAGAACTTCATGTTCTTGACTGCAGGTAGCGCGTTGTCTTGCGCATCTATCGCCCCCGTTTGCAAGGCGGTGTACACCTCAGGGAACGGCAGGGGTGTGGGGTTGGCCCCCATGGCCGTGCCCACAAACTGCCAGACTTCGCCCGGCGGCATGCGCAGCTTGATGCCCGCCAGGTCCGCCGGTTTCATGATTTTCTTGGTGGTTCGCAAGCCCAGGTGGCGCGTACCAATGTAGGGGTTGGCCAAAATGCGCAGGCCCATCTTTTCATCCAAGAGCTTGTTCAGTTCCGCGCCAACGTCGCTGGCCCACAGTTTGCGCAAGTGCGCCACATCGCGGATCAGGTAGGGCACCATCAGGAGGCTCAGCTGAGGCACTTGGTTTTGCACATCGCCCGATGCAATGTTGGCCATGTCCAGGTTGCCACGCTGGATCGCTACAGGCTCGGTGCCTTGCTTGTACAGCGTCCCGCCATGGTGGGACTTGAACTCCAGGTCTGCCCCCAGTGCGCCAAAGGCATTGCGCAGCAAGGTCGTACGCACATCGTTTTCAGGAACGATGTCCGAATACGTCAAGGTGACCTTGCTTTGGGACCAGGCATTGGGGACCAATGCGCTGGCACCCAGGGCTGCGCCCTGTGCAACAAACTGACGACGATGGCGTTGAAAACTCATGGATGTCTCCTGGTTATGAATGGCAATGCACCGAAACTCAACGGCTCCGCTGTTGTGTACCGTTTGGTACATGGTATGAATTTGTGGCCATGGCCGAATCAGTATTAACCCGGCATTGCCAAGACCCCGGACGCCGCAGGCAACAAAAAACCGGCAGGGTTTCCCGTGCCGGTTGGTGCTGTGCCTGCCTTGGGCTAGCCAAGCGCGGATCAGAACTCGTCTTTAACCGAAGTCAGCCCCAGCGCATCCCAGTCGAGCATGCCGCCACGGTAGTAATAAATCTTGTCGGCCGGAAAGCCGTCACGCGTCATGGCTTTGATGGCCATGGGGCTTTGGGGGCAGGTGGGGCCGTTACAGAAGGCAAAGACTTTTTTGGCGCCTTTGCAGTCCCAGCCGCTGGCGGTTTTGCTGCAGCCCAGCTCGTTCATGCGGGCAGCGACTTCGGTGTAGGGAATACCAACCGAGCCGGGGATGGTGCCTTTGACGCGGTCATTGGTGTCGCGCATGTCCACCACCAGCGCATCGCGGTCGCCCAGGGCCTGGATGATTTCGGTTTCAGTGACGGGGTGCACACCTGCCACCGGAATCAGCGGCTGCATGGTGCCGCCGTTTTTGCCGCAGGGCGTCATGACGCGGCTGATGGTGACGGGGCCTTTGGCGGTCTGCACCGTCACTTTTTGCTGGCCTTCAAAAATGCTCAGCGGTGTGCCCACGGCAATGGTGGCAGCCTGGCCGAATGCGAAGCTGCTGGCCAGCAGGCCGAGCGCCCAGATGAGTGCTTTCTTCAAGTTGGTTCTCCTCAGGTTTGGATGTTGATATATCAGTATCCATTGATGTACTGAACGCTGGCTGACGAAAAAGCCAGGCAGCGGTGTTACCCTCGCCCCCCATGTCCTGTCTTGCCGTCATCGACTTTGAAACCACGGGCGCCACCCCCGCCCACGGCGCGCGGGCAACCGAGGTGGCTATCTGCCTGCTCGAAGGTGGCCGCATCGTGGACCGCTATGCCAGCCTGATGAATGCGGGCGTGCGGATTCCGGCCTTCATCATGCAGCTCACCGGCATCAGCAACGAGATGGTGGCCGCCGCACCGCCGGCGGATGCGGTGATGCGCGATGCCGCCCGCTTTGTGGGCTCACGTCCGATGGTCGCGCACAACGCGGCGTTTGACCGACAGTTCTGGCGCAGTGAGCTGGCGCATTGCGGGCTGGCCGCCGACAACGACTTTGCCTGCACCTTGCTGCTCTCGCGCAGGCTCTACCCCAACGCCCCCAACCACAAGCTGGGCACGCTGGCACAGTGGTTTGACTTGCCCAGCAGCGGCCGTGCCCACCGCGCTTTGGCCGATGCCGAGGTGGCGGCACATTTGCTGGCGCGCATGCAGCACGACTTGCAGACTCGGCACGGCTGTGCACAAGCCGATGCACCATTGCTCATGGCATTGCAACGGGTGGGCAAGCCACAGGTGGGGGCTTTTTTGCAGCAGCAGGTCGCTCCACGCTGATCGCGGCGGGGCCATCAGCCCAGGGCCGGGCCCTTGACTGCGGCCAGGTAGGCCTGCCGCGTTTCAGGGCTGACAGCGTCCAACGCCTGCTCGTAGTGCGTTTTGTGTTGCGCCAGCATGCGGGCAGAGGCAATCGTTTTGCTGCGGCAAAACCAGTGGCAGCTGTGCTGCATCAAAAACATCTCCGCCATGACGGTGAAAGCTTTGTCTCTGGGCGACTGACAGGCCACATTGCGCACAGCACGGTCTATCCCATCGGCATGAATCTGCATGATGCGGCGCGTGTCAAAGGTGGCTTGCGGCAGCACCTTGTCGATGCCGGGCAGCGCCAACTTGAGCGTGCGCGCTTGTGGTGCAGGCAACTGAGCCCATGCGCGGGCCAGATCCTGGAACTGGCGGGCCAACTGTTGTTCGGCTTCTTCCTGCAATTGCAACACCTGCGCCTGGCGTGCGGCATCGTCTTCGCCCAGGGCCCGCATATAGCCTTCTGTGAGTTGCTGCATCAGGCGCTCGATCTGGAAAGGCTGCAAATGGCTGGCCAGCAAGGCGGTGCGTTGGCGCCGGTCTTGCTGGTTGAGCCAGTGCAGGGCCATACCGGCCACCGCCAGCAGACTGATGATTTCGAGAGTATCCAAGGCCAAAAAACAAATAAAGAGCCAGCCTTGCCAAAACGGTCGACAGGCCTGCCCTAAGTGTATTCAGTCCTGATGGCAGGACTGTTTTGGAGTGCAACCTCTAAAGCGCGGGTTTTCCCTTGCCTTGAGCGCCCAGCCGTGGTGCAATTGCTGCACTGCAACAAATTAACCCTTTCTCCAAGGAACCCACCATGAACAACTTCAACGCCGAACAATTCGCCGCCGCCAGCAAAGCCAACCTGGACGCCGTGGCCGGTCTGTCCCAAACCGCTTTCGCCGGTTTCGAGCGCGTGGTCGAACTGAACCTGGCCGCTGGCAAAGCCGCCGTGAGCGAGTCTTTCGCCAACGCCCAAAGCCTGCTGGCCGCCAAGAACCCCCAGGAACTCCTGGCCGCTCAAGCCGCTCTGGTGCAGCCCGCTTTCGACAAGTCCGTGTCCTACAGCCGTCACCTGTACGACATCGCTTCTTCCACTGGCGCCGAGCTGAGCAAGGCCGTGGAAAGCAAAGTCGCTGAAGGCCAAGCCGCTGTCAAGAGCGTCGTCGAAGCCAACCTGAAAAACGCCCCCGCCGGTTCCGACGCCGCTGTGGCCGCTTTCAAAACCGCTTACGAAGCCAGCCAGACCGCTGCCGAAACCCTGCAAAAAGTGGCCAAGCAAGCTGCTGAAACCGCTCAAGCCAACCTGAAGGCCGCTTCTGCCCAAGCCGAAGCCGCTGTCAAGTCCGGCCTGAAGGCTGCCAAGGCTAAATAATGACCTTGGGGACAGATCTTCACCTCTGTCACCAACTGATCAGGACTCAGAGCATCACCGACAATCGTTGACGATGCCCTGAGCCTCAAAAGGCGTCTTCGGACGCCTTTTTCTTTGACCGTTTCAAACCAGCGCGCTGTAAGCACCGCCGTCGAGCTGCAGGTTCTGCCCGGTCATGAAGCCCGAGGTTGCAGCGCACAAAAAAGCACAAGCCGCACCAAATTCGCGTGGATCGCCCATCCGGTTGGCGGGCAAGGTCGCCGCAATGCGGGCGCGCGCTTCGTCGCGTGTGATGCCCGACTCTTTCATCATGCGTTGGGCCATGAATTCCTGGCGCGGCGTGTCAAAGCGCTCGGGCAAGAGGTTGTTGATGGTCACGTTGTCGACGATGACCTCGCGTGCCAGTGCCTTGGACAGGGCGGTCAGGCCTGCACGTGCCGCCGTGGACAAACCCATGGCGGCATGCGGCGTCTTGACCATGGCCGAGGTGATGTTGACGATGCGTCCAAAGCGGCGTGATCGCATGCCGGGGATGACTTCCCGCATCAGCAGGGCGGCCGACAGCAGGTTGCTTTCCAGCGCGCCCATCCACGCAGCGTGGTCCCAGTTGGCCAGCTGACCGGGCGGCGGGCCGGCGTTGTTGTTGACCAGGATGTCCGGCGCTGGGCAGGCCGCAAGCAGAGCGTGGCGGCCTGTCTCGGTGTTGAGATCAGCCACCACCGCATGCACCGTAGCGCCGCTGGCCTCGTGCAGGCGGGCGGCAGCGGCCGTCAGTTTGTCGGTGTTGCGCCCGTTAAGGAAGACTTCACACCCTTCTTGTGCCAGTACGGTGGCGCAGGCCAGGCCCAGCCCTTGTGAAGAGGCGCACACCAAGGCCTTGCGGTCTTTCAATCCCAGATCCATGGTCGCTCCTGATCAGGCTTGCAGACTGGCGAAAGTTCGGCCTTCGCGCACCAGTTGTTGCAGCAAAGGGGCGGGTTCCCACCAGTAGCCGTATTCGGCATGCAGACGTTCGATGTCGGCCAGCACCTGCGCCAACCCGATGCGGTCGGCCAGGTACATCGGCCCGCCTTGATGGGCCGGGAAGCCATAGCCGGTGATGTAGGTGATGTCGATGTCGCTGGGGCGCAAGGCAATGCCTTTATCCAGCAGACGGGCGCCTTCGTTGACCATGCCGTACAGGCAGCGCTTGAGGATTTCGGTCTCGCCAATGGGGCGGCGGGGGATGCCCATGCGGGCTGATTCTTCGACGATGTACTGTTCAAGTTCAGGGTCACGATGCGGTGTGCGGTCGCCCTTGTCATAGCGGTACCAACCCTTGCCGCTTTTCTGGCCCAGGCGGCCCTGGTCGCAGAGCTTCATGATCAGGTCGTTCCAGCGGCGGTCCTTCGGTCGGGCGGCCATCTGAGCCTTGCGGGTCTGGTAGCCCACATCGTTGCCAGCCATATCGTGCACCGCAAAAATGCCCATCGCGTAGCCGAACTTCGTCAGCGCAGCATCCACCTCATGCGGCAGGGCGCCGTCTTCGACCAAGAAATGCGCTTCGCGGTTGTAGCAGCGAAACAGCGCATTGCCGATGAAACCCGGGTAGATGCGAGCCAGCACGGCGATCTTGCCCATCCGTCGGCCCAGGTCCATCAGCGTGACGATCACGTCGGGGGCAGTGTGGCTTGCCCGCACGACTTCGAGCAGGCGCATCACGTGTGCGGGGCTGAAAAAATGTGCCCCCACCACGTCCTGTGGTCGCTGTGTGACTCGGGCGATCTCGTCAACGTCCAATCCGGAGGTGTTGGTGGCCAAAATGGCGCCAGGCTTGGCGATGGCGTCGAGCTCGCGGAAGATACCTTGCTTGAGCGGCAGGTCTTCGAACACCGCCTCGATGAACAGGTCGGCTTGCGCCGCCTCCTGGAGCTGCAGGCAGCCGTTGATGCGCGACAGGCGCTGGTACATGTCGGCCTCAGTGAGCTTGCCGCGCTTGACGCTGGTGGTGTAGTTGTCGCGCACGCGTTGCAGACCGCGTTCCAGCCCTTCTGCGCTGGCGTCCACCAGCACCACGGGCAGGCCCATGTTGGCCAGCGACATGGCGATGCCACCACCCATGGTTCCGGCGCCGATCACCGCCACCTGGTGGATCGGACGCAACGGGGTGTCGGGGGCGATGTCGGGGATCATTGCGGCCGCCTGCGCTGCCGTTTTGACATGCACTGCAGCAGCGATGCGGTCGTCTTCATGGACGCTGAAAAAATCAAAATCGTTCATGCGCCTCAGCCTTGGTTATTCTGAATGGGCTTGGCCTTGCCCTCGACAAATTCACGCAGCCGAGCCTCGGCTTCGGGCGGACGGGCGCGCGCAGAGTTGAGTTGTTCCACAAACAAACCATCGTCGTGCGACATGTCATGGATGCGCGGCAGCACGTTGACGATCATCCAGTTGGTTTCGACGCTGTTTTTGGCGATGCGCTCGGCCAGGGAGTGTGCCTTGGCCAGTGCCTCCCCGGCAGGTACCACATAGCGCACCACATGTTCCTGCAGTGACTCGGCGGCGTTGAGCAAGCGTCCCGTGAGCATCATGTCCATCATCACCGTGGTGCCCACCACGCGCTGGATGCGCACTGTACCGCCGCCACCTACAAAAATGCCGCGCTGGCCTTCGGGCAGGCCGCACATCACGCTCTCGTCGGCCACGCGCACATGGGCGGCCATTGCCAGCTCCAGACCACCGCCCACCACTGCGCCGTGCAGCGCCGCCACGAAGGGGATGGGCCCCCGGGCAATCAGGTCAAACACCTCGTGCCAGTTGTGGCGACGGCGCTTACGCGGGGGCTTGATCTGTCCGGTGGCGCGGGCCAGGGCCTCGGCCAGGTCCAGGCCTGCGCAAAAGTTGGTGCCGTGACCAAACAACACGGCCACATCGGCTTCTTCGTGTGCCCGCAGCACGGCGGCGCGCAGCGCGTCGATCAGCGGGTCATTGATGCTGTTGCGTTTGTCGGGGCGGTTCAGGCCGACCCGGGCGACGTTACCGTCGAGTTCATAGGTGATCAGGGTTTCGCTCATGGGTGTCTCAGGGGGTCAGGTCTTGAAAACGGGGGGCACACGGAGGTCAAAGGTCCAGCACCAGCCCAGGGCTTTGGGCTCCCGAGCAGCAGACCATCATGCGGTCGTTGGCGGCTTTTTCGGCATCGGTCAGCACCATGTCGCGGTGGTCGGGCGTGCCACCCAGCACCTTGACTTCGCAGGTGCCGCAAACGCCTTGCTGGCAGGAAAAAGTGGGCTCCACGCCGATGGCGATCAGGCCATCGAGCAGGGTCTGGCCAGGGTTGATTTGCAGCGTGCGCTGGCTGCGTGCCAGCGTCACGGTGTAGCTGCCGTCCGTGGCGGCGGCTTCTTTGGCAGCAAAGTATTCGCGGTGCACGCGTCCGGGCGGTAGGCTGGCTGTGACTTTTTCGTAGGCGTTCAACATGGGCGTTGGGCCGCAGGCATAGACATGGGCACCGGCAGGCATGGCTGCGATCACCGCGTTCAGATCCAGCATTTGGCCGCCGTGCTCCTGGTCAAAGTTCAGTCGCACATCGGCATCGGGCTGGTCCTGGTAGCTGGCCAGTACATCCAGAAAGCCCGCGTGCTGGCGCGTGCGGGCGGCGTAATGCAAACGCCAGGGTGTGCCCAGAGCCTGCGAGCGGGCGATCATGCCCAGCATGGGTGTGATGCCGATGCCGCCTGCAATGAACACATTGAAAGGGGACGACTCGTCCATGGCAAACAGGTTGCGCGGCGCACCGATGGTCAGCACCGCGCCAGTGCGCAATTGCTCATGCATGTAACGCGAGCCACCCCGGCTGTGCGCGTCCAGGTTCACGCCAATGCAGTAGCGGTGGGTTTCCTGGGGGTCATTGAGCAACGAATAGCTGCGCCGCAGGCCACCGGGCAGGTGCAATTCGATGTGCGCCCCGGCCGTGAAAGCGGGCAATGGGGTGGCAGCGGCCAGCGACACCAGCTCGAAGCCCAGGATGTTTTGAGCTTCGTAAGTGGTGGCCCGCACGCGGACCTGGAGGGTTGGAGATTCGAAGGTGGTCACTTGCGGCTGATCGTGAAGACGGGATTCATTCGGGCTTGAAGCCCGAGGCCTTGATGATGGGCTCCCAGTGCGCCAATTCGGCGCGCTGCAGGGCATCCATCTGGGGGCTGTTGCGGAACACCGGGTTGACCATCAGGCGCTGGCTCAGCACTTCTTTCACATCGGGCATCTGCAGCACCTGTGCAATGGCTTTTTCCATGCGCTGCACATCGGCCGCCGGCGTGCCGGCCTTGGCCCACATGCCGGTCCAGCCTTCGCCCGAGGTCACGTCGATGCCCTGTTCGGCAAAGGTGGGAATGTCGGGCATCAGGGGGGACCGTTCTTTTGTGAACACACCGATGACTTTGATCTTGCCTGCCCGGTGGTGCGCCATCATGCCGTCAAGCAGGCTGATGGCCGAGGGCACATGTCCACCCACCAAATCGGTCACCATGGGGGGTGAACCTTTGTAGGGCGTCACCGGCAAATCGATGTTGGCTGTCTTGGCCAGTTGCACGCCCAGAAATGCGTTCTGCCCGCCCAGACCAGGCGTACCAATACTGGCCTTGCCCGGATTCATCTTTACCCATTCGATGAACTCGCGCACATTGTTGACTCCCAGACTGGCCGGTACGCCCATGCCCAGCGGGTAAGAAGCAAAGCTGGCCACGGGCACAAAGTCTTTGAGGCTGTTCCATTTGATCTGGTCCTTGAACACCAGCATCTGGAAGGTCGGAGTGGCGTTGGGCGCGACCATGAAGGTCAGGCCGTCGGCGGGGGCCGCCAGCACGAGATCCGCAGCCATGCGGCCACCTGCGCCTGGTTTGTTGTCCACAATCACGGGCTGCCCCAGAACGCCCGGCAGCTTGTCAGCAACTGCACGGGTGATGGCGTCGGTGGCACCGCCCGGAGGAAAACCCACCATCAACCGAATGGGTTTGGGCTGGGCCTGAGCAGCCACAGGAAAAGCCAGCACAGTGGCGCTGGCCAACAAGAGCAGTCGACGGGCAAGTTTCATGGTTGTCTCCAAAATGTTGGGGGCAATGCCCCGGCCTCTGGCGGGCCTTGCAGGGCGTCGTGGTGGTTGGGTGCTGCCTTAATCGGCCAGCGTGCGCCAGTCGGTACCTGCAAGCAGTACACCGCCTACCGACTGGATGGTCGGGTAATTGAGCTGCGGGTGGTGCGCCAGCGTCGGGGCCTTGCCCTCCATGAACTCCTTGGCCGCCCTGAGCAGCAGCTGGCGCACGCGGATCACGGCGCCGTCTGCCGAACACAGCTGTTCGTCGGTGCGGTCGTATGTTGGGCCTTGGCTCAGAAACATCGCAAAGTCTTCGGTGCCCAAGTGCTGCGGGAAGCCGGTCTTGTGGCCGCGCTTCATGATGTCGCGGTTCTGGCCCCAGTTGTCCTTGGCCTCGCCCGGAGGCAGCGGCGGGAAGTTCCAGACATCGGGGGAGGCCGACATCACGGTCATGCCCAGTTCGCGGTGCGGGTTGTAGTGCACAAACCAGGCACGGTGGGTCACATCGTCCACCGGGGTTGAGAAAAACACCGTGGTCGGGCCGTTGGCATCGGGCGGGCAGATGATGCCGAACCAGGGCATCACGAAGTTATTGACGCGGGCATAGACCTTGTCGTCCGGCAGGCTACGCAGCGCAGCGTAGCGGTAGCCATAAGGGCGGTCTTCGAATTCGAGCTTGGGCGCCAGCGCCTTGGTCATGAGCATGCGCTCGTTGCCGCCGCCTGCGGTCAACTGGGTGGTCGATTCGTGCAGCACACCCACATGCGAGGAGTCCATCGAGGCCTCAACACCCTGCACCCAGTTGGTGGGCACTTCCACACTGGTCACCGAGCGCTGCTTGGCGGGCAAATCGACAAAGGGCAGCTCCGGGAAGGGCGGCGGCGTGTCGCCCTTGCCCAGCCAGACCCAGACGATGCCGCCCCGGTCCACCGTGGTGTAGCGGTTCACCCGCACATGCTTGCAAAACTGGGCCTGGTCGCCCGCGTGGTTGGGCGCTTCGGTCACTTCGCCTTTCACGTTGAACTTCCAGCCGTGGTACAGGCAGCGGATGCCATTGTCTTCGTTGCGGCCCAGTGCCAGCGAGGCCTTGCGGTGCGGGCACTGCTCGTCGATCACGCCGGCGGTGCCATCGGTCACGCGAAAGGCGATGAAGTTCTGGCCCAGCAGTCGGATGCGCACAGGCGCGCCATCGGCTTCCAGTTTGACGGAAGGCACGGCGGGCAGCCAGTAGTGCTGGCGAATCATCTCGCCCATGGGGGCACCGTTTTCTACGCGGGTCAACAGGTCGTTGTCTTCTTTGCTCAGGGCCATGGTGTGTTCCTCAAATTCCGGGGGTCAGCACTGTTCGTCGGTGCGGAAGGCGCGGCTGTAGACGCGGCGGCAGTTGCATTCGAAGATGTTTTTCTTCTGCTCGTCGGTCAGCCAAGCGATGCCTTCGATGACGGGCTTCATGTCGTCGTAGTCGCGGCCCGTGAGCGGGTTGGGGGCGCTGCCGGTGCCGGGCTTTTCGGTACCAAACATCACGTTGTCAGTGCCCGCCACCTTGAGCAGCAGCTCCATCGCCTCTTCGCTGTAGTTGCAGGTGTCGAAGTACAGTTTTTTGAGCTGTTCGTCGAAGGTTTCCTTCTCGCCCTTGCGCACGTTCCACGAACGGAAACGGCCCATCTGGTAGGGGATCGCGCCGCCGCCGTGGGCCACCACGATCTTCAGGTCGGGGAAGGTGTCAAAGGTCTTGGCACCCAACAGCGAGACGATGGAGATGGTCTCTTCGTTGAGGAACTTGAGCGTGTAGGACTCGCGCTCGCTGCAGCTGCTGGCCGAGTGGATCAGGCCCGGCACATCGAGTTCGACCATGGCGCGGTACAGCGGATGCCAATAGGCATCGCCCATGCCGGGTGGGTCACCTAGGCCCTCGGTCGGGTCGGGGTTGATCAGGCAGCCCACAAAGCCCAACTCGTTGACGCAGCGGCGCAGTTCGGGAATGGCACGCAGCTCCAGCGGCTCGTCCATGAACTGCGGCAGACCGGCCACGCCCCGGAAACGGTCGGGCGCGATCTTGACGAACTCGGCAATCAGGCCGTTGCAGTGCTGCGACCACAGCTCGGTCACCTTGCCGGGCTTGACCGAATGCATTTGCAAATAGGGGCGCGGTGAGATGAACTGGATGTCGGTGCCGACCGCATCCATGATCTTGAGCTGGTCTTCCACCACCTTGCGGATCGAGGCCTCGGGAATTTTGGGCAAGGTGTAGGGGTTGGCGCGACCGCCCACCAATTCCGCCATGAAGCGAAAGCTCTCGGGCGGCATGTGGATGTGGGCGTGGGAATCGATGATCATGGGTGTTGTCTCCAGGTTTTCAGGGGCTCAGGCGATGACCGCGATCACTTCGATCTGCAGCTGCATGCCATGCTGCAGATCGGCCACCACGATGTGGCGTGCCGGGCGGTCATTCGGGTCAGGGAAGACGGCGTTCCATTCGGCATTGACGGCATCGCGCACCGCGTTGTCCTTGATGGTGACGCTGAACTTGACCACGTCGTCCATCGAGGCGCCGCCAGCGGCCAGCACGGAGCGCAGGTTGGCGAAGGTGTTGCGCACCTGGCTGTCGGTGTCGGCAGGCAGTTCGCCGCTGACCGGGTCTTTGCCCGAGACAGCCGAAGTGCACAGGATGTTGCCAACGCGCGCGGCCGCAGGGATGGGGGCCTTGTGGGAAGCACCAGGCACGTGGATGGAACGGGAAGGTCTGGTCATGGACTCTGTCAATCAGGACGGCGGCTTCAAGACGCGCCGTTTTCGGTTTCAAAAAAGCTCATCGGCATGCGGGCCAGGAACTCTGAAAAGCCCGTGGAGCCGGTGGGCACATGCAGCAACATGGCTTGCGCCGCCGCAGCTTCATCACCCTCCTGAATGGCGCGAGCCACTTTGAGGTGGTCCTGAAGTGACTTGCTCATCTGGGATTTGGTGTGGAAGTCTTTGATGCGGTAGCGCTGGATCTGACGGCGTGCCTTGCGGATCAGCTCGGCCACATAGGGGTTGCGGCTGCCGGCATAAACCGTTTCGTGAAACAGGGTGTTGGCCAGCGCGTATTCGGATGCACCGCCTTGCACGGCGGCATCCTGGCAGCGCTGCAGGGCTTCATCGAGCTGCTGGCGCAGCGTGTCCTCGACCCGGCGCGCTGCCAACTTGGCTGCCAGCGATTCGAGTTCGCCGACGGTTTCCATGATGGCCCGCACCTGGCTGACCGACAGGCGCGCCACCGTGACGCCCTGGCGCGGCGCGATGCGCACCAGATCGTTCACCGCCAGTTGCTGCAAGGCTTCGCGCACTGGTGTGCGCGACACCTGAAACCGGGTGGCCAGTGCGCGCTCGTCCAGCGGTGTTCCCGGAGGCAACTTGCCGCTTTCAATCTCGTCCTGCAAGGCCGTGCGGATTTCGTGGGCGCGGCCGCCGCGAGGACGGGATTCGTCACCGATGCTGTTCATTTCGGTGTCGAGTGGGCTATCCAAAGATGTGTTCTGTTCCATAGACATGGTGAATATACCTCCAAATTGTTTTGGCATGCAAGAAATTTATTTATGGATGCCAGAAATGCTTGCTTTGATGTGCCGACCATCCTAACGCTTTCACGTTGTACAAACAAAAAAAGCACCATCACCTCAGGGAAAAACATGTTTTCTCAAGACGTATCTGTGTGCTTTGTGTATTTTTAAGGCCGCGCAATGGATCTTAGTGGAAACCCTATAAACACCTGATTTTGATTTCTGGTGTATTGAAAACTGGTTTTTTGTATGCCAGAATTCAAATATTCACTCCACAGCAGAGAGGCTCCCCCAAGGTGCCGCCTGCCCAGAAAGGTTCTTGTCGCATGGTCTCGTCAGTTGCAACCACCTCCCCGAATCCCCTGTCCATGGCCCGCATCCTGCGGCCACGCGCCATGGCCGTGGTGGGTGCCTCGGCCGATCCGCGCTCGTTTGGGGGCTTTGTTCAGGGCAATCTGGAGCGCTATGGCTACAGCGGCGAGCTGCATCTGGTCAGTCGCAGCAGCAGCGAAATCAATGGCCGGCCTTGCGTCAAGACCATCGACGAGTTGCCCATGGGCATTGACCTGGCCGTACTGGCCATTCCCGAGGCCGGCGTGCTCGATGCCGTGACATCGCTGGCCGCACGCCAGTGCCATGCTGCAGTGCTGTTTGCCTCCGGTTATGCCGAGGCTGGTGAGGAAGGCCAGGCCAAACAGGCCGAGCTGGCACGCATGGCGCGCGAAGCGGGCATCGCACTGGTGGGCCCCAACTGCATGGGCTTTTCCAATCTGGCGGCTGGCATTCCCGTCACCTTTGAACCGCTGGCCGCGCGCGCCCCGGAAACCCGTCCAGGCGTGGGCATCGTGGCCCAAAGCGGTTTCATGGCCGCCAATCTGCGCGATGCTCTGCTGGGGCGGGGTGTGTCGGTGGCCTGTGTCTTTTCCACGGGCAACGAGGTGTCGGTCTGCGTTGAAGATGTGTTGGCGGCTTACCTGGAGGACGCCCAGATCCGTGCCATCACAGTGTATGCCGAGCAGGTCCGACAGCCTAAGCGCTTTTTGCAGCTGGCCGCGCAGGCGCGCACCCTCGGCAAGCCCATCGTGCTCTTGATGCCCGGGCGCAGCGCCCGCGCCCGCGAGGCGGCGCAGTCACACACCGGCGCACTGGCGGGCGACCACGCCACCGCCATGGCCTGCCTGCGCCGCGAGGCGGTGGTCACCGTGGAATCGCTGGACGAGCTGCTGGACGTGAGCACCATCTTGCTGCGCTACCCGCAGCCACCCGCCGGCGGCACCGCCTTCATGACCGGTTCGGGGGCCATGAAAAACATCGCGCTGGACTTTGCCGATGACATCGGCCTGGACTTGCCCGCCCTGAGCGCGCCGGTGGTGGACAAGCTGAGCGCCATGCTGCCGACCTATGCCGTGGCCGAAAACCCGCTCGACTACACCACCATCAGCGTGCGCAACCCGGCCATCGTTGGCGAGCTGCTGCTGACCATGCTTGAAGACGAGGGCATTGGCGGCATCGTGCTGGCCATTCCGGTCGGGCCGGTGGTGGCACAAAAGGACAAGGCCGAACACATCGTACCCACCATTGCCCGCGCCACCAAACCAGCGGTGCTGGTGCTGACCGGCGACAACAGCCCGGTGGAGCCCTTCTTCCTGCAGGCCATCGAGGCCAGCGGTGTGCCACTGTTCCGTTCGGCCGACCGCGCGCTGCGCGCCTTGCGCCGTGTGGCCGAATACGGCGAGGCCCTGACCCGCGCCGCGCGCGCCCACAGTATCTCGCCGACGGTCTTGCCGCTGCCCGGCGCGGTGCCGCCCAACGGCATCTTTGCCGAACACCAGGGCAAGGGCTGGCTGAAGGCCGCAGGCCTGCCGGTGCCGGCCGGTGCCCTGGCCACCTCGGCGGACGAGGCCGTGCGCATTGCACAGACCATTGGCTTTCCGGTGGTGCTCAAGGCCCAGGCCAGCGCGCTGCCGCACAAGAGCGATGTGGGCGGTGTTCTGGTGGGCCTGGCTGATGAGGCGGCACTTCGCGCCGGCTGGATGAAACTCTTTGCCAGCGTGGCCGCGCACCGGCCCGAGCTGACGCTGGACGGCGCCCTGGTCGAAGCCATGGGCCCGCGCGGACTGGAACTGGTGGTGGGCGCCAAGCGCGACGCCGACTGGGGTCCGGTGGTGCTGGTCGGTCTGGGTGGCATCTGGATCGAGGCCCTCAAGGACGTACGCCTGATCCCGGCCGACATGGCCGAAGAAGACATCGTGGTCGAGCTCGGGCGCCTGAAGGCCGCCACCGTGCTGCAGGGCACGCGCGGCGCGGCCGGCGTGGATCTGGCGGCCATCGCCCGTGTGGTGGCACTGGTGGGCGAGCAAATGCGCGCCAACCCGGCCATCACTGAAATCGACATCAACCCCTTGGTCGCCTACCCCGCCGGTTCTCAGCAACCGGTGTTGGCCCTGGACGCGCTGGTCGTGGCCCATACCGCCTGAGCCATACGGCGCCACGAAAAAACCCATGAAGCTGCAATTCACGCCCGAAGAAGAAGCCTTCCGTCTGGAAGTGCGCGAATTCGTCAAGACCCGCCTGCCGGCCGACATCAAGCGCAAAGTCGAGCTCGGCCTGCGCCTGGAGCACGAGGACTACGTGACCTGGTTCCGCATCCTCGAGTCGCGCGGCTGGCTCACCCCCAGCTGGCCCGTCGCCCATGGCGGCCCGGGCTGGAGCCATGTGCAACGCTACATCTTCGACGAAGAAACTCTGCTCGGCGGCGCACCGCGCATCATTGCCAGCGGCATCCAGATGCTGGGCCCGGTGCTGATCGCCTATGGCACCGAAGAACAGAAACGCAAATACCTGCCCGACATCCGCCAGAGCAACACCTGGTGGGCGCAGGGCTTCTCCGAACCTGGCGCAGGTTCCGACCTGGCTGCCGTACGCACCACCGCCGTGCTCGAGCCCGATGGCAAGCACTTCGTGGTCAACGGTCACAAGGTCTGGACCTCGTACGCGCACTGGTGTTCGATGATGTTCGCACTGGTACGCACCGACCCTGACGCCAGCAAGCCGCAGGAAGGCATTTCCTTTTTGCTGATCGACATGAATTCGCCGGGCCTGACGGTGCGGCCGATACGCATGCTCGAAGGCGGCACCGACCTCAATGAGTGCTACCTCGACAACGTGCGTGTGCCGGTAGAAAACCTGGTGGGCGAGCTGCACAAGGGCTGGGGATATGGCAAGTTCCTGCTCAGCCACGAACGCACCGGCATTGCCGGCATCGGCTCGTGCAAGCAGCAGCTGGCCCGTGCCCGGCAAGTGGCACAGCAGCAGGGCTTGGGCGACGACCCCTTGCTGCAGGCCAGGCTGGCGCAGTTCGAGGCCGAGCTGATGGCGCTCGAATTCACCGCGCTGCGACTGCTCAGCCCGAACCAGCAAAGCCGCACACCAGGCGTGGAAGCCTCCATGCTCAAGGTGCGCGGCACCGAACTGCGCCAGGCCATTTATGAAACGCTGGTGGACGTCGCCGGCCCTGAGGCCGTGCCTTTTTCGTTGACCGCGCAACAGCTCGAGCATTTGGACGAAGCCGCGGTGGACGAGTCGCTCGTGGCCCTGGCCGCCAACTGCCTGGATGCACGCAAGGTGACGATTTACGGCGGTACCAACGAAGTGCAACGCAACCTGATCGCCCGCGCCACCCTGGACGCCTACTGAGAACACACGACCATGGACTTCGCCCTCAATGACGACCACCTGGCGCTGCGCGATGCGGTACAGCGCTTTTGCGACGGGGAATACCCCAACGAGCACCGGGGCAACCCGGAAACTTCTGAACAGAGCCGACAGCGCTGGCAGGCCATGGCCGAGCTGGGTTTGCTGGGTTTGCCTTTTGCATCCGAACACGGCGGCAGCGAGCTGGGCCCGGTCGAGGTCATGCTGGTGGCCAAGGAACTCGGCCGCGCCCTGGGCGGTGGCGCCTGGCTTTCCAGCACGGTGATGGCCAGCCAGCTGCTGCAGCGTCTGGCCACCCCCGCACAGCAAGCGCAATGGCTGCCGCGCCTGGCCAGTGGCGAGTTGCAGGCCGCGCTGGCGCTTTACGACGAAGGCGTGCGCTACCAGTGGCAACAGGTCACCACGCAGGCCGTGGCCGATGGCGAAAGTTACCGGCTCAGCGGTCGCAAGACCCTGGTGCTGGAAGGCGACAGCGCACAGCTGCTGCTGGTCGTTGCCCGCACCGCAGGCGAGGCCGGCGCACGCGCAGGCCTGAGCGTGTTTGCGCTGGATGCTGGCACGGCAGGCCTGGAGGTGCAGGGCTTTGACACCCTGGACGGCCGACGCGCCGCCCACCTCCTACTTGATGGGGTACACGCACCTGCCGACCGACTGCTTGGCACCGCAGGCACCGCAGCGGACGCGCTCGACACCACCCTCGACGCGGCCAACGCAGCCCTCTGTGCCGAAGCGGCTGGCGCGGTGGAGGCCCTGATCGCCCACACCGCCGACCACCTGCGCACCCGCAAGCAGTTTGGCGCACCACTGGCCAAATTCCAGGTGCTGCAGCACCGCGTGGCCGACATGGCGATTGCACTGGAACAGCTCAAGTCCATGGCCTGCGCCGCTGCAGCCGCCGTGGCCGGCGACGATGCAGCGCAACGCCGCCGGGTGGTCTCGGCGGCCAAGGCACTGGCCAGCCAGCAAGGGCGGCAGATTGGTCTGGCCGCGATCCAGCTGCACGGCGGTATGGGCATGACCGACGAATGCCGCGTGGGCCACTACACCAAGCGGTTAATGGTCATCGGCCAGCTCTTTGGCGATGCCGCCTGGCATCTGCAGCGGATGGTTGCGCACTGAGCGTTTCTGACACCTGATTTTTCCAATACGCACACTCATACGGAGACACACATGCAACGTTCACGGTTTCTGCGCTCGGCCCTCGCATGGCTTATGCTGAGCATCGGTCTGGCGGCACAGGCCCAACCCGACCAGCCTATCAAGCTGCTGGTGGGCTTTCCGCCCGGTGGCTCGACCGACACGATTGCGCGGTTGCTGGCCGACAAGATGAGCACGGTGCTCAAGCAATCGGTCATGGTAGACAACAAACCCGGGGCAGGCGGGCGCCTGGCCGCGCAAGCCCTCAAGGCCGCCCCGGCCGATGGTCTGACCTACATGATTGCGCCCAATGCCACTCCGGTGTTCCAGACACTGCTGTACCCGCAGGCCGTGCTCAAGTACGACATGCTCGTTGACTTCACGCCGGTGGGCATGATCGCGTCTTACCCCCTGGCGCTGGTGGTGAACGCGCAGTCCGGCCTGAAAACCGCCAAGGACTATGTGGCCTGGGTGAAGGGCAACGCCAAAAACACCAGCTTCGGCACGGCGGGTGCTGGTGGGCACACCCACTTCAGCGGCATCCAGCTGGGCAAGGCCATGGGTGCCGAGTTGCAGGTGGTGCCTTACCGTGGCAATGGACCGCTGGTGACGGATCTGCTGGGTGGTCAGGTGCCTGCGGGCATCATGACCGCCGGGGATGTGCTGCCTCATCAGAAAGCGGGCAAGGTGCAGGTGCTTGGGGTGTTTGGTGCCAAGCGCTCGCCCTTGCTGCCAGAGGTGCCCACTTTCATCGAGCTGGGCTTCAAAGTCGACACGGGAGATGCCTGGACCGGCATGTGGGCGCCGGCCAAAACACCCAAAGCCACGCTGGAGCGTGTACAGAACGCCCTGAAATACGCCCTTGAATTGCCCGAAGTGCGAGACACGCTGATCAACAAGGCAACCTTGAATCCGGACTTCCGACCGGCCGCCGACATGGACCGCATCCAGCGCCAGGAGTTGAGCTACTGGGGTCCGGTCATCAAGGCCACCGGTTTCACACCGGAACAGTGATCCCGCACCGTCCAAAACCGCACAGAGAAACCACTCCATGAGTCTGAACGGAAAAGCCGCTATCGTTGGCGCTTACGAACACCCCACCCGCCTGGCCACCGACCTTTCGGTGGTGCGCCTGCACGCCGATGTGGCTAAGGGCGCACTCGACGACGCCGGGCTGAGCAAGAGCGACATCGATGGTTATTTCTGCGCCGGTGATGCACCCGGTCTGGGCACCACCACCGTAGCCGAGTACCTGGGCCTGAAACTGCGCCATGTCGACTCCACCGAATGCGGTGGCTCGGCCCCCATCTTGCATGTGGCGCATGCGGCCGAAGCGATCGCGACTGGGCGCTGCAATGTGGCCCTGGTCACGCTGGCCGGTCGGCCCCGGGCCATGATGGAGGAAGCCAAAGCGGCTGCGGCCGCTGCGGCTGCGGCCGGTGGCGACAAGGCCCGCTCCGGCCCGCCCCGCACCGCCCTCAAGCCACCCGACCCTGACGCGCCCGAACTGGCCTTCGAGCTGCCCTACGGCCCGGCCACGCAAAACCTCTACGCGATGGTGGCCAAGCGGCATATGCACGAATTCGGCACCACGGCCGAGCAGCTGGCCTGGATCAAGGTCGCCGCTTCGCAGCACGCGCAGCACAACCCCAACGCCATACTGCGCAAAGTGGTGACGGTGGACGACGTGGTGAACTCGCCGATGGTGAGCGACCCGCTGCACCGCCTGGACTGCTGCGTGATGAGCGACGGCGGTGGCGCAGTGATCGTGGCCAAACCTGAAATCGCGCGCGAGCTCTCACGCCAGAGTGGTCGCCCGGTGGTGATGGTGCGCGGCACCGGCGAAGCCCCCAAGCACGGCATGGGCGGCTTCATGGACCTGACGTATTCGGCCGCGGCCTGGTCCGGCCCGCTGGCTTTTGCCGAAGCGGGCGTGACGCCCGCCGACATCCAGTACGCCTCGCTGTACGACAGCTTCACCATCACCGTGTTGATGCAGCTTGAAGACCTGGGCTTTTGCAAGAAAGGTGAAGGTGGCCGTTTCGTGATGGACGGCAACCTGATCTCGGGTGTGGGCAAGCTGCCCTTCAACACCGACGGCGGCGGCCTGTGCAACAACCACCCGGCCAACCGCGGCGGCATGACCAAAATCATCGAAGCAGTGCGCCAGCTGCGCGGCGAAGCTCATCCGGCCGTGCAGGTGCCCAACTGCAGCCTGGCCCTGGCCAATGGCATTGGCGGCGCGCTGGCCTCGCGCCACACCGCCGGCACCCTGATCATGGAGCGTGTCTGACATGAGAAAAATCCCCGCCCCCAAAGTCCTGCCCGAAACGCTGCCTTACTGGCAGGCCGCTGACGAAGGCCGCCTTCTGGTCAAGCGTTGCCAGAGCTGCGGCCAGTTCCACCACTACCCGCGCGACATTTGTCCGCACTGCCTGAGCAGTGACACCGCCTGGCAAGACGCGGCTGGCACCGGCATCGTCTACTCCTTCAGCACCATGGGTGCAGGCGAAGCTGCTTACACCCTGGCCTTCGTCACGCTGGAAGAAGGCGTGACGGTGATGACCAACCTGGTCGACTGTGATCCAGCCACTGTGCGCATCGGCGACAAGGTGCGGGTGGTGTTTCAGCCTTCGCAGGGCGGCCACGCCGTGCCCATGTTCACCCCGATCACCACGGTCTGAGGGAGGCCTTGTCCATGAGCACAGCCGCTACTGCACGCAAGGGTCCACTCTCGCGTTTCACCATCCTCGACGCCTCGCGTGTGCGCGCCGGTCCGACGGCGATCCGCACCTTTGCCGACCTGGGCGCCCGGGTCATCAAGCTCGAAATTCCGCCGGGCGCGCCGGGCGGCGACGACATGATCGGCGGGCGCGACCACAACCGCGCCGATTACGAAAACCTGCACCGCAACAAGGAAAGTCTCACGCTCAACATGAAGGAGCCCGAAGGGCTGGCCATCTTGCACCAGTTGGTGAAAGAGGCCGACGTCTTCATCGAGAACTACCGCCCGGACGTCAAGTACCGCCTGGGCATCGGCCCGGACGAGCTGCGCCAGGTCAATCCGCGCCTGGTGTATGCCAGCATCTCGGGCTTTGGTCAGGACGGGCCTTATGCTGGCTGGCCGGGCTTTGATTCGATTGCCCAGGGCATGGGCGGGCTCATGAGCGTGACCGGTCAACCCGGCGAAGGCCCGATGCGCGTGGGCATCCCGATCGCCGACCTGTGCTCGGGCCACTTCTGCGCCCAGGCCATCATGGCCGCGCTGCTCGAACGCGAAGTCTCGGGCGAAGGCCAATGGGTGCAGACCTCGCTGCTCGAATCGCAGATCGCCATGCTGGACTTCCAGGCCGCGCAATGGCTGATCGACCACAAGGTGCCGAAATCCACCGGCAACGAACACCCGCTCACCGTGCCCACCGGCGTTTTTGAGACCCGGGACGGCTTCATCAACCTGGCTGCGATCGGCAACACCATGTTCAAGCGCCTGTGCCAGGCCCTCGAGGTGCCGGAACTGATCGACGAACCCGGCTTTGGCAGCGACCCCGAGCGGGTGCAGAACCGCGACCGCGTGAACGCCGCGGTCGGCGCCGCCTTCAAAAAGCGCAGCACCGCCGAATGGACCGAGCGCCTGCTCCAGGCCGGTGTGCCCTGCGGCCCGATCTACAACGTGGACCAGATGTTCGCCGACCCTCAGGTGCAGCACCTGGGCATCGCACGCCCCATGCAGCACCCGGATCTGGGTGACATCCAGGTGGTGGGCTTGCCGATGAACTTTTCGCGTTACCCTCGGGCCGAAGGCCCCATGCATGCGGCGCCCTACCAGGGCGACCAGACCGACCGCATCCTGAGCGACTTGGGCTACCGGCCAGAGCAGATCGCCGAGTTGCGTGCCCGCTGCGTGGTCTGAACCGCCCCTGAATCGGAGAACTTGCCCATGGCCCGACTCGTTGCCGCTTTCGGCTCTTCACACAGCATCATGCTGGTCTCACAACGCGAGGACTGGCAGCACCACTTCAAACTCATCGACCCCAAGAACGTCCACTACTACGACAAACAGGGGAACAAGACCGACTACGCGGCCTTGCTGGCGGCCGCCCCGGTCGGCAGCGAAGCGATGGTCACGCCCGAGAAAATGGGCGAACGCTACGACGCGGCCGAAGCCGCGATGGACGGACTGCACGAGCGCATCAAAGCCGCGCAACTGGATGTGCTGCTGATCGTAGGTGACGACCAGACCGAGCTGTTTCGCACGAGCAACAACCCGGCGATGGCCATTTACTATGGCCCCACCATCCGTAACACCGCACGCGAGCCGGCCAGCGTCAGTGACAACTGGGTCAAATCGGCGCGCATGTGGCGCCACGAGCCCGAGCAGGACCGCGAATATCCCGTCAAGAATGACATGGCCGAGTGGCTGATCCGCCAGCTGTGTGACCGCGATTTCGACATTGCGGCCCTGGACAGCATCGAGCCGGGCAAATTCGAGGGGCACGCCTTCCAGTTCGTCCACCGTCGCCTGCTCAAGGACCACGAGCTGCCCGTGATCCCGGTCATCCTCAACACTTTCGACCCGCCGAATCAGCCCACGCCGCGCCGCTGCGTGGCCTTGGGCCACGCCTTGCGCGAACTGATCGCCAACTGGCCGCAAGACCTGCGCGTGGGTGTGATCGCCTCGGGCGGTCTGAGCCACTTTGTAGTCGATGAGGACCTCGACCAGCAGGTACTCGATGCGATTCGCCGCAAGGACAGCGCTGCGCTGGCGGCTTTCGATCCGAAGCAATTGCAGGCCGGCAGCTCCGAGATTCGCAACTGGCTGGTGGTCGGCGAGCTGGCGCGCGAGCTCGACCTGGAATGGGTCGAGTACGTGCCTGGCTACCGCACCCCGGCCCTGACCGGCACCGGGCTGGCCTTTGCCGCCTGGACCACCTTGCCCTGAAACCACACCACTGCACACCCCACCATGAGCGATCCCTACACCCTGCGCCTGCGTCGGCTCGACGTCTGCGCCGTTTCTGACGCCCTCGACAAACTCGGCCTGCCCGGCGCTGTGACCGGCCTGCCGATGCGCAGCGCCGGCCCCGGTGGCAACAGCCGCATTGCCGGTCGCGCTGTCACCATGAAGGTCGGCCCCGGTCAGCCGCCGCCGGGCCCACCCAAGCACCTGGGCTGCACCGCCATTGAACAGGCCGGGCCGGACAACATCATCGTGGTCGAACAACGCAGTGGCGTCGAAGCCGGCTGCTGGGGCGGCCTGCTGACACTGGGCGCCAAGGTGCGCGGCGTCGCGGGTGTGGTGGCAGATGGGCCGCTGCGCGATGTGGACGAGGCCATTGCCTACGAATTCCCCGTCTACAGCCGCAGCCTGACTTCACGCACGGCGCGCAGCCGCGTGGTCGAGCTGGGCACCCAAGTGCCCGTGACCCTGGGCGGCGAGGTGGGCGGCCAGATGACCGTGCACCCTGGCGACTACCTGCTGGTCGACCGCAGCGCGGTGATCGTGATCGCCGCCACCGACATCGAGCGGGTGCTGGAGGCGGCCGAGATGATCGTCGCCAAGGAAGCTGCCATGGCCAAGGCCATCCTGGCCGGAACGCCCATCGGCGAGGTGATGGGTGGCAACTATGAACAGATGCTGGAGAACCACTGACATGACCACCGACAAGAACGTTGAACGCGCCGCGCGCCTGGACACGCCCACGCTGTCCGACGCATTGGACAAACTGGGCATCCTGGGCCAGTGCTACAAGATCAAGCCGCGCAGCAGCGACTTTCGCATGGCTGGCCGCGCGTGGACGCTCAAATACGGCCCCGCCGCCAAGCCCTGCGGCACGGTGGGCGACTACATCGACGATGTGGCGCCGGGCAGCGTGGTGGTGCTCGACAACAACGGCCGCGAGGACTGCACCGTCTGGGGCGACATCCTCACCGAGATCGCGCACCGCCGTGGCATCGCCGGCACGGTGATCAACGGCATCAATCGCGATACCCACCTGTGCCTGTCGCTGGGCTACCCGGTGTTCTCGATCGACCACTGGATGCGCACCGGAAAGGACCGCGTGCAGGTCGAGGCCACGGGCGTGCCGGTCAACATCGGCGGCGCCCGCGTGGCCCCCGGCGACATCCTCAAGGGCGACACCGACGGTGTGGTTGTCATCCCCAAAGAACACGAAGACCGCGTGCTGGAGATCGCCGAAGAGATCGAGGCAGCCGAAAACCGCATCCGCGAAGCCGCCCGCAGCGGCATGCGTCTGGACGAAGCCCGCAAGGTCAACAAGTACCACAGCCTGCAGACCCGGGAGGTGTCATGAACCCCCACGTTCGTCACTGCGTGTACTCACTGCCCCCCGAGGGGGCGCCGTCCCCCTTGGGGCGGCCCTGCGGAGAACGATCATGAAACGCCACGACCCCGCCCTGACCACACGTCTGGACGTGCCGCGCCTGCCGGCCGAGCTGCTGGCTTCTGCCGCCCGGCTGCCCACGGCCACGCTGCACGAGGCCGGCAAGAGAATTGGTGCCCTGCCTTCGGCCATCCGGCCGCTGGCGCCTGGCATGCGCCTGTGCGGCCAGGCCCTGACCGTGCATTCGCCGCCGGGCGACAACCTCTGGCTGCACCGGGCGCTGGCGATCGCGCAGCCGGGCGATGTGCTGGTGGTGTTTGCCAGCAACGGCTACGAGCACGGCTACTGGGGCGAGATCATGGCCACCATGGCGCAAGCGCGCGGCGTGGCCGGCCTGGTGATCGACGCCTGCGTGCGCGACGGCGCACTGCTCGCCGAGATGGGCTTTGCCGTGTTCTCGCGTGGCCTGTGCATCCGCGGCACCGGCAAAGACTTTGGCGCCATCGGCTGGATCAACCACCCGGTGCTCATGGGCGACATCACCGTGCACGCGGGTGACCTGGTGGTGGGCGATGGTGACGGTGTGGTGGTGCTGCCACGCGATCGCGCCGCCGACATCGTGACCGCCGGACAAAAACGCGAAAATGACGAGGCCGCGATCCTCCAGCGTCTGAAGGCCGGTGAAACCACCATGGCCGTCTACGGCTGGGGAACCTGATATGCCCGATACACCCGCTGCCTGCACCACAGGCCTCACCCGTCGCCAGCTGGCCCTGGCCGGCCTCGCCACTCTGACCAGTCCGCAGCTTCTGGCGCAAACCGGTGGCAAACCGTTGCGCATCCTGGTCGGCTTTCCACCTGGAGGCTCGGCCGACCTGCTGGCGCGTGCGCTGGCGCAGCAGCTGGGCCAGAAGGGGATCACCGTCATCGTGGACAACAAACCCGGCGCGGGTGGCCGCATCGCACTGGAAATGCTCAAGAACGCTGACAGTGACGGTTCGGTGATCGCGGTCACGCCCGCCTCGATGATGGTGGTCTACCCCCACATCTACCGCAAGCTGAGCTACCAGCCGGTGCAGGACTTTGCACCGGTCAGCCGCATCGGTTCGGCGCAGTTCGTCATCACCATTGGTCCGCAAGTGCCGGGCTCGGTGCGCACACTCTCCGATTTCCTGGTCTGGTGCAAGGCCCATCCCGAGATGGCCAGCTATGGTTCTTCGGGGGCGGGCTCGATCCCGCACTTCACCGGCGTGGCACTGTCCAAGGTGGCCGGTGTGGAGCTGACGCATGTGGCCTACAAAGGCGCGGCCCCCGCCATAAGCGACATGCTTGGCGGTCAGGTGGCCGCCAATGTGGGGGTGATCTCCAATGCGCTGCAGCACATCCAGAGTGGCAAGTTGCGCGCCCTGGCCGTCAGTGGCCCTGCTCGCAGTGCCGCCTTGCCGACCGTGCCCACCTTGGCTGAAGCTGGTTACCGCGCAGCACAGGCCGTCGAGTGGTTCGGCGTGCTGGCCACTGCCAAAACGCCATCAGACACCGTGGGCCGTCTGCATGCCCTGGTGCAGGAGGCCCTGCACACCCCCGGCATGCAGGAAGCGCTGACCAAGGCGTCTTTCGAATCCGGCGCGGGCGAAGGCGTGAAAGAATTTGCCCATGCCCTCCAGCAGGACATTCAGCGCTGGGGCGAGGTGGTCCGCCAGTCGGGCTTCACCCCCGAAGACTGAAACCTCTCATTACCCATTTCTCCATGACCCACCTGCCCGCTGCTCCCACATCCCCGCATCTCGCCATCGAAGGAGGAGTGGCCACCATCGTTCTCAACCGTCCGGCTCAGCGCAATCGCCTGGAAAACCAGGATCTGCAGACCTTGCTGGCACACTTTGACCGCATTGAAGCCGACCCTGGTGTGCGCGTGCTGGTGCTGACGGCCAACACCGCCGGTCAGCCCAAGCCGGTGTTCTGCGCGGGCTACGACATTGGCGGTTTTGACGAAACAACCCATGGCTCAACCGCTTTTGAAAAAATCCCCGACCGGCTCGCCTCGCTGCGCCCGGTGACGATCTGCGCGCTCAACGGCAGCGTGTATGGTGGGGCCACCGATCTGGTGCTGTCCTGCGATCTGCGAATCGCGCTGGAGGGGGTGGAATGGCGCATGCCCGCCACGGCGCTGGGCCTGCATTACTACCCCAGTGGCTTGCAGCGCTATGTGAGCCGTTTTGGCGTGCTGGCGGCCAAGCGGGCCTTTTTGACGGCGCGCCCCTTCAGCACGGCACAACTGCAGGCACTCGGTTTGTTTGAAGCGGTCAGCGATGCCGCCGGTTGGGACAGCACTTTGGGGGCTCTGGTGCAGGACGTGCTGGCCCTGGCCCCGCTGGCGGTGCAGGAAACCAAACGCTCGATCAACGAGATTGCCAGCGGCGACTACAACGCGCAGCGCCTGCGCGAGCGCGAGCACATGAGCTGCGCCAGCGCCGACTTTGCCGAAGGCCGCGCCGCCTTTGCCGAGCGGCGCAAGCCCGTATTCCAGGGTCGTTGATCAAGCCCAGGGCTGGGCAGCGCACCAAAGGATGGCGGGGTAGGTCGTCATCCAGGCCCAGAAGAAGCGGTTGAGCCCGAAGAACCTGAACACCAGAAAGTGGAACACGCTGGCCACCGCGCAAAACAGCGCGGCCAGCCGCACGTCCAGCAAAGCCAACGGGAACAGCCCCTCCCACACCGTGAATGCCCAACTGATGGCGCGCGCCAGCACCGGGTTGCGGTACAGGCTGTGGGGCGCCAGCGGGCCGTAAATGCCCGTGTCCAGAAACTGCGGCAGCGCGCGGCCACTGCGCCAGGACGGGTGCAGCAACTTGACCCAGCCGGACATGAAGTACGAGGTCAGCGACTGCAGCGTGATGTACCAAAAGCCCGCACGCCAGCCCGCATCCATGCCCTGCCAGGTGCCCACCAGGTGCGCGATCAGCAAGCCCGTCAGCCCCACCAGCGTCATGAAGTCACTGCCACCATTGAAGGCGCCACGCCAGCGCAGCAGCAGCACCAGCGCGATGGCAAACAGCAAGGCCGCGCCCGCCAGGCCCAGCCCCCCCGACATCAAACCCAGCGCCAACACCAGGCGCAGCGCCATGAGCACGTGGTAGTTGCGGGGTGTGAGCAGCACATCGAGCACGGCGTGCACCCATGCCGGGCGCGCAGGCACCTCACGCCGCAACAGCGGCCAGTCGTTGACGCGGTCCAGCGCCGGAATGCGCAGGTATTCGAGGCACTGCAGCACCAGGCTCCAGCCCAACAGCAGCTCGAAAGCGCGAATGGCCTGGTTCATGTCCGCAAGGTTCAGTGCCATGCGCGCTGCTCCACAGACAGCACCGGGGACTGCAACACCAGCTCGCTGCTGACCGGCACCCGCTCGTTTTCCAGCAGCGCGTCCATGCGCAGCTCAAACTGGAAATGGTCAGGCACCGGCATGGGCGTTGCCAGCATGGGCACCTCGCCCCAGCGCCCGCCATGCACGGCCTCGTGCGCCAGGCGCGACACCAGCTGGTAAGTCACTCGCTCGCGAATATCGCCCCCCTCGGGCAAGTCCTGCACATCGCTCCACAGGTGGTCCACCAGGTTCTGGTGGTTGAGCGCCAGGTTCACGGCCGGGTTGTGCAGCACATGCCCCAGCCGAAAGGGCATGCGCGCGTACACACGCTGCCAGTCGCTCCAGTGGCCGTCTGCCGCCTGCCCGCGCACGTACAGGCGCGGCGCCTTGCCGGCCGCGTGGTAGAACTTCCAGTTGGGAAAGAAGGCCCGAAAAAAGAACAGCCAGGGCCCTTGCACCAGATGCCGGTGCTTGCGCAGACCAAAAAAGGCCAGCCACACAAAGTACACCCCGATCAGCGCCAGCGTGACCAGGGTGAAGCGGTTCATCAGCCAGCCGCGCGTTTGGACAGGATCTCGAAGGCGGGCAGGGTTTTGCCTTCCAGCACTTCCAAAAAGGCACCGCCGCCAGTAGAGATGTAGCCCACCTGCTGCTCGATGCCGTATTTGGCAATGGCCGCCAGGGTGTCACCACCGCCTGCAATGCTGAAGGCGCTGGACTCGGCAATCGCCTGCGCAATCGCTTTCGTACCACCGGCAAACTGGTCGAACTCGAACACGCCCACTGGGCCGTTCCACACCACCGTGCCCGCTTGCTTGAGCTGCGCCGCCAGTCTGGCCGCGGTCTCGGGGCCGATGTCCAGGATCATGTCGTCGTCTGCCACGTCGGTGGCTTTCTTGACGGTGGCCTGCGCGGTGGCACTGAACTCTTTGGCACACACCACATCGGTCGGGATGGGTACCTCGGCGCCACGCGCCTTCATGGCCTCGATCACGGCTTTGGCTTCACCCACCAGATCGGCTTCGGCCAGGCTCTTGCCAATCTTCAGACCGGCGGCCAGCATGAAGGTGTTGGCGATGCCGCCACCCACAATGAGCTGGTCCACATTGTTGGCCAGGCTTTTGAGGATGGTCAGCTTGGTCGACACCTTGGAGCCGGCCACGATGGCGGCCAGGGGCCGCTTCGGGTTGGCCAGTGCCTTGCTGATGGCGTCGATCTCGGCGGCCAGCAAGGGGCCGGCGCAGGCCACAGGCGCGAACTGGGCGATGCCATAGGTGGTGCCTTCGGCGCGGTGCGCGGTGCCAAAGGCGTCGTGCACAAAGATGTCGCACAGCGCGGCCATCTTGCGGGCGAGTTCTTCGTTGTTCTGCTTCTCGCCTTTGTTGACGCGGCAGTTTTCCAGCAGCACGACCTGGCCGGGTGCCACCTGCACGCCGTCCACCCAGTTGGGCACCAGCGGCACCTCACGGCCCAGCAGCTCGCCCAGGCGTTTGGCCACCGGGGCCAGCGAGTCTTCGGGCTTGAACTCACCTTCGGTCGGGCGGCCCAGGTGCGAGGTGACCATGACGGCGGCACCGGCCTTCAAAGCCATCTCAATGGCGGGCACGCTGGCGCGCACGCGGGTGTCTTCGGTGATGTTGCCGGCGTCGTCCTGCGGTACGTTCAGGTCGGCGCGGATGAACACGCGCTTGCCGCTGGCCTGGCCATTGGCGCAAAGATCGGAAAAACGGATGACTTGCATGGGTGGGGACTGGAAGATCAAAAACCCGCCCATTTTAAAAGCCGGCTCTGACGCCAGCTGACAAGCCCGGCCCGTTCCGTGCCCGAAACGAGCCTGCGCGCTTCAAGCCGTGAATTCACCCTCGTGCATCCAGGCCGCGTGCTTGGGCGCGCGCTTGGTTTGGGCCCATTCATTGAGCATGTCCCACTTGCACTCGTCGAGCTTTTTGTACATCTCGGGCGTGCCGGTGTTGACGGCCAGCTCCAGGCGGTGGCCGTTGGGGTCGAAGAAGTAGATGCTCTTGAAAATGGTGTGGTTGGTCGGGCCGATCACGTCGACACCGCCATCGAGCAAGCGCTGCCTGGCTTCTTCGAGCGTCTTCATGCTGTCGACCTCGAAGGCGATGTGCTGCACCCAGGGCGGCGTGTTTTCATCGCGGCCCATGGCAGGCGAGTTGGGCAGCTCGAAAAAGGCCAGCACATTGCCCTGGCCCGCATCCAGAAAGACGTGCATGTAGGGGTCGGGCGCCTTGGTGGACGGCACCAGGTCTTCGGCAATCGCCAGCACGAAGTCCATGTTCAGGTGCTTGACGTACCACTCGACGGTTTCCTTGGCGTCTTTGCAGCGGTAGGCCACGTGGTGGATCTTGGTGAGTTTCATGGCAGGTCTCCGGTTTCAGGCAGTGGCTTTGGCGGCTTGCAGCGCCTCGCGCAGCACGCGCAGGTCGCCGATGTGGTTGGCCAGCAGCAGGATCAGGCGGGCATTGAGGGCCTCGCTCTGTTCGTCACTCAGGCCATGGTGCGCATCGATCAGCGCTTCGTAGAAATCATCGCCCGGCGAAAAGTCGCGGAAGAAGCGGCGACCGGGCTCATGGAAGTTGGGGTCGGTTTTGAGCAGGGTGGTTTGCATGGTCTACTCCTTCAGGCATTGCATGTGGCACGCGCCACGGCCTGCTGCACCTGGGCAGCGCTCAGTTGGCGCCAGCGCGCGGCCACATGCTGGTCCGGGCGCAGCAGGTAGGTGGTGCCGGCCTTGCCGTCGTAGCGTCTGGCCATCCAGCCTTGCGTGTCCACGATGACTTTGACACCGGGCACCTCCATCGCGCGCGGGGCCACCACCAGGGGCATGACTGGCAGCGGGCCGGACGACAGGGTCTGGAGCTGCGCCAGCACTTCGGCAGACAGCGGGGCATCGGCAAACAGCAGGCAGGCAAAGCCTTGGCCCACCTGGTCGAGCAGCCAGGCGTCTTGCTCGGCGCCCTGTTCAGCGGTGTGCACCGGTGCATCGTCCATCGGTGCGCCGGGCACCATCTGGCCTTCAAAGGCCTCGGCATCGGGTGTGTTGAGCAGCGATTGCGTGAGGAAGGACGGCACCGACAGGCGGCCCGAGTTCACCAGCTTGCGCGCAAACGGGTGGTGCTTGGCCAGCGCCAGCACCTGGTTGCGGAAGGTCTTGCTGGTGCGGCTCTTGGGCGTGATGAAGTCGGTCGAGCGGGTCGAATTCATGATGTTCTCGTCGGCCGCGAACTGGCGGTCCAGCGCGTAGGTGTCGAGCAGCCGGTCCGGGGCCTGCCCTTTCATCACCAGGGCCAACTTCCACATCAGGTCGTCGGTATCCTGAAAACCCGAATTGGCACCGCGCGCGCCAAACGGCGAGACCTGGTGCGCCGCGTCGCCCACGAACAGCACGCGCCCATGGCGGAAGTCGGTCATGCGGCGGCACTGAAAGGTGTAGATGCTGACCCACTCCAGCTCGAAAGGCCGGTCGTCACCCAGCATGGC
>JACCDH010672369.1_pt1 | contig 34320 bp, 33 predicted proteins | sample 7442481 | NCBI WGS metagenome assembly JACCDH01 (sample SAMN15323433, study PRJNA562643) | freshwater metagenome | isolation source: river surface water | place: USA:Blue River Watershed | collected 2017-08-15
GCTCGCTGCCATCATCATGCAGCTGGATCTCGACGCCGCTGGCCTGCGCATGCTTGCGGATGTTGTTGCAGGCTTCCTGCGCGATACGAAACAGGGTGGTCGCCAGTGTCGGATCAAGCGAGATGTCCAGATCCTTGCAGCGGAATTCACAGGCAATACCGGTCTGCAGCTCGAACTCTGACGACAGCCATTCCAGCGCCGCGACCAGCCCGGCATCAAGAATGCCGGGCCGAAGGTCCGCGGATATACGGTGTATCGAGGCGATCGAGGTATTCAGCAGGTTCTCGAAGTACGCGTAGCGATCATCGAGATAAGGATCCGGGGGCAGACTTTTCCAGACATGATGCAGCATCATTTTGAGCGCCGTCAGGTTGCCACCGAGATCATCATGCAGGTCGCGCTCTATGCGCCGTCGTTCTTGTTCCTTGACTTCCTCGACATGCGCAGCCAGCGCAGAGAGCTGCCGTCGCGACTGGCAGATTTCTTCCTGCAAGCGCTTGCTCTGGCTGATGTTGGTCATCATGCCGGTCCAGCGTACGGTGCATTCGTCGCGTTGCGCGGGGGTGGCCCGCAGGTTGATCCATTTCAGGTCGTTCCACGCATCGATGCGCAAGCGTCCTTCCCAGTTGACGGGTTTGGATTGCGTCGCGGAGCGTTCGAGGGCTTCCAGCAGCGCGGGGCGGTCTTCCTCGGTGATCCGGCGCAGCAGCTGACCGGCATCCGCGTACAAGACGTCGCGCGACACGCCCAGCAGATCCGCGCAGGCGCCGGAGAGAAAAACAAAGCGCAGACAGCCATCCGGCAGCTGATCCAGCTCGAACAGCAGGCAGGGCAGGTGAGCGTCGAACCGTGCCAGTCGGTCATCGCGCCCATGGTGATGGGCTTCCTCCAGCAATTCCTTGACCCACGGGTCTTCAATCATGGTGTGTTCCTTATCGCAGTGCGCACAGACCCGAAACGATGGTCAGAGTTCAGTCGCGATCAATCAGTGACAATCGATCAGCCGAGTTTGGGCAGACAGGCGTGCAAACAGACACGGCAGTGCATATCTTGCGGAATTCCGTGAATGTCGCGTGCTGACTCCTCATCAAATTTGATCTTTCACAAGCTTTCGGGTTTTTCTGCGTCGCCGTTGCTCTGGCAGATCGCTTTCGCGCACGTTCCTGAGCCGTACCGACGCCATTCATGCGGTCTGATCCAGACTTGAATTCTCCAGAGAAACGGCAACTGGACGCTCACGAACAACCGAGGTTTTGGGGTGCTGTTCTGCTCATGAGCGCGATGCGCTCCATGGTCTGATCAGGTTTTTCGCGATGATTTCCGCTCATGGAAAGACAGAAGGAGTTCGCATTCACCCGCCAGGACTTCGAGCGGGTGAGGCGACTGATCCACCGCTGCGCCGGCATTGCACTGGCCGAGGGCAAGCAGGAAATGGTCTATAGCCGGCTCGCGCGGCGCCTGCGCGCGACGGGGGCGGCCTCGTTCGAGGGTTATCTCGACGGGCTCGAGCGCGCGGATGCCGGAGCCGAGTGGCAGGCATTCACGAATGCACTGACGACCAATCTGACGTCATTTTTTCGTGAGTCGCATCATTTCCCGGTGCTCGCGGCACATGCCCGTGCGCGTTCATCGTTGTCGGTCTGGTGCTCTGCCAGCTCGACCGGCGAAGAGCCTTACTCGATTGCGATGACGCTGTGCGAGGCCTACGGATCGCTGACACCACCGGTGCGCATACTGGCGACCGACATCGATACCGACGTGCTGGCAATGGCAGAGGACGGCATCTATGCGGCGGAACGCATGAACGGCCTGTCAAAACAGCAGATCTCGCGCTTTTTCTTGCGAGGCAAAGGCGCTCATGAGGGCAAGGTGCGCGTGCGCGACGAGCTGCGCCAGTTGGTCGAGTTCAGGCCGCTGAACCTGCTCGCGCGTGACTGGAAGCTGCAGCACAGCTTCGACGCCATCTTTTGCCGCAATGTCATGATTTATTTTGACAAGGATACGCAGCGACAGGTGCTCTCGCGCTTCGTGCCGCTGATGAAGCCGGACGCGCTGCTGTTCGCCGGGCATTCGGAGAATTTTCTCTATGTCTGCGATCGTTTGCGCCTCAAGGGCAAGACAGTGTACGAATTATTGAACAGACCGGAGCGCACATGACGGCCGCCGAGGCTTTGTCCTCTCAGGTCTACTACGACAGGCACTTTCACTGCATGACAGCTCGGGTCATGCCGGGCGAGTATTACTGGACGTCGCATGACATGGCGATCATGACGGTGCTCGGCTCTTGCGTTTCTGCCTGCATCCGTGACCGCATGACAGGCATCGGCGGGATGAATCATTTCATGCTGCCCTCGTCGGACGAGTCAGGCTCGATGCGCTACGGCGCTCATGCGATGGATGTGCTGATTGACAGACTGCTCAAAGCCGGCGCTGTCCGAGAACATCTGGAAGCCAAGGTGTTTGGCGGCGGTCGTGTCCTCTCTGGACTGCATGCGCTGAATGTCGGCGAGCGTAATGCCGCCTTCGTGCTGGACTATCTGGCTGAAGGCGGGATCCGGGTGCTCGCGCAAGACCTGAATGAAAGCCACCCGCGCAAGGTGGTGTTTTTCCCGCGCACGGGTCGCGTGTGGGTGCGCCGGCTGGATCGTGCGCCGGAAGCGATCTTTGCCTGTGAGCGGCGCTACGCCGCGCTGGTGAGCACCGAGGTGCAGGGGTAAAGCAGCTCCGTGTCTGATCGGACTATCATGCCAGCCTTACTTCCTGGTTAACGCTGAGCCTGCCTTGATGATCGGGCGGCTAAAGGAGAGTCTGCAGATGGAATGGCTGATCGTGGGTCTGGAACTGGCGGTGGCGCTGATCATCGCGCTGGCCGTGTATCTGACGCTCAGAAAAAAATAAGCGACCCGAGAGGGTCGCTTATTGTTTATGAGTCTTGGCGGTCGGCCTGATGCTATCAGGGTTTTTTCACTGCCTGCACGAGACATTTGGACAGTTTGTCAAAGTGCATCAGTGCCGCCTGAGTCAGTTCCAGCTGCTTGCGGCGAGCATCTTCGGTTTCTGCCAGCAGTATCCAGCCTTTTTCACGCATGGACTTCAGGCGGCCATGCAGCATCGCCGGCGAGCCCAGTTCGCGTTTTCCCATCAGGTCTTTGACTGACAGGCGTTCCTGCTTCTGGCGCGCATAGGCGATGAGTTCCAGAATGCGCTCTTCAAGGGGCTCCAGCGGGGGCAGGGAAGGCATGCCGCGCAGGGCTTCGGCGAGCTGCAGGAAGCGCAAATAGATGTCTGCGGGGCGGGTACGTTTACTCACAGCGTTACGTCCTTATGGATATTAAGTTATTGATATTAAGCTTATTTCTTGAAGGAAAGGATGATAACTCACGCCGGGGGAATATGCACCAAATTGCTAATTAATTCAATAAACACTGCCGGACTTCGTAATGAAATTTGTGTTTGTTAAAGGTTTGATACGATCGACCGCACGTCTGAAACGCGTCTCGCTGATGCCGCTGACAGCGCCGTCAGCGACCTTCAGGAAAAGCCGCCAGAAGCCTCTGCGATAAAATCACGATTGTGCACTCTTTATTCCATTGGCCCTGATGTGCGAACCGGTACATTCTCCTTCAGGGCATCTGCCCGCCTGATTCCCGACGATCCTTCGATACGCGCGGCGCTGTTCGTGCTGCTGCTCGTTTATGCCGTGCTGTGGCCGGCTGTCGCTGTACTGTCTCACCATAGTCCGCCACTGGACATGATCGAGGGCTTTGTCTGGAGTCTTCATCCGCAGGCAGGGTATTACAAGCATCCGCCGCTGCCCGCGTGGATCATTGCGGCGTCGGTGGCCATGGTCGGCAAGCAGCCGCTGGCCTTGCTGATGCTGGGACCGTTGAGCATCCTCGCGGCGCTCATTGCTCTGTGGTGGCTTGCGCGGCAGTTTCTTGATGAACGGCTGGCGCTGGTGGCCTTGTTGCTGACCACAACCCAGTTCTACTTCAATGTACTGATCCCGGAGTTCAATCACAACGTCATACAGATACCTTTGTGGGCGCTGTCGATCACGCTGTTCTGGATGGCGACCCGGCGTGGCCAGCTGATCTGGTTTTTCGCGCTGGGTATCTCGCTGGGTTTATGCGCGCTGGCGAAATACAGCGCCGCCTTGCTTTACCTGTTCATGCTGGTCTGGTTGTGGCTGGATGCGGAGTCGCGCCGCGCCCTGAGTACCGGCAAGGTCATGCTGTGTATGGCGACCGCTGCAGCGGTCGCCGCGCCTCATCTGATCTGGCTGGTGCGCCATGATTTTCAGCCGCTGCACTATGCGCAGGAACGCATGAGCGAGCACCTGTCGGTCGCGGGTCGCCTCGGCGAGATGAGCAGTTTCATTGCTGCGCAGCTGGGCATTCTGGTGGTGATGCTGATACTCACCGCGTGGCTGATGTATCGAAACCGCGTGGCAGGGGCGACGGCTGAACCCACATCACTGCACAACCCTCAGGCATCGCGTTCGCCGGCGGCTTTCTTGTTCGCTGCCAGCTTGCTGCCCCCGCTGGCCAGCCTTGCCGTGCCACTAATAGGCGGCAGGCCTTTGCGCGATATGTGGGCGATGATGATGTTCACGACGATGGGGCTTGCGCTGGTCTGCTGGCGACCGGCGATGTTTGCCGCGCTCTGTCAGCGGCGATGGTGGTTGGGCTGGCTGCTGCTGCAGGGGCTGCTGCTCACCGCTTACGCAGGCAATGTGTTCTACAAGACGCAGGTAAAGCCCGGTCTGTCGCGCGCCAATTTTCCCGGGCCTGAGCTGGCGAGGCTGATCGAAGCCGACTGGCAGCAAAAGACCGGCGCACCGCTGCGCTATGTGGTCGGAACGACCTGGGCTGCAGGGAATGTGGCCTTTTATGCGACGTCGACACCGGATGTACTGATCAACGGTGACTACCGCATCTCACCCTGGGCAGACGCTGGGCAGTTGCGCGATTGTGGCTATGTCTTGCTGTGGGCACCGGAAAAACCGGCGCGCGAGCCCGGCCCGTGGATGAGCCAGATAAACCCCGGTTTGCCCGAGGCAGTTGCCGAGGTCAGCCATCCGGCGCAGCCAGCAATTCGCGTGCCTGTGCGGTGGGTGATCGTGCCGCCCACTAGCCGGTGCGATCACGAATTATCACGATGAATGCTTGACCCATCAACTCCCTGCCATTACATTCCGCGATGTTTGCAGCGCAGCAGCGGATTTCTGATCCTTCTCTTTCAATGAAACCAGAACACCTGACCATGACGCACCCTCCGGTGGAGGACAGCACTTCCGAATTCGTGCTGCGCCTGCGCGCGGATGAGCGTCCGTCCGATCCGCTGGTCAGCTGTCTTGTGCCTGCTTTCAACGAGGAGGGCAACATCCTGCCCATGCTGGACACCCTGCACACGCTGATGAAAGGCATGCACCTGCGGCATGAGCTGATCGTGATCGATGACGGCAGTCGCGATGCAACGGTCGAGCGGGTCATGAGCGTGATCGACCGCTTGCCTGTGACGCTGGTGCAGCTGTCCCGCAATTTTGGCAAAGAGGTTGCGCTGACCGCAGGCATTGCCGAAGCGCGAGGCGATCTGGCTGTGCTCATTGATTGCGATTTTCAGCATCCGCCGGAACTGATTCCTTCCTTTATTGAGCAGTGGCGTCGCGGCTATGACATGGTGTACGCCGTGCGTGCCGATCGCAATGACGAGACGCTGTTGAAGCGCGCCTTCACTCAGGTTTTCTACGGTCTGCTGAACTTTGGCGAACGAAACAAGATACCGGAGAACACCCAGGATTTTCGCGTGCTCGATCGCTGCCTGCTGGATGCGCTCAACAGCATGCCGGAGCGTAACCGCTTCATGAAAGGCTTGTACAACTGGGCCGGCTTCACCCGGCTGGCCATGCGTGTGCGCACCGATCCGCGCCGCCACGGCACCAGCAGCTTCAATTTCATCAGTCTGCTCAAGCTCGCCGCAACCGCGCTGACCGCGTTTTCGAATGTGCCGCTGCGGCTATGGACGGTGGTCGGCGGCGTGGTGTCGCTGACCTCGATTGCCTATGCGCTGTATATCGTGATTGAAACTCTGCTGTTCGGCAATGACACCAGCGGCTGGCCCACCATCGTGGTGGCGATCACTTTCCTCGGCGGTGTGCAGCTGCTATCCATCGGCATACTGGGCGAGTACATCGGCCGCATCTTCACCGAGGTCAAGCAGCGCCCCGCGTATTTTGTCAGCCGCATCACGCGCAGCAGTTCGCTGCAGCCGCGAGATGGCGATACCCGATGAACCGTGAGATTTTCTGGTTCGGTGTGGTGGGCGTCACCGCCATGCTGATCCATCTGGGATGCGTGTCGCTGATACTGGTGCCGCTGGGTCTGGATCCTCTTGTCGCCAACATCATCGCTTTTCTGATCGCGTTTCAGGTCAGCCATGCCGGTCATCAGCGGCTGACCTTCAGTCATCATGAAGCGCCTGCCGAACGCTCCCGAGTGCGGTTCTTCGGCGTGGCGCTGACAAGTTTCATCGTCAACGAGCTGATGTACTGGGGGCTGCTGCGTTTTACGTCACTGGACTATCGCGTCGCGCTGGCGATCGTGCTGGTGGCGGTCGCGGCATTGACTTTCGTGATTGCGCGCCAATGGGCATTTGCACCGGGGGAGGTCGAGTGAGAGACAGACCGCGCAAGCTTGCGCTGTGTGCCGATGATTTCGGACAATCAAAAGAAATCTCCTCCGGCATCTTCGATCTGATCGCCTGCCGCCGGGTGTCCGCGACCTCCGTGCTGACCGAAGGGCCCGACTGGCCGGAGAGCAGCTGGCGACTGCGCGAGATGCAGGCGCACGCCGATATCGGCATTCACCTGAATCTCACCCATCCTTTTGAGAACGCCAGCGGCAACCGGCCGTTGGTGTACTGGCTGGTGCTGACCCAGCTCGGGCTGGTGTCGCGCGACTGGGTGCTGCAGCGCTTTCTGAAGCAGATTGATTTATTCGTCAAATATTTCAAGCGCCTGCCGGATTATCTCGATGGTCATCAGCATGTGCATGCGTTCCCGGTAATACGCGACGCCTTGATGGAGGCGATCGACACCCACTGGCCGGCAGGAAGTCGCTTGCCCTGGGTGCGCACACCCGACAGGCTGGTGGATTCCGGCGGCACGCCCGGCAAGGCGTTCGTGCTGCGCGCCGCATGCCGTGGCTTCGCGGAGACTGCCACCAACAAAGGCCTGCGCATCACTGAAAAATTCGGCGGCTTGTATGCGCTGCAGCCCGAGGCGAAGTTCGAGCATCGCATGCGTCGCTGGCTGCACCAGGTGCCGAGTGGCACTTTGCTGATGGTGCACCCGGGTAAACCAACAGTTAATTTCGATGATCCCATCTGCAATGCCCGTGCTGTGGAATTCAGTTATCTGGCAGGCACACGCTTTGCTGATGATTGTCACAGCGCGGGAGTTCGCCTGGTGCGGTTTGCCGAGTTGTAGTATCTCCCTCGCATTCGCGCTCTCATCGCGCCATCGCCAATCGTGATGCGCGCTCCTGTCGGATCGTTTCCGCGGCACGCGCGTCGTCGATCCCTGCCGCCTGCAGCACAAAGGATGACAGCTGCAGACCCGCTTCCAGCGCCTCCGGCATGACAACGCTCGCGCCGGCTTCGCTCAGCGCATGCGCATGATGCTCGTCATGTGCGCGCGCCAGCAGCGGGACGGAGCTGAATTCCCGCCGTATGGCCGCGGCGGCATGCAGCGCGGCCTTGGGATGATTCATCGTCAGCACGATCGCGGCCGCGCCGCTTGCATGCACGCGGTGCAGCAGCTCGGGGCGGCTGACATCTCCAAAGTACACGGGTTCGCCCAGCGGATGTCGTCGGGTCGATCGCATCATGTCAATGTCGATCGCCACATAGCGAATATTCTGCGCGGAGAGCACTTCGGCAACCAGCTGGCCCATCCGGCCAAAGCCGACGATGATCACATGATCTTTCATCACATCGACCTGTGCCTCGGACAGAGGCGCGCCGTCATGATGTCTCAGCTCCCACGCATGGCCCAGTGAGCGCCCGATGCGCGCCGCCAGCGGGGTGGCAAACATCGACAGCCCGACCACCAGCAGAACGTACTGCGTCAGCTGCGGCGGGAAAAGCCCGCGCGCCGCTGCATCGGCGGCGATGATGAAGCCGAATTCTCCTGCCTGACCCATCATCAGACTACCCTCGATCGCGCTGCCCCAGCCAAGGCGACCGATGCGCAGCAGTGGCGCCAGCACGGCGGCCTTGATGAGCAGCAGTCCGAGCACCGACAGCGGCAGCAGCACCGGCGCGGAAAGCAGCAGACGCATGTCGGTCTGCATGCCCACCGAAAAAAAGAACAGGCCCATCAGCAGGCTCTTGAACGGCTCTATCGTGACCTCGACCTCGTGCCGGAATTCTGTTTCAGCCAGCAACACGCCGGCAAGGAAAGCCCCGAGCGCCATCGACAAGCCGGCATAAGCCGTCAGGCCGGCAACGCCGAGGGTGCACAGCAGGATCAGCGCGACAAAGGTCGCGGGCTGATGCTCCCGGCCGAGCAGCCTGAACAGCGGCCGTATCACTCGTCGCCCCAGCAGATAAATCAGCAAGATGGCGACGACTGACTTGAGCAGCACGCCCCCCAAGAGCGGCACCCAGCGATCGACCTCCCCGGCGGCCATCATGCCGGTCAGCAGCAGGATGGGAACCACCGCCAGGTCCTGGAACATCAGGATGGAAAAATTCGCCTGTCCGAACCCGCGATCCAGCAAACGGTGCTCGGTCATCCACTGCATCACTACGGCGGTTGATGACAGCGCCAGCGCCAGCCCCAGCACGATCGACGCCTCAGGCGAATTGCCGAACAGGGCCGCGATCGACCCGATCACGATCGCCGATAGCAGCACCTGAGCGCTGCCGGCGCCGAACACCCAGTGGCGCAATGACCACAGGCGCTCGCCAGACAGTTCAAGACCGATACTGAACATCAGGAACAATACGCCCAGCTTGCCGAGCGCGACGACTTCCTCGACTCTCAGGAAAGTCACGTTGTGCAGCCAGGGCAGCTGCGCCACCCAGAGCCACAGGCCGAAAGGGCCCAGCAGCACGCCCGTGGCCAGAAAGCCCAGCATCTGGTTGACGCGATAGCGCTGCAGCAAAGGGATGAGCACGCCCGAGAGCGCGAGAAAGATCAGCATCTCGCGCAGATAGGGCAGGCCTTCGTGATGTTCAGGCATGGGTCGGAAGCGATGACGAGATTCATTCTAGTCCGCGCGCCCCGGCGGCGATATGCGCAAACGTATAATCATTTCGCCATTAATGACGAGAAACCGAACATGCAACTTCTGACGCGACTTTTGCTCAGGCTCGGCGGTGTCGGGCTGCTGATGCTGACACTGGCTTTTGTGTTGACGCTGTTTGCCGCACGACAGGACATCGCGGACGAGATACAAGGCAGCCAGCGCATCGGCCAGCTGCTCGAGGCGCTGTCGGCGCTGCAGGATGGCAGACCACTGGCGCAGCATGCGCAACGCATTGATGCGCTCAACCGTACCGATACGCTCAGGCATTTTCATGTCGCCCTGCTGGATCGCGAGGGGACGCGGCTGACTGCCAGTCCGCAGCCCGTGCCGACGAGCGAGCTGCCCTGGCTGAACCGTTTCGTGGCCAGCGAGGCAAATGTCCCTGTCTACGCGCTGTCGCTCAGACGTCCCGATGGCGAGACCGTGACCGTGCGACTCGAGCCTAACCCCCAGCCGGAAAGTTCCGAAGCGATTGCCAGCGCGCTGGTTCAGCTGGCGCTGTTTGCAGCGCTGGCCGCTGCACTGATTGTGGCCCTGGCATTTAGCCTGCGGCATTCGCTGCTGCCACTGAATGACATTCTGGTGGGCATTGCGCGCATCGAGGCGGGCGACTACGGCGCGCGCATTGCCCGCTGCGCGACGCGCGAACTGAACCAGATTGGTCAGGCGCTGAATCATCTGGCAGAGGCGCTGACCGAGCAACTCGCCAAGCAGCGCGAATTACTGCATCGTCTGCAAGAGGTACAGGAAAACGAGCGCCGCAAGCTCGCGCACGAGCTGCATGACGAATTCGGCCAGCGACTGACGGCCCTGCAGGTGGATGCGTCCTATCTGCTCAGGCAGACGACCTTTGAACCTGCGCTGACGGCCTGTGCGCAGGCGATGTATGACAACAGCGGCAGCATCTTGTCCCAGCTGCGCAGCCTGCTGGCGCAGCTGCGGCCTTACGGTTTGCAGGGCGATGAAGAACACGGTATCGCACTCGAAGAGGCCTTGCGAGAGCTGGTGCGGCAACGACAATCGCGCGGAGAGACAGCGCTCGACTGTCATTTGCATACGGCACTGCAGGGTGAGACCTTGCCGCCCCGGCTGGCCATCGCCGTCTATCGGATCGCGCAGGAAGCATTGACCAATGTGATGCGGCACAGCGGCGCCACCCGCGTGTCCATATCGCTGGAGTTCGATCGCGAGTCGGGCCAGCTGACGCTGATCGTCGCCGACAACGGCACGGGCATGTCCGAGCAGGCATCGCCGGGACTGGGCCTGGCAGGTATCCGCGAGCGGGTGCTGGCGAATCAGGGCGAACTGAGGCTGACGAACACTGAACCGTCTGGATTGGAGCTGAGGGCGCGCTTTCCGCTTTGTTAAAATGCGGGATTGCTGAGCGTTCATCAGAACTCATCAACGTTCCGCGCCATTGTCCATACTGCATTGCCCCTACTGGTTGCACCCTTTCCCTGATGGAGTACTGCTCATGTCCTCACCGCTGACGCTGGAATTTGACCAACACCTGGCGATCATTACGTTCACCAATCCTGCCCGCGGCAATGCGCTCGATATCTCGATGGCCCGTGCTTTCATCGGCGCGATCGAGCAAGTCGCAGAAAACAAGCAAGTCCGTGCACTGCTGATTACTGCGCAGGGCAAGCAATTTTGCGTGGGCGGTGATGTCAACAGCATGGCCGATGCGTCCCGCCCGCTGACCGATACGCTGCGTGAGCTGCTCGAACCGGTGCATGCGGCAATGGCCATGCTGAAGCTTTTCAGCTTTCCGGTCGTCTGCGCGCTGAATGGCGCGGTGGGTGGCGGCGGCATCGGGCTTGCGCTGTGCGGCGATCTGGTGCTCGCGGCGGCTTCCATGAAGCTGCGCGGCGGTTACTCGGCCATTGGCCTGACGCCCGATGTGGGCGGTTCCTGGTTCGTCACTCGCCGTGCCGGCGCGGCGCGCGCCAAAGAGATTTTTCTGACCAATCGCCCGTTCAGTGCCGAAGAATGCCTTCGTATCGGGCTGATTGATGCCGTGCATCCGGATGACGAGCTGCATGCGGCAGCGCTGAAGCTGGCTCATCAGCTCGCCAACGGCCCGGTCGAGGCGCAGGCACGCATCAAATCGCTGATCGATCACGCGCATCATCGCTCACTGGAGCAGCAGCTCGATGCCGAGCGCGAGGCGATGTATGCATCCGGCGAAAGTGCTGACGGCAAGGAAGGCGTGCGCGCCTTCATCGAGAAGCGTGCGCCGAAGTTCGGCTGAAGGCCTTCCACCATCCATATCCCCACCAACGATAACAAGAGGAGCAACATGAAAGCCGTCGTATGCAAGGCATGGGGCCTGCCCGAGACACTGATCGTCGAAGAGCTTCCTGAGGTAGCGCCCAAAGCGGGCGAGGTGATGATCGATATCTTTGCCGCGGGCGTGAACTTTCCGGATGTGCTGATCATCCAGAACAAATATCAGTTCAAGCCTGAGCTGCCTTTCACACCGGGCAACGAACTCGCCGGCGTGGTTCGCGCGGTGGGTGCGGGCGTATCGAAGTACAAAGCGGGTGATCGCGTGTTTGCCTTCGTGCCGCACGGCGCCTTCGCGCAGCAGATTGCCGTTACTGAATCTGCGGTGTTCCCCATGACGGAATCGATGGATTTCGATTCGGCAGCGGCGCTGATCCTCACCTATGGCACGTCGTATCATGCGGTGGTCGACCGCGCTGCGCTGAAAGCCGGAGAGACCATGCTGGTGCTGGGCGCAGCCGGCGGTGTCGGCATTGCCGCGATCGAGATCGGCAAGGCCCTCGGCGCGAAAGTCATCGCGGCGGCATCGACCGACGAAAAACTTGCGATCTGCAAGCAGCATGGCGCGGATGTGCTGATCAACTACAGCAATGAGGACCTGCGCGAAGCCATCAAGAAAGCCACCGACGGCAAGGGCCCGGATGTGGTGTATGACCCGGTCGGCGGCAACTACACCGAGCCCGCATTCCGTTCGATAGCGTGGCGCGGCCGCTATCTGGTGATCGGTTTTGCGAACGGTGAAATTCCCAAGCTGCCACTGAACCTGCCGCTGTTGAAGGGCGCCTCCGTCGTCGGCGTTTTCTGGGGCGATTTCGCGCGCCGCGAGCCGGAAACGCACATCAAGGCGATGCATCATCTTCTGGAGTGGCACAGCGCCGGCAAGATCCGCCCGCATGTGTCGGCGACCTATGCGCTGGCAGAAACGCCGCAGGCACTGATCGACATGGCCTCGCGCAAGGTGACGGGCAAGATCGTCATCCAGCCGCGTCGCTGAAGCAAAGACAGGGGACGACCGTGGCCAAAGTCTATTCGCTCGAAGGCGTGACCCCGGTCGTCGACCCGACCGCCTTCGTTCATCCCACCGCGGTGCTGATCGGCGACGTGATCATCGGCCCGCGCTGCTATGTCGGCCCGCTGGCCTGTTTGCGCGGTGATTTCGGACGGCTGATCATGGAAGAGGGCGCGAACCTGCAGGACACCTGTGTCGTGCATGGCTTTCCGGGCAGCGATACTGTCATTGAAGTTGATGGCCATATCGGTCATGGCGCCGTGATTCACGGGGCGCGCATTGGCCGCAATGCGTTGGTGGGCATGAATGCTGTGGTGATGGACGGCGCGGTGATCGGTGAATCGTCCATCGTTGCCGCGATGTCCTTCGTCAAGACCGGCATGGTGGTGCCGCCGAAAAGTCTGGTGATGGGCATGCCGGCCAAGGTGGCGCGCACGCTGTCTGATGACGAGATTGCGTGGAAGCGGCGCGGCACCCTGGAATATCAGCAGCTGGCTGTGCGCTGCATGCAGGACCTGAAAGAAACCGAGCCGTTGACGGCAGTCGAACCCGACCGGGCCCGGCTGCGGCTGGATAACCCGGAGGACATGATCAAGCCGGGCACGTCGCGCGGCTGACATTGTTGGAGAGTTCTATGTCCTACCAGACACTGGAGATCGAGCATCACACCCAGGTAGCCACGATCTGGCTCAACCGCCCCGATGTGCGTAATGCATTCAACGAGACATCGATTGCCGAGATCACGCATGCCTTTCGTCAGCTCGATGTGGACCGCGAGAGCCGCGTGATCGTGCTGGCTGCGCGCGGCAAGGCCTTCTGCGCGGGTGCGGACCTCAACTGGATGAAAAAAATGGCCGGCCATACCGACGTGGAGAACCTCGCGGATGCCAGTGCACTGGCCGAGATGCTAAAAGTGATCTACCACTGCTGCAAGCCCGTGATCGCGCGCGTGCAGGGCGATTGCTACGCCGGCGGGCTTGGACTGATCTCCGCTTGCGACATGGTGGTCTCGGCAGAGCAGGCGGGCTTTTGCCTGTCCGAGACACGGCTCGGCCTGATCCCTGCGACCATTTCGCCGTATGTGATCCGTGCGATCGGCGAGCGCGCCGCACGGCGCTATTTCCTGACCGCCGAGCGCTTCGACGCGGGCGAGGCAAGGCGCATTGGCCTCGTGCATGAAGTCGTCGACGACGCATCGCTGGACAAAGCCGTCACCACGCTCACCGATGCCTTGCTGTGCTGCAGCCCGCATGCGCTCGACGAGGCCAAGCGGCTGATACGCGATGTCTCGGGCGAACCGATCGATGAAGAGCTGATCGCCGACACCGTGCGGCGGATCGCGGATATCCGCAGCTCCGAGCAGGGACGTGAGGGCGTGCAAGCCTTCCTGAACAAGCGCAAGCCGTTCTGGCTGACAGGGTCACATGAGTCGTGATGCCGCTTTGCTGGACGCATTGCGCGTCCGGCTGGATGCGCTGTCTCAGCAGCACCTGATCCGCCAGCGCTCGCAGGTTCAATCCTCGTGCGGCGCAGAGCTCACGGTCAACGGACGCGCGCTGCTGGCGTTTTGCAGCAATGATTATCTCGGGCTGGCGGGGGATCCACGCATCGCACAGGCGCTGGCCGAAGGTGCATCTCGCTACGGCGCGGGCAGCGGCGCATCGCATTTGATCAGCGGTCATTCGCAGGCGCATGCGTTGCTGGAACAGGCGCTGGCGGACTTCATGTCGCCGCAGCTGGTGCAGGGGCGGGCGCTGTATTTGTCCAGCGGTTACATGGCCAATCTTGCCGTGATCACGGCGCTGGCCGATAAACAGTCGGAGATTTTTTCCGAGGCCCTGAATCATGCCTCGCTGATCGATGGCGCACGATTGTCGCGCGCGAAAATCAGCGTCTATCCGCACCGCGACCTCGAAGCGCTGGAAAAATTGCTGGCTTCCAGCACCGCACACAACAAACTCGTCGTGACCGACAGCGTTTTCAGCATGGATGGCGACATCGCGCCCCTGCCTGAATTGCTGGCCTTGTGCGAGCGGCACGGCGCCTGGCTGATCGTCGATGATGCCCATGGTTTTGGTGTGCTGGGTGAGCAGGGTCGGGGGGCGTTGGAACACTTCGGGCTGCGTTCGCCGCAGATCGTGCTGATCGGTACCCTCAGCAAGGCCGCCGGTGTGGCAGGCGCTTTTGTCGCCGCGCACGAGACGGTGATTGAATGGCTGGTGCAGCGCGCACGGCCTTATATTTATTCGACCGCGTCGCCTCCCGCACTCGCTCATGCGCTCTTGGCCAGCCTGCAGATCATCGCCGGCGACGAGGGCAGGCAGCGCCGACAAAGGCTGTCTGCGCGTATTGCGCAGTGGCGGCAAGGTCTGGAGTTATCGCGCTGGCTGCGGCTGGATTCGTCGACGGCGATACAGCCGGTCATCATCAGCGACAATGAAGAAACCATGGCGGTTGGACAGGCGCTGCGCGAGCGCGGCTTCTGGGTCGGCTCGGTCAGGCCGCCCACGGTGCCCAAAGGCACATCGCGCCTGAGAGTGACGCTCTCTGCGGCACATTCCGAGGCGCAGCTGGGCGAGCTGATCACGACCATGGCAGAGGTGGAAACACTGACAGCGAGAACGGAATCATGAGCCTGCAATTCGGATGTTTCGTCACCGGCACCGACACGGGTGTCGGCAAGACCCTGGTGTCGGCGGCGCTGGTGCACAAGCTGGCCGCTGCGGGATTACGCGCCGCCGGCATGAAGCCGCTGGCCGCAGGTGCCGAGATGCGCGATGGCCAGCTGTGGAACGAAGACGTGGCCATGCTGACTGCGCAAGCCAGCCTGCCACTGCCGGTCGAGCTGGTGTGTCCGCTGATGTTTCGCGAGGCCGCTGCACCGCATATCGCGGCCGCGCTGGAGGATCGTCGCATCGAGCGGGATACCGTGATGTCGGCGTATCGCCAGATCACGCAGCAGGCGGAGGCGCTGGTGGTCGAGGGAGTCGGTGGTTTTCGTGTGCCGCTGACCGATGATCTGGATACAGCCGATCTGGCAGCCGACATGCAGCTTGATGTTATCCTCGTGGTCGGTCTGCGGCTGGGCTGCCTGAATCATGCGCTGCTGACGGCGGAAGCGATCGCCGCGCGCGGGCTGACACTGGCGGGCTGGGTGGCGAATCAGATCGATCCGACCATGCCGCATCAGGCAGACAATCTTGAGACGTTATCTCGGCGCCTGCCCGCGCCATTGCTGGGCGTTGTGCGCTGGATGGCTGTACCGTCAGCGTCCGAGGCGGCGGCCAGTATCGATGCGTCGCGCCTGCATGGCTGGCCGACCCAACGTTCAATGTAGCCTGAAGCGGTTCGCTTGGTTCGCTTCATCTGTCGATTTTGTTTAACAGGAATAACTGAATGTCATCCACTGTTGCTCAACCCATCACCTTGCATGCCGCACGCAAGAAAGTCGCCGAGATCGCCGCCGCGCGAGAAGTGTGGCCCGTAGCCGACGTGATGGCCTTGTTCGAGTTGCCCTTCAATGATTTGCTCTGGCGCGCGCAGCAGGTGCACCGCGAGCATTTCAATGCCAATGAAGTGGAGCTGGCAACGCTGCTGTCGATCAAGACCGGCGGATGCCCGGAGGACTGCGGCTACTGCCCTCAATCGGCGCATTACGACACCGGCGTTACCGCACAAAAAATGATGGCCGTCGAAGAAGTCGTCGAGGCCGCCAAAGCCGCAAAGGACAGCGGCGCTACCCGCTTCTGCATGGGCGCGGCCTGGCGTTCACCCAAAGACCGCGACCTGGATGCCGTGGAGGATATGGTCAAGGCCGTCAAAGCGCTCGGGCTGGAAACCTGCGCGACGCTGGGCATGCTGAAAGAAGAACAGGCGCAGCGCCTCGCCGATGCCGGGCTCGATTACTACAACCACAATCTCGACAGCTCGCCCGATTTTTATGGCGACATCATCAGTACCCGCGACTATCAGGACAGGCTGGATACACTGGGCCATGTGCGGGAAGCCGGGCTCAAGGTCTGCTGCGGCGGCATCGTCGGCATGGGCGAGACGCGAGAGCATCGCGCGGGGCTGATCTCGCAACTGGCGAACCTGAATCCTTATCCGGAATCGGTGCCGATCAATCATCTGGTAGCTGTCGAGGGCACGCCACTGGCCGATCAGCAAAAACTCGATCCGCTGGAGTTCGTGCGTACGATTGCCGTGGCGCGCATCACGATGCCGAAAGCAAGAGTCAGGCTGTCCGCCGGCCGTCGCGAACTGGGCGATGGCATACAGGCGATGTGTTATCTGGCCGGTGCCAACTCGATTTTTTACGGCGACAAGCTGCTGGTAACCGGCAATCCCGAGGTGGAGCAGGACAGGGCGTTGCTCGAGCGGCTGGGGATACAGGGTAAGCAGAGCGGCTGAGCCGCGCCTGCTACGAAGATGACTACGCGTTGATGACGTCTGTCAATCGAAGCAATTTGGCGGTCAGGCGGATTTCCCCCCGGGTTTGGACGCGTTATTGGAAATTACAGCCGAAGGGCTTGCGAGCGACCAGCCCGATCAGCGCGGATCGGCCGGCGTGCTGTGTCCCCTCGGTAAGGACATCTTCATAGGCTTCTAATTCGACGATGTGCATATCGCCGAAGGCTTCATTCAGCAGATCTTCGGTGTACAGGTGATTGATGTTTGGTGGCCCGCCTGTCTTGTACTCCAATTGCTTTGGGGTGTAACCCTGCAACAGGAGCAGGCCATCGGGCTTGAGCGCCGACTTCATTCGTTTGAACAAAGTTGCGCGCGTATCAGGGTCGGCAAACTGAATGAAGATCGCGACAACCGCATCATATTCGCCGACCTTCCAGTCAAAGTCTTCAGCGCTGCAAACCTGGAAATTCACTTCCACGCCTGCCTGCTCGGCAAGCCTGACGGCCTTGCCTACGCCGACGGCTGAGATGTCGAAGGCATCGACTGTCAGTCCCTGCTGCGCCATCCAGACGCTGTTGCGTCCCTCGCCATCGGCAACCGCCAGCACCCGCGCGCCCGGCTGCAGCAGCGCGCGGTGCTGCGACAGCCACACATTCGGCTCGGTGCCGAAAATGTAGCTGTCGGTAGAGAAGCGCGCGTCCCAGGTCTGTGCCGGGTTCGCAAACCCCTTCGAGCGGACCTTAGGCATGCTCTTCCTTTTGCTCGACCGGGCAGGTGCGCAGGCCGAGGATGGTGTAGGCCGGGCAGAAGCGCAAAAGACCCGTCGCAATCGGCACCAGACCTATCCATCCCCAGGGGCCAATCACGTTGATCAGAGCCAGCAGGATCAGCAGGCTGCCAGCCAACACGCGCAGGGCGCGATCAGTGTTTCCGACGTTTCTCATGCAGTGCTCCTTTCAGGGGTGGGTGGAAAAACGATAGAGGGTCAGTTCGCCGGTGGCTCAACGCTCGCTGGCGTGCCGATATCTTGCATCAATGACTATGCACCGGATGCCGATAGCGCTCGATGCCTTCGAACAGCGCCATACCGGCGATCATGGCCAGCACAAAGAGCAAGGCTTTCGTATTGCCGGTGCCCAGCGAGGTGATCGCAGGGCCGGGACAGAAGCCCGCCATGCCCCATCCTGCGCCAAAGAGCAGGCTGCCGATCACCATGCGCTTGTCGATGTCATTCTTGGTTGGCATGTGCATCGCTCCGCCGAAAAAATTCACAGTGCGATGACGAGCGAAACGGAAGGCGATGACGCCGACTATCAGCGCACCACCCATGACAAAGGCAAGCGAGGGATCCCAGTGGCCTGCGATGTCCAAAAAGCCGATCACCTTCGAGGGGTCGGTCATGCCGCCAATGACCAGGCCGAGGCCGAAGATCAGGCCGATGATGAAGGAGCCAATTGTATCGGTGTGTTTCTGCATCAGAATCTCCAGAGTCAGTGCTTCGGTGTGTGCTGCGCGGTGTGAGGCCGACCGTGCCGGTCAGGCCAGCCAGTGGCGCATGACAAAAACGATGCCCATGCCACTGCCCATGAAGGCGAGGGTGGCGATCAGTGAGCGGGGCGACAGCCGCGACAAGCCGCAGATGCCATGGCCGCTGGTGCAGCCGCCGCCGTAGCGCGTGCCGATGCCCACCAGCAGACCGGCGACAACCAGTACCTCAGCACTGGCATCGATGGTCGGTGCTGACGGCGCAACAAAGAGCGCTGCCATCGCCGGTGCAACGACCAGACCGAGCAGGAACGCAAGACGCCAGACGACATCATTGCCTTGTGGTCGCAACAGTCCGCCCAAAATGCCGCTGATGCCTGCGATGCGGCCATGCGCCAGAATGAACAGCGCCGATGCGAGGCCGATCAGCAAACCTCCGACCAGCGAGGCAACGGGCGTGAAATGGGTCCAGTCAATGCTCATGATTGCGTTTCTCCTTCAGATTGGCCGCAGTAGGCTGAGTACAGCACTTCCATCACCGCCAGTGCGGCCTGGCTGGCAATGCGATAGTAAATCTGTTTTCCATCGCGCCGGGTCTCGACCAGGGCTTCTTCGCGCAGCACAGCCAGCTGCTGAGACAGGGTGGGTTGCTGGATATCGAGCAGCTCTTCCAGTTCACCGACGCGGCGCTCTCCCTGAGCGAGCTGGCAGAGCAGCATCAGCCGGTCAGGGTTGGACAAGGCGCGCATCAGTGAACAGGCACGGCCTGCGGCTTCGCGCATCTTGGGGAGATCGATCACGGGGGCGAGAGAATCAGTCATGTCTGGTGCCATAGTGGATGAAGCGGCACTTATTATAGCGAAAAACAAAATATGATTCAATAAACTATAAAAACACTAAATAAGTTGTGGTTTCTGGCTGCATAATTTTTTTATAGCAAGTTATTCGCTTTCCCTGAAAAAACCCCATTAAAAACAATGGGTTTTGATTTTAGGGTGACTAAAAATCACGCAAAGTTTCTCTGGACAAAATGATTCCTTAAAGCAAAAATGTCAGTGGACTGTAAAGTTCATAAAAAGATGGCTCCGTATGAAATAAAGCCACGGTGGTACAAATTCTGATTTTTTTACCCATCACCGGAGATTTGCAATGCGTTTTATCCCAGCTTTGCTTGCTGCATTATTGACAGCGGGCATCGGTTCGGTCGCGTTTGCTGACACGACCGATGTCAAGACTCAAACCATCGTTGAAGTCAAAAAGAAGGGCGCTCATTGCGAGCAAGACCCGAACTGCTTCAACCGTTATCACCCGGCGATCAAGCCGGTGGCCAAGGCCAAGCCGGGCGACCTGATCGTGGTTCACACCCGCGATGCGCTTGACTCCAACCTGAACATCAACTCCAAGCCGAAAGATGTCACCGCCATCGACCTGAACCTGGTTCATCCGATGACGGGCCCGATCTACATTGAGGGCGCAAAGCGCGGCGATGTGATCGCGATCAAACTGATCGACATCCAGCCGGACGAGTACGGCTACACCACCATCGTTCCGGGCTTCGGCTTTTTGGCAGACAAATACACGACGCCTTTCGTCGCCAACTGGAAGCTGAACCGTCGCGAGGCCGTGTCCGAGCAAGTGCCGGGCGTGCGCATCCCGATGAACGGCTTCATGGGTTCGGTCGGCGTGCTGCCGGGTGAGCCGGAAGTTGACAAGTGGCTCAAGCGCGAGAGCCAGCTGGCTGCTGCTGGTGGCGTTGCGCTGCCGCCCGAGCCGACCGGCGCGCGTCCTCCCGAGGTTTGCGGCCCGAAGGGCAGCAACAAGGACAAGTGCCTGCGCACGATTCCTCCGCGTGAGAACGGCGGCAACATGGACGTCAAGCAGATGGTCGAAGGCACCACGCTGCTGCTGCCTTGCTTCATCGATGGCTGCGGTGTGTTCATCGGCGACGTGCACTACGCTCAGGGCGACGGCGAAGTGGCCGGTACCGCGATCGAGATGGGCGCTGTCGTGACCATCCAGACCGAGATCCGCAAGGGCATGGCATCGGTCGTCAAGCAGCCTCAGTTCGAGGGTGGTTCGCAGCTCAAGAAGCTGGAGCCGGATGCCTTCCACGCGACCGTGGGCTATCCGTTCAAGGAAGCTGGCGAGATCCCGCCGCAGTGGACTTACCTCGGTGCCGAGAAGCTCAAGCCGCTGACCAATCTGTCCAACGACCTGACGCTCGCAGCGCGCAACTCGCTGCTGCAGATGATCGACTGGCTGCAGAAGTCCAAGGGCCTGACTTCCGAACAGGCGTATGTCGTGACCAGCGTGGCCTGCGACCTGCGCGTGTCGAATGTGGTGGACGTGCCGAACTATGCGGTGACGACCATCTGCCCGCTGGAAATCTTCAAGAAGTAATGAAGATGTAGCATCAAAGAAGAGCGAGGCCGGGCCTCGCTCTTTTCATTTGAATTGGACTCACACGTATGAACAGAAGAACACTGCTGCTGGGCGCTGCATCGATCGTGGCGGCGCTGACCCTCCCTGTGCGCGCCGCGTGGGCGCACTCGCCGTATCGTCAGTGGGACATCTTTCGCAAGAAGCATCTGCAGATTCTGACCTCTCGCAGCGACCTGAATGGCGACACGATTGGCGACGAGTGGGTGGCACTGCTGCTGGAACGCCTGCCATTGTCACAAGCCATGGTGAGCCGCGCGCGCGACATTCGACGCGTTGCCAGCCTGCTGAAGACCGATCAGGCCAAGCTCGCCGTGCTCTCGCATGAGGATGCCAAAGCGATGATCTCCGGGGGTGCCGGCTTTGAGGAGTACAGCCCGATGCCGCTACAGATCTTGCTCGACAATGGCACCCATGTGCTGGTCGCGCGCGAGAACCTGCCGCTGCATCATGCGTATGTCGTGACTGCCACCTTGCTCGAAGAAGCCAGACCACTGCACCTGAGCGTGCCGCTGGATGGCCGGCTTGGCATGACGGTGCATCCCGGCGCACGCTCTGCCGCGCTGGGCGAGACGCTGGAGATGCCGCCGGCAGAAAACACATGAGCCAGCGGATGCGGGCGCTGATCTGCGCGGCGCTGGTGTCTTTGGCACTCAGTCATGTGCCGGCTTTTTCGCATGACGCGATCAGCAGCGAGGCTCGGAAGGCGTATATCGCCAGGCTGGATGAACTGCAGCGAGGCACAGCCAGCGGCAGCGCGGCGGCGCGCGCGGCAGCGCAGGTGGAAGCTGGCAAGCTGCTCGATGAGATTCGCGCCCTGCTCAATGAAGACATCATCAGCCACGGCAAGATACAGGGGCTGGAGACCACCATGCTGGTCAGTCAGCTGAATGCAACGCCGTACAAGCTGCAGCAATCGCCGCAGACCCGGCTGATACTGGCTGAGCTTCGCCCGTGGCGCGAGGCGCTGGCGCTGGAGCCCAAGGGGGCCAACGCAGCGCTTGCCCGCTACCGGGTGCTGAAAAATCATTTCTATGACAGCTTTGTCGACAATCCGCTGAAGCCCGTCCAGCAGAGCAAAGAGACGTTGCTGGAGATGATCGGCTTCGGCGAAGCATTGCTGAGCACGAAACATCCTGAGGTCGACAGCGAGGAAGTGCACTTCATCCTCGCGATTCACTACCTTCAGGCGGCTGATTCGGGCGCCGTTCCCAAGGCCAAATCCCAGCAGCGCGTGCAGGAACTGGTGCGCAAATTCCGCAGCAGCTGGCCCAACAGTCTCAAGCTGGCCACGCTGGACGCCCTCGCGAATCCATGACAGTCCTTCGCTGGCTGGCGGCATGCCTGTTTTTTTTCAGTCTCCATGCGACTGCCCATCAGTCGGGCAACAGCTACCTGCGCATCGACAGCGATGCGCAGGCACTGCGCGTGCAGCTGGATTTCGCGGTGCGCGATCTGAACAGCCTGCTGCAGATTCCCCCAGAGGAGCAAAAACCCCTGCAGCGCGATGAACTCGCGGCGCTGGAACAAAAGCTTTCCGAGGTCATTGCGTCTTCGTTGTCGCTGGAAGCCGATGGCCAGCCGGTCGTGCTGAGTTTTCAGTCACAGGGAGTCGCATTGCACAATGATGGCTTGTATGTGCGGCAGTCTTTCAGCGCCACGGCGCTCGATCCCCAAGCCTCGCATCTTCGGGTGCGCTACGGTTTTTTCAATGACGAAGAGAAGATCGCACGCGCCTTCGTCAAGCTGTCGGCGAATGGACTGGAGACCTCGGCGGTCTTTGATGCGAGACATGCAGCACAAAGACTACCGCTCAGAGACATCGCGCTGACCGAGATCCTCTGGTCTTATGCGCGGGAAGGCATGCTGCACATCTGGAGCGGGCTCGATCATGTGCTGTTCCTGTTCTGCCTGCTGCTTCCGGGGCTCTCGCTGGCGGCTACGTCCTCGCGTCCGCTGATGCTCTATTCGCTCAAGGTGGTGACAGCATTCACCATCGCGCATTCGTTCACGCTGGCCGCCGCCGCACTGGACTGGGTGATATTGCCGGACAAGCTGATCGAGGCCGCCATAGCGGCGTCGATTGTCATTTCTGCGCTGATGAATCTGTGGCGCGGGAAGGGCACCTATCAGTGGAAACTGGCGTTCGGTTTTGGCCTGATCCACGGACTGGGGTTTGCGAACGGCTTGCGCGAGCTGGGGCTTTCATCGTCGCATTTTATCGAGACACTGCTGGCGTTTAATCTTGGTGTCGAATTCGGGCAGATGGCCGTGGTGGTGGCGATCGGCGTGGCGCTCGCCCCGGTGCTGGGCAGGGAGCGGGTGGTCGGGGTGATTCAGCGCTGGGGGTCGGTGGGGATTTTGCTGATGGCGTGTGTGTGGCTGGTGCAGAGGGTCGTGGGGTAGGGCGCGCGAGGGCTGGGATCCATCGTCGCTATGCTCGAACCTCTCGCCATCCGGCCGACCCGTGACTCACGTCTTGGCCAACGCCTGATCAATATCCCAGAGAATGTCATCCACTGATTCAATCCCCACCGCCAGACGAATCAGATCCGGCGGCACACCTGCAGCAATCTGCTGCGCCTCCGACAACTGCCTGTGCGTCGTCGACGCCGGATGAATCACCAGTGTCTTCGCATCGCCGATGTTTGCAAGATGCGAGAGGAATTCGACATTCTCGATGAACTTCTGTCCCGCCTCGGCGCCGCCTTTGACGCCGAATGAGAGCACCGCGCCTGCGCCTTTGGGTAGGTATTTTTTCGCGAGTTCGTGATACTTGTTGTTCTTCAGCCCAGGGTAATTCACCCATGACACCTTGGGATGCGAGGACAGATGCTCGGCAATTCGCAGCGTGTTGCTGCAATGACGTTCCATCCGCAGGTGCAGGGTCTCCACGCCCTGTAGCAGCAGGAAGGCATTCATCGGCGAGAGGGCGGGGCCGAAAGTGCGCAGACCTTCCATCCGGCATTTCATCGTAAAACCGAAATCACCGAAGGTTTCGTAAAAACGCACGCCGTGATAACCCTTCGAAGGCTCGATCATCGACGGGAATTTGCCATTGCCCCAGTTGAATTTGCCTGATTCAACGATCACGCCACCCATCGTCGTCCCATGGCCGCCAATGAACTTGGTGGCCGAGTGCATCACGATCGCTGCGCCCCATTGGAAGGGGCGGCACAGATACGGGCTGGCGAAGGTATTGTCGATGAACAGTGGCAGCTCGGCCTGTTCGGCGATCTTGGCAACCTTCTCGATGTCGAGCACGTTCATCGACGGATTGCCGATGGTCTCGGCATACAGCAGCTTGGTTTTGGGCGTGATCGCGCGGGCGAAGTTTTCCGGATCATCCGAATCAACGAAGATCGTGTTGATGCCCAGCTTGCGGAAATTCACGTCCAGCTGCGTGACCGTGCCACCGTACAGCGTGCGTGCAGCGACGATCTCGTCGCCCGCTTCACAAATGTTCAGTAGGGCGATCATTTGCGCGGCCATGCCGCTGCCCGTGGCGACTGCCGCGCGGCCATCCTCGAGCGCGGCGATGCGCTCCTCGAGCACCGCGACCGTCGGATTCGACAGTCGCGAATACACATTGCCGAAGGTCTGCAGATTGAACAGGCTGGCCGCATGGTCAGCGCTGTCGAATACATACGAAGTGGTCTGATAGATCGGCACGGCACGCGCGCCGGTGGCAGCGTCGGGCAACTGGCCTGCATGCAGGCAAAGCGTGTCGAAATCGTAGATATGGTCCTGGTCGTCGTGTGCCATGGCAGTAAATAAGAAGAAATTTAGACGGGACGGCGGGCGGAGATGATGCGGGTATTCACGCCGAACCATGACAGGCCGCCGAACAGGCGTGCATATTCAATCTTTACACAGCGGTTCTGCACGAAATCCATGCCGGCGGCACTGGCGATCTGCCGTGCTTCCTCATTCATCACGCCGATCTGCAGCCACAGCGCTTTGGCGCCGATGGCGGCGGCCTCTTTGGCAATGGGCGCGCAGTCTTCACTCTTGCGGAACACGTCCACAATGTCGACTTTGTCAGGGATGGATTTCAGGTCAGGATAGCAGCGCTCGCCCAATATCTCGGTGTATTTCGGGTTCACCGGGATGATGCGAAAGCCATGCTCCTGCATGTATTTGGCAGCAAAGTAGGACGGGCGATACCAGTCGGCCGACAGGCCAACCACCGCAATCGTGTGGTTGTCCTTCAGTATGCGGCGCAGATAAGCGATCGTGCTCATGCGTTCTCCAATAGTTGCCTGATCATTTTGTTGCGCACAGTACCATGTTGGTCGCCGTGGTCGCCACAGTCTCGACCTTGCTGAAGCCCGCCTGCTGCAGCACCATGGTCAGCCGCGCAGGGCCCGCCTGCGCGCCGAGCGCAAGGCCCACTTCCTGAGCGAGTGAGGCGGGCACGCAGCCCATGGTCGAGGCACAGTAGAACATCTGCCCGATCACGTTGAAATTCTCTTCCAGCTTGTCATTCGCAAAGGGTTCGATGATCACCAGCATGCCATCGTCCTTCAGCCGCCGGCACGCATGCTCGGCGGCGCCCACCGGGTCTCCCATGTCGTGCAGGCAGTCGAAGAATGCGATCACGTCAAAGCTACCCTCGTAATCTTTCGCGCTGCGGGTCTCATAGCTGACGCGCGACGACAGTCCTGCCTCGGCAGCGAGCCGACGCGCTTCGTCAATGGAGGGGCCATGAAAATCGAATCCGTGCACCTTAGCGTCAGGAAAATGCTGCGCGATCAGCAGGGTCGAGACACCATGACCGCAACCCACATCAGCAAAACTGCCGCCGGCATTCAGCTTGTCGGTCAGCGCCGGTATCTTGGGCAGCCAGCGCTGCACGAGGTTGGATTTGTAAACAGGCTTGAAGAAGCGCGCGGTGCCACGGAAGTAGCAGTTGTGGTGCTCGCCCCAGGCCACGCCCTTGCCGGTCTTGAAGGCTTCGCGGATCTTGGGTTCGTCCATCACGCAGGCGGCGAGGCTGTCATAGGCGCCGATCATCAGCGAGGTGCTGTCCTCATGCGCGAACACCGCGGCCTGCTCTTCCGTCAGAAAAAAATGACCGTGATCCGTATCGTACGACGCATAGCCAGCGGCGCACATGGCCGACAGCCATTCCAGGCTGTAGCGCGCATCGATGCCTGCCACTTTGGCGAAGCTGGCATTGTCGCAGGGGCCGGCATCGGCCAGTGTGGTGAACAGATTCAGCTCATCGCCGATGCGCATCAGCGGCACCAGCTGTGCCGCCGCGACGTTCTCGAAAACCTTCCACTGCAATGCTTTCAATACTTTGGTGTCCATTCCAGCCTGTCCTTGTCTCCATGTCGTTGTTCTGTCGCTTGCCGTTCGGCCGGCAAGCGCGGTGTCATTATCTTTCGGAACAGCGGCGGCACGCTCGCCAGCAAGGCCATCCCCGCATAGCCGGTAGGCATCTGAGGGGACTGCGGCACGCGGTAAAGTGCGTCGCTGTTCAGCGAAGGCTCGAGATGGTGTGATGAATGGCGCGGCAGATTGAATAACAGCGCATCAGAGATGCGGTTCGCGCAGTCCCAGGTGTGCTGCGGCCCCATGCGTTCATTTCGGCCATCGACCTCGCTGCGTGTCAGTCCCCAGTGCTCGACATAATCGATGGCTGCCACCAGAATCTGAGCCATGAGGCTTTGGACCACCCAGAACGTGACACCTTTCCAGCCCGCAGACCAAAAAATCGCCAGAGCCAGCATGAGCGACAAGAAGCTCAGAACAAGCGCTTCGTTCAACCTGCCCGGTCGCTGGCGCGAGAGGCGCAGCGAAGCGGTCAGTACACCGTAAAAATAGCGCGGCATGAATTCCCATAAGCCTTCATGCTGACGCGCAGTGGCCGGGTCGGGGAGGGTGGCCGCTTGTCGGTGATGTCCCTGATTGTGCTCCAGCGCATAGTGGCCGTAGCCAATCGAGGTCAGCAAGGCGCGCGCGAGCAGCCGGTCTGTCAGTGCGCGGCGATGGCCGAGTTCGTGGGCCAGCACGATACCGATGCCACCGCTGACATAGCCGCAGCCCAGCGACAACCACAACAGATCATCCCAGACCCACTGATTTGCCTGCAGCGCGAATGCCATGGGTATCGCGATGGCCGTCAGCAAAATCGCGCGAGGCAGTACGCGTTCCCATTGATACTGCACTGCCGGTGCGTTTCGACCGTAGATCCATTCAGCCAGAGGAAGGATGACGGTGGCCACCAGCACGGTCAGCCAGGGAGCGCTGATCAGCCAGCCGATGACCGGTGTCAGGGTAAAGCCCGTCGGTAGCAGCAGGTGCATGGCCTTCATCGGATTGCTCGCCTATCGGAGTGCCCTATTGCGGAGTGCCCCATTGTAGCCAGCGTTTCAACGGATCGGATTCGGCAGTTTAAAAGGTCGGATCCGCAGATCGCGAGCAGGAGGAGGTAAAAAATATTATCGAATTGATACTTTAAAAATGCGTGGTCGCGCGGTGCAGCGCTTGTTGACAGACTTGTATTGATATGTTTCAATCCGGAAACATTGGAGAACTGTGGGCTTGTCTGCTTGCCGATCGAGAGCCCGATTTTTGCGCAGCGCACCGATAACCAACCTCCAAGGATCTCAACCTGATGCGACAGCCGAATCCCATCATTGGCAACAGCCCGCCGATGCGAGAGATACGCAAGCTGATCGAGACGATCGCGGACTCGACAGCGACGGTGCTGATCAATGGTGAATCCGGCACGGGCAAAGAGCTGGTCGCCCAGGCGCTGCATTACCAATCGCCACGTGCGGAAGCGAACTTTGTTCCGCTGAACTGCGCGGCCATTCCCAAAGAACTGATGGAAAGCGAGCTGTTCGGGCATCGCAAGGGCGCGTTCACGGGCGCGCTCGCAGATCGCGTCGGACGCTTCGAGCTTGCGCATGGCGGCACCCTGTTCCTCGATGAGATCGGTGATCTTTCACTCGACATGCAGGTGAAGCTTTTGCGCGTGCTGCAGGAGCGCATGGTCGACCCGGTCGGCTCTTCCCGCCCGGTGGAAGTCGATGTGCGCGTGATCGCGGCAACGCATCGGGATCTGGAAGAAGAGATCTCGGCAGGGCGCTTCCGCGAAGACTTGTATTACCGTCTGAATGTGCTGCCCGTGCGCACGCCGCCGCTGCGCGAGCGCGGCGACGATATCGCGGTGCTCTTGAAGCACTATGCTGAAAAATTTGCGCACAAGGGCACCCCGATCAGCTTCTCGCCGGAGTTCCTTGACGCGCTCAAAGCCTACGAGTGGCCCGGCAATGTGCGCGAGCTGTCCAATCTCGTGCATCGCTTCTCCACATTGTTCTCTGGTCAGTATCTGGCCCTCTCGACCGTGCCATCGTCCATGCTGCCCAAGGGCCTGCAGAAACTGCAGCAGGAGCGTGCCGGCGATGAGACCCCGGCACCCGTGACGTCTGCTGCGCCGGAGCCAGGACAGGAATCTGCGGATGTACTGCATATGTTCGCGCTCGGCGAGCCAGGCAATGCGCCGACGCTGCCTGTCGAAGAGCGCAATCATGTCGAAGACATCATCATGCTCGCGCAGGGCGGGCCGGTGCTGCCGCCCGAGGGGCTGTCGCTGAAGGAGAAGATGGCGCAGATCGAGCGCGCGTTCATCGAGCAGGCGCTGGATCGCTCTGCCGGCAATGTGTCCAAGACCGCGCGACTGCTGAATCTGCAGCGCACGACCCTGATCGAAAAAATAGACAAATACCGTCTGCGTTCGGCATGACGCAGGCTCAGCTTCACTGCCCATCACAACGCCCATGAGCAAGCCTCGTATACAGAGCGGAAGTCTGATCGGTGTCGGCGGCGCGCTGCTGCTGATTGCGATCGCTACCGGCGGTAATTTTCTGCAGTTCATCGACATTCCGGCAATCCTCATCGTCTTTGGCGGCACCTTTCTGGTCGTGCTGTCGAAGAGCACGATCCCGGAATTCAAGAGCGCGATTGCCACGGCGCGTGAAGCGATCTCGGATTCTCCGACCCGGATGAGTGACCTGATCGACGAAATGATCGAGGTAGGGCGTGTGGTCCGCTACAACGACCGCTGGATGGTGGTGCTGGAAGACCGCGACTACAACGACCATTTCATCGCCAAGGCGGTGCGCCTGTGGGTGGACGGGCTGGATGAAACCCTGATGAAAGACGCGCTGTTGCGCGAACTGGCCGAGTTGAAGAGCCGCTATGACCATGCGCGCGATTTCTTTGCCTATGCGCAGGAGCTGGCGCCGGCCATGGGCATGATCGGCACGCTGCTGGGCCTCGTGCTCATGATGGGCAATATGACCGACCCGCGTGCGATTGGTCCTGGCATGGCAGTGGCTCTCCTGACGACGCTCTATGGAGCGATTTTCGCCAACGTGGTCATCGGTCCTCTGGTGCAGAAGATCCAGGGCCATGGCAAGCGCGTCAAGAATAACTATGAGCTCGTGATCGCCGGCATGCTGTTCATGCACAAGGGCGGTGATCCGCGCATGCTGCCGGATCTGCTCTTGGGCAATCTGAAGCAGGACACCCCGGAGGAGCCAGAAGCACTGCCGGTACCGGATGAACACGCCGAGGCTGAACCGGCAGCCTTGCCGGCACACACAGCCGAGACGGACAGCAAGTCCTAGGCGGCATTAGCTCCTTATGTTTGACCGCCACTCGCACGAGATCGCCGAGCTCGAAAAGCCCGAGCATCCGTCGATGTTCGCTGCCTCCACACTTTTTGACGAAGAAGCGTCGCCGCAGCATGCGCGCCGCCCGTGGCCGCCCTGGATCGTCACCTTTGCAGACATGATCACGCTGCTGCTGGCGTTCTTCGTGCTACTGCTGTCGTTCTCCGATCTCGACCCCAACCGCTTCAAGGATGTCAGCGGTTCGCTACAGAAGTCACTGGGTCGCCGCGAGGCAGCGCCAACAGTCATTGCTCCGCCAACGGAGACCCAGCTTGCGGCGGGCGGCACGTCGACCGGCAGCGGCGCTCAGACCGAAGCAACGCCTCTGCCGGAGCAGCTCGCGAAAGACCTGGGCACCTTGCAGAAAGCGCTGTCCGCTGATCTGGTAGGCAAAAAAATCCAGTTACGTGCCGAGGATGGCCGACTGGTGCTTCAGTTGCCTGAACGAGGCAACGGCGTGCTTCCACAAGAAATGATCGATCTGTACGGTCGCATCGCCGATGCGCAGGCGGAGGTGGAAAGCCTGATCGAAGTGCGAGAGGGTGTCGAGACCGGCGAGCGCATCGCCGAGTCGACGCGCAATTTGCAAAAGATTCGCGAGGCCTTGAAGAACGAGATCTCGCAAGGACAGGCGCAGGTCGAGCGCGACGGCGAGCGCATTGTCATTCGTCTGGTCGTGCAGGGTAGTTTCTACTCGGGCAGCGCAGAGCTGTCGCCCGACTTCATGCCCACCCTCAAAAAAATCGGCCAGACCATCACCGCCGCCGGCGGGCGCATCACCATCGAAGGCCATACCGATGATATTCCGCTCTCGGGACATAATCGTTATCGCTCCAATTGGGACTTGTCTGGCGCGCGCGCAGCATCCGTTGCGGATTTCCTCACGCAGAATGCTGGAGTTCCACGCGAGCGTGTCGTGGTGCGTGGCATGGCTGACACCAAACCCGTTGCGCCGAATGATTCTCGTGAGGGAAGGGCAAAGAATCGCCGTATCGAAGTGCTGGTGGATGCGTTTGGATCATAGACATTGCTGCATCGTTTTGTTCTTGAAGGAACAGTAAGACAACTCAGGTCACCCAAAGGCTTACATTGTTTGCCTAAGGGAAAAGACCATGAGCACGCCACAATCTTCCTCGTATTCCTCATCTTCGTCGTATTCTTCATCGTCTGCATTCAGCAATACGCAAACCGCGTTTTCAGGGAACTCCCAAACCGGGGGCAACTCGTCCCAGCCTAACCAGCAGGGCGCACGACATAATTCGCCACGACTTCAATCCCGCGAAGCCTCGACGTCTCGTCCGCTTCGGCATCCATCAGTCGAAGAGCACAACCGGTCAGATGTCGGATCGAACAGCGAGAAATTAATTCAGGCAAAAAAATCCATCGCCGTCCTGCAGGATCAAATCACGTTACTCTGCCGGAAGACAGAGCTGGACATTGATGACTTGAGCCAGCTATTCAAGGACATAAAAAGGAATCAGAAACACCACGAGATTCGGTGCCTTCGGGAGCATGCTCCCGGAGCACTTGCATCACTCGGTGACTCGCTGAAAACCTTATTTCATCAGGTCTCGACCGGCCTGACCTCAGGGAGTATTCCAGTCGCCGGATTCAATGCCGAGGATATTCATACATTCTTTAATGGTTTGTCAGCGATTGTCGGCGAATCTGCCAGCGATGCTCTGGTGTCAAGCGTGCAATTGAAGGGCATGCATCAATCGCTCAGGAGCATCACTGACGAGCTGCTTTCTCGCGCTATTCAAGAAAAAGCATTTTCAAAACACTGGGACAATTCCAGGCTGCTCGATGTCATGAACTGGCTCTCCCGCGGTCTGAAGCGCAGGGTGTTCTCAGATAAAAATCTGCTTATCAGAGAGTCCTTCAGCCAGGCGCTTGGTGTCATGAAAGACTGGGCAGCGACGACTGCCGAGACAGCTCGTCCGACCACCCGGAGTGCCACACTTGATACGCGTCAGCTGGGGAAATGCATGGTGCAGATCGATACGGTACTGAAATACTCACTCGTCGATCTACAAGAGCAGAAGGAATCGCTGCGTGAGCTGTTGCTGGGATTGACTAGCGGTGATGTGCTGGACCAGTGTACCGAGTGGCAATCAGTCAAAATCGGTCGTTATGGACACGAAGCGAAGCTGATTACACAGGATCCCAATGGCAGCGAAATCACGAATATCACCAACACAATCAAAGATTGTCTGCAGGCGGGCATCCTGAAACTCAGCGATAGCCGGGTTCAACACGTCATCAACAAGCTGTGCACGCTTGCACAGAAAGTACCTGAAAAAAATTTCTCGGAAAGGCAGGGCCAGCGACTGGCAAATTTCTGTAACTTTTTACGTAACGTGGCAGAGTGTGAGTTGGTCGAAGGTGCCTCGGTATGGAAAGATCGAGGTCCTTACCGGGCAGCTTGTGAGCGCATGCTGTCGCTTATTTCAGGAATTCCGATCGATAGTTTTCTGAATGAGCAATCCATTGCCAACCTGTATAGCTTCCTCAAGGCAGCAGAGCGTACGCGCAGTCTTCCAAACGACTTATTAAAAAGAGCTGCCAGCCAGTTGAATACGATACTGCCGAATGTGATGGCAGCGATCGACGGCTACGAAGCCATCGCATCCATCTCGGGCGCGTTGCAGCATCTGCAGCTGAGCAGGCTTGCCACAAAGCCGGAGGTTGCCGACCTGATGATCGCACTGATTGACAAGCCCGATCCCGACGACCTGGCTAACTGGCCCGCCGAGTCTCGAGCGCAGCTGATGCGCGCGGTAGTTTATTGTTGGCACGAGCCTATCGCTCGAAATTCAACGACTGAAATTCCGGGCATCTTGTTAAACCTCATGAAAACGCTATCCGCGTTGGAAGTGAGGTTTGAGTATAGATTGGCGTATCTGCAGGCAGCATTGATCCTCCAGCAGCAAGACAACGGTTGGCTGGCTGATCACCAGAGATCACTGAGTAAGCTGTTACCTGAACATACAGGGAATGTCACCACGGCAGATCTTCAGAAGCTGGTGAAGCAGTTGCAGAGGGCCGAGATTGCAGCAGAAAATTTGCCGGATAACGAATCGAGCGGTACTGCTCAGAAGGTCGAAAACAAGACTGAGCCAAAGGCTGAACCGAAAACCGAATCGAAGACTGAACCGAAAAATGATTCGAAAACCGGATCACCCAACCAAGCTACTCAGGTTAGGCTTCCGGTAGGAATGACGCGCGTGGTCACACCTGATGATCGCCAAAGCCAGATAAACGTACCAAGTACGGCGAAGACACCTGAGCCACCTGTCCCAATGAGCAAAACGAGGACAGATGACTGGCAGCCGGCTTCCAGAGTATTCAAGAACAATAAATTCAATACGCCCGCTAATCCCGAGCTATTTACTTTTACTGAACCAAGTCTTGTACCGCGTTCTTCCGCACCGCGAGCACCAGACGCGGCTAAGGCTTCTAAAAAGACGCAGAGTAACACACGCCAAGTACAGAATCCTCAAGCTGCAGGCGCTAAAAATAGTACGGCAAGCTTGGTTGGTAATAACAAGAACATTCTGTTGGAACAAAAAAACGAGTGGTTCCATTTATTAAAAAGCACACGACCGTTATCATCCAATCAATGGCGGCGTCTTCAAGCGCTACTGAAAGCGAATTCACGGTTAGCGGCTTCCTCGGACGGAACAGATAGCAATGCACGCTCGTCGTTGTTCTATGCGATCAACACGGGTAAGCCGGAGGTGGTGCAGCTGATCATGGAGGCGGGGGTGAAGCTCGACCTCGCTGAAGCATTACTGCAGGTCATTGATAAGATCAGCAAGGCGAAAAAGGAGCAAATCGAGGCGCTGTCTGTCTGCTTGTCATTATTCAATGACTCCGAGCTGCGAGCTTTTCAAGATGTTTTTAAAACAAAATACCGGTCGGAAGTGAGCAAGATTAATATCGACTCACAATTTTTAAAAACGATTATGAAGTTCGAGCCAGTGGAAACCACCGTCTTCGGTAAGTGGATCCAATTGCGTACGGCAATCAGAGAAAAAAATACAATGCTTCTCACAAGAATACTTGAGGCGCCTGGTGTGGATGAACTGCTCAACAAAGCAGTCAGAGAAGATCTCAATTTGCTGAATAAATTGATTGTTGAAAGATATATTGATGGCTTTAGACTTTTGTTGAAGCATCAGGAAATTCAAGCGGTAGTTTTATCAAGATTCGATAACGGCATGAATGTATTGATGCAAGCGGCAAACTACCAGTGTGTCGCGATTGTATCTGAGTTGTTGCAGCTTGATTCGGCCAATGAGCAGGCCAGGGCCTGCGATAACTCCGGGCGTAATGCATTGTCGTATGCATTAATGGCCCGTAACTACAGTATTGTTAGCCAGTTGCTTGCCTTGGATTCGGCATTAGATCAAGTTTCTGCTACAAGAAAATCGTCCTCGATATACTCTTTGTTTTCCTTTAATGAAGAGTATGCCGCTATTGTTCAAAAAATTGAAGAGTTTGAAAATGCCCGGCAGACCAGCGGCCAGCAGCTCTTAACGGCTTCTAATGAACTTGAGCCAGTTGCGACAACCGATATGCCGCCACAATCGGCGGCCGAGCAAGAATGGTTCGAGTTGCTTCAGCAAAATTCGACCTTGTCTGCCGAGCAATTGCGGCAGCTCGAAGCGCTGCTGAAGGA
>JACCDH011812237.1_pt1 | contig 34309 bp, 36 predicted proteins | sample 7442481 | NCBI WGS metagenome assembly JACCDH01 (sample SAMN15323433, study PRJNA562643) | freshwater metagenome | isolation source: river surface water | place: USA:Blue River Watershed | collected 2017-08-15
ACGAGCAGATCGCCAAGGAAGCGAAGAAGGCCTTCGACAAGCAAGGCCTGAAGATCGAATTGGGTGTCAAGGTCGGCGAGATCCAGTCCGGCAAGAAGGGCGTGACCGTCCATTACACCAATGCCAAGGGCGAAGCGGTGGCGCTGGAGGCCGACAAGCTGATCGTCTCGATCGGCCGCGTGCCCAACACCATCGGCCTGAATGTGGAAGCCGTGGGCCTGCAGCTTGACGAGCGCGGTGCCATCGTGGTCGATGGCGACTGCAAGACCAACCTGCCTGGCGTCTGGGCCGTGGGCGATGTGGTGCGTGGCCCCATGCTGGCCCACAAGGCCGAGGAGGAGGGCGTGGCGGTGGCCGAGCGCATCGCCGGCCAGCACGGGCATGTGAACTTCAACACCATCCCCTGGGTCATCTACACCAGCCCTGAAATCGCCTGGGTCGGCCGCACCGAGCAGCAGCTCAAGGCCGATGGCGTGGCCTACAAGGCCGGCACCTTCCCCTTCCTCGCGAACGGCCGTGCCCGCGCCCTGGGCGACACCACCGGCATGGTCAAGTTCCTCGCCGACGCCAAGACCGACGAGATCCTCGGGGTGCACATCGTGGGTCCGATGGCGTCCGAGCTGATCGCCGAAGCCGTGGTCGCGATGGAGTTCCGCGCCAGTGCCGAAGACATCGCGCGCATCTGCCATGCGCACCCCTCGCTGTCGGAAGCGACCAAGGAAGCCGCGCTCGCCGTCGACAAGCGCACACTCAACTTCTGATGGTCTTGTCCCCCGGACGCCTGCAGATGCAGGCGCTTTGGGGTACAGTTTCAGCAGCCGCAAACCCGGGCCCGCCCCGGGTTTTTTGATGTCAGAGACCCACCCATGTCCGTTCGCGCCGTTTACGAAGAAGAGCTCCGAAAGCGTGGCTACCAGAGCGATCCCGCCCAGCTGCGCGCGATCGAGGCCCTGGAGCGTTGCGCGCAAGAGTGGAGCGCTTTCAAGGCCAGACGCTCCAACCCCATCAAGAAGCTTTTTTCCAAGCCCGAGATCCCCAAGGGGGTCTACATGTACGGCGGGGTGGGGCGGGGCAAGAGCTTCCTGATGGATTGCTTCTACGAGGCCGTTCCGATTCAGCGCAAGACCCGTCTGCACTTTCACGAGTTCATGCGCGAGGTGCACCGTGAATTGGCGGCCATGCAGGGCACGGTCAATCCGTTGGATGTGCTGGGCAAGAAGATGGCGCAGCGTTACCGCCTGATCTGCTTTGACGAATTCCATGTGGCCGACATCACCGACGCCATGATCCTGCACCGCCTGCTGGTGGCGCTGTTCGACAACGGCGTGGGCTTTGTCACCACCTCCAATTTCAAGCCCGACGGCCTCTACCCCGATGGTTTGCACCGCGACCGCATCCTGCCGGCGATTGAGCTGCTGAATGCCCGCATGGAGGTGCTCAATGTGGACAACGGCACCGACTACCGCCGCCGCACGCTGGAGATGCTGGATCTCTACAAGACCCCGATCATGGCCGACACCGACGTGGCCATGGACCAGGCGTTCAGCCAGCTGGCCAGCGGCCAGGACGAAGACCCGGTGCTGCACATCGAGGCGCGCGAGATCCGTTCCCGTCGCCGCGCCGGCGGGGTGGTCTGGTTCGACTTCCGCACCCTGTGCGGTGGTCCGCGCTCGCAGAACGATTACCTGGAAATCGCCACCCAGTTCCACACCCTGCTGCTCTCGGGGGTGCCTCAGATGCCGGTCAAGCTGGCCTCGGAGGCCCGCCGCTTCACCTGGCTGGTGGATGTGCTCTACGACCGCCGCGTCAAGCTGATCGTTTCGGCCGAAGTCCCGCCCGAGCAGCTCTACACCGAAGGCCCGATGTCCCACGAATTCCCGCGCACCGTCTCGCGCCTCAACGAGATGCAGTCGGCCGAATTCCTGGCGCTGGAACACCGCACTGTGGACACCCAGCTCACATGAGGATGCTTTGTCTGCTCGCGTTCCTGCTGACCCTGTCCGGTGGACCGGCGCAGGCACAGGCGGTGGAAGCCGCCGATGATGTGCCGGCCCGGATCGCCGCCGCCCGCGAGGCCTTGAACAGCCAACGCCAATCCATCGAGGCCCAGCATGAGGCCCGCGAGCGCGCCTGCTGGCAGCGTTTTGCCGTCAACGACTGCCTGCGCGAAGTGCGCCGCAGCCGCCATGCGGCGCTCGATCCCCTGCGTGCCAAGGAGCTGGAGCTCAACGCGCAGGAGCGCGAATGGCGCACCCGCCAGCGCGACGAGCGTCTGCGCAACAAGCAGGAGGCGGGGCAGCAGCCATGATCGAGTCCGGCATGGGTGACCACCGTTCGCCGCAGCGACGCCTGATCGAGCTCCAGATGGAGCACGCCGATCTGGACGCCACCATCGATCAACTGGCCGAAGGTGCGGCGCCCATCGACGAGCTGCGCCTGCGCCGCCTCAAAAAACGCCGCCTGGCCCTGCGTGACGAGATGGCGCGCCTGCAATGGATGACCGAGCCGAAGGAACCGGCGTGAGTCTTCTGGGCGACCAGGTCACCCACGTCTTGTCCGCCGATGGGCCCCTGGCCCGCCATTGGCCGGGTTACCGGGCCCGGTCGGGACAGACCGACATGGCCATGGCCGTGGCCCAAACGGTGCAAGACGGGGGCGCCCTGGTGGTGGAAGCCGGCACGGGGGTGGGCAAGACCTTTGCCTACCTGGTGCCGGTCTTGCTCAGCGGCCAGCGGGCCCTGGTTTCGACCGCCACCAAGGCGCTGCAGGACCAGCTCTTCTCACGCGACCTGCCGCGCCTGACCGCGGTGCTCAAACTGCCGGTGCGTGTGGCGCTGCTCAAGGGCCGCGCCAGCTACCTGTGCATCCACCGCATGGAGCAGGCGCGTCACCATCCTCAGGCCAGTCAGCCGGTGTGGCAGCGCGCGCTCTCGCGTGTGGAGCAGTGGGCCCAGGTCACCCGCACTGGGGACATGGCCGAGCTGCCCGGACTCGATGAAAGCTCGTCCCTGTGGCCTCTGGTGACCTCGACCCGCGACAACTGCCTGGGCTCCAATTGCCCGCGCTACAAGGCCTGTCACGTCAACCTCGCGCGCAAGGAGGCGATGGCCGCCGATCTGGTGGTCATCAACCACCACCTGTTTTTTGCCGATCTGGCCGTGCGTGAATCGGGCGTGGCCGAATTGCTGCCCACCGTGCGGGTGACGGTTTTTGATGAAGCCCATCAGCTCAACGAGATCGGTGTCCATTTCCTGGGCCAGGACCTGTCCACCACCCAACTCCTGGAGCTGGCGCGCGATGTGCTGGGCACAGGCCTGACGCTGGCCCGCGGCCTGGTGGACTGGCAGGGCCTGAGCCAGCAGCTCGAAAGTGCCACGCGCGATTGGCGTCTGGTGGCCGGCCCGCAGCGGGGCGCGTCCCGGCTGCGCTGGGCTGAGCAAGCGCCGCAGGGCATCGCTGCGGGCGAGTGGCGCGCGGCCTTGCAGCGTGTGGCAGGCGTCCTGCAGTCCCTCGCGCAAGGGCTCGATCAGGTGACGGAGCTGGCCCCCGATTTCGTGCGTCTGCTCGAGCGCACGCAAGAGCTGGCGCGGCGGTGTGAGATTTTTCAACAGCCCTCGGGCCAGGATGGTGTGCGCTGGGCCGAGTTGTCGGCGGCGCTGAGGGTGGTGCAGGCCCCGCTGGATGTGGCGGAGACCTTCTTGCGCCTGACCACGGCGGCCGCCATCCCGCCTGGCATCCCGCCGACGGATGGGCGGGCACAGTCGCCCGACACACCCGCTGCGCCGGCGGGCGCACGCGCCTGGGTTTTCACCTCGGCCACCCTGGGCGATGACGAGACGCTGCGCTGGTTCACCGGTCCTTGCGGACTTGCTGCCGCGCGCACCCTGCGGGTGGAAAGCCCCTTCGATTACGCCCGGCAGGCTGCGGTGTACGTTCCGACCGATGTGAGCGCCCCGGGCGAGCCGCAGCATGCGCTGGATGTGGCGCGTCTGGTGCTCGATGCGGCGCGTCGCATCGGCGGCCGCACCCTGGTCTTGACCACCACCTTGCACGCCATGCGCACCATCGGTGATTTCCTCCAGACCCACCTCGACAGCGGTCTGGGCCTGGAGGTGCTGGTGCAGGGACACAGCCCCAAGCGTGTGCTGATGGAGCGGTTTCGCGAAGGCAGCAGCCCGGGGCGCAGCGGCTGCATCCTTGTGGCCTCGGCGTCCTTCTGGGAGGGTTTTGACGTGCCCGGGGACGCGCTGCAACTGGTGGTGATCGACAAACTGCCGTTCGCGCCGCCGGATGACCCGGTGTTTGAGGCCCGCGGCCAGCGCCTGCAGGAGCAGGGCGGCAGCGTGTTCATGGATCTGGCATTGCCCGAAGCCGCCGTGGCCCTCAAGCAGGGGGCGGGCCGGCTGATCCGCAGCGAATCGGATCGGGGCATTCTGGTGGTTTGCGACCCGCGCCTCTCGCGCAAGTCTTACGGGACCCGGCTGCGCGCAGCTTTGCCGGCCATGCGCTGGCTCACCGGGCCCGAGGCGTTCGCGCAGGCGCTCGAACAGCTGGGGCCGGACTCACCAGACCTGCCACCAGGGCTTTGAGACGCGCCCGGTCAGCGGGTTTTTCAGGAACTTGGAGTTGGGGAAGTTTTTCTCCATGACCCGCTTGGCGTCATCGCGCAGTTGCGCCATGCCCAGGGCATCGTAGGCGTAGACCAGAATGGCCAGCGCCTCCTCGGAGGCGGGCACGCCGGGGTATTCGGCCAGCACCTGCTGTGCGCGGTTGATGGCGGCCACATGCGCGCCGCGGCGGGCGTAGTAGCGGGCCACATGCACCTCGTAACCGGCCAGGGCGTTGACGATGTAGGTCATGCGCTGGCGGGCATCGGGCGTGTATTTGGATTCCGGGAAGCGCCGGCTCAATTCCAGGAAGGACTCGTAGGATTCCTTGGCGGCGCGTTGGTCGCGCTCGGACAGGTCCTGGTTGATCAGGGCCGAGAACAGGCCGAGGTTGTCATTGAAATTGACCAGGCCCTTGAGGTAGAGCGCGTAGTCCATGGCCGGGCTGGTCGGGTGCAGGCGCATGAAGCGGTCCAGCGTGGCCACGGCCTGCACCTTTTCGCCGGTTTTGTACTGGGCCCAGGCTTTTTCGACCTGGGCCTGCTGCGCCAGCACGGTGCCTGCCGCGCGGCCCTCGAGCTTGTCCAGCAGCTGGATGGCCTTGTCCCAGGCGCCCGCCGACACCTCGTCGCGGGCTTCTTTGTAGAGGCGCTCGACGCTCCAGCCCTGGGTGATGTCCTTGGGGCTGCTGGAGCAGCCTGCCAGCAGCACAAGCGCGGCCAAGCACAGCGCGGCCGGAACACTCGATAATCCAATACGCTGCATCCTCATCATCCCAGTGCGTTTCATTCCAATTGATTATATCGACCGCCTCCGAGACCGACCTGCTTGAGCACCCTCTGGAAGAGGGGGGCGATGCCGTGGATGAGGCCGAACTGCGGCAAATCCGGATCGATGCCGCCCTGCATGGCCAACGCCTGGACCGGGCCCTGGCGCTGGGCGTGGCTGAATTCTCGCGCAGCTACCTGCAGCAGCGCATCGAAGCCGGTGATGTCCTTCTCGACGGACGTCAGGTCCTCAAGGCGGCGGCCCGGGTTCGTCTGGGCCAGCAGGTGGACATCACGCTGCGGGCCACGCCGCAGTCTCGGGCCTTTGTGCCGCAGCCCATGCCGCTGGAGACGGTGTATGAGGATGAGCACCTGCGGGTGCTCCACAAACCGGCCGGGCTGGTCGTGCATCCGGCCCCCGGCCATTGGCAAGGCACGCTGCTCAACGGCCTGCTGGCCCTGGACCCGGCGGTGCAGGACCTGCCACGCGCGGGCGTCGTGCACCGGCTCGACAAGGACACCAGCGGCCTCATGGTGGTCGCACGCAGCCGGGCGGCCATGGATGCGCTGGTGCGCATGATCGCCGCCCGCGACGTCAGCCGCCAGTACCTGGCGATCGGCCACCGGGCCTGGCCCGGGTTGGCCGAACGCGAGGTGGATGCCGCCATCGGGCGGGATCCGGCCAACCGCCTGCGGATGTCGGTGGTCGATCTGGCCCGTCAGCCCGGCAAGACGGCGCGCACCACCTTCGAGTGCCTGGACCAGAACGAAGAGGCTTGTCTGGTGCGCTGCACCTTGCACACCGGCCGCACCCACCAGATCCGTGTTCACATGGCGCACCTCGCCCATCCCTTGCTGGGCGATGCCCTGTACGGTGGCCGGCCGCAGGCGGGCCTGACGCGCCAGGCCTTGCACGCCTGGCGTCTGGCGTTCGTGCACCCCTTCAGCGCGCAGCCGATGGCCTGGACGGCCGACTTGCCGGCCGACATGCGGCAGGCCCTGCAGGCGCTGGGCCTCCGATACAATCCCCCAAAGTGAACATGTCCTGCCGCCCGAGGTGGTGAGCCCTCAGGGCCCTGTGCACATGCTCCTGCAGCACCCCGTCCCCCCAGCCTGACCGCGCCTCCTGCGCGCCACCCCGAAAAGAAACGAACCATGAACACGGCGCATGCCAAGCGTGTCCTTGAAACGGCCCTGCTGTGCACGGCCCAGCCCCTTTCGCTGCGCGAGCTCAGGGTGCTGTTTGACGATGCCCTGGGGGCGGACACCCTGCGTCAGTTGCTCGGCGAACTGCAGCTCGAGTGGACCCTCAAAGGCCTGGAGCTGGTGTGTGTGGCCAGCGGCTGGCGCTTCCAGAGCCGGCCGGAGATGCGCGAATACCTTGACCGCCTGCATCCCGAAAAACCCCCGAAATACACCCGTGCCGTGCTGGAGACCTTGGCCATCATCGCCTACCGCCAGCCCGTCACGCGCGGTGACATGGAAGACATCCGGGGCGTGACCATCAACTCCCAGATCCTCAAGCAGCTCGAAGACCGCGGCTGGGTCGAAGTGATCGGCCACCGCGAGACCGTGGGGCGACCGGCCCTGTACGCCACCACCCGCCAGTTCCTGGACGACATGGGGCTGGCCGCGCTGGACCAGCTGCCCCTTTTGTCCAGCGTGGACCACCAGGCCAGCGCGCTGGCCCAGCTGGCCGACCACGAGCCGCCACTGCAGCCCACGCTCTCGTTGGAAGATGCCTTGCTGCCGCTGGAGGATGTCGGCGAGGCCGCCGTCCTTCCTGACCCCGACCGACCGGATACACCGCATGAGCACTGAAGCGCAAGACAAGCCCTTTCCCGAAGAAGCCCAGGGGGCAGGGGGGCACTACAAGGCGGTTGGCCTGGCCGAGGTGGTGTCGGGCCAGTTCGATGCCGAGGACGATGCCTCGGCCCTGGCGCTCGACCCCGGCAAGCGTGTGTTGGCGCCACAGGCCGATTCGCCCAAGCTGCACAAGGTGCTCGCGCAGGCCGGGCTCGGTTCGCGTCTGGAGATGGAGCAGCTGATCCTGGAAGGGCGCATTTCCGTCAACAACCAGCCGGCCCACATCGGGCAGCGCATCCAGTATGGCGACCAGGTCAAGGTCAATGGCAAGCCCATTCGGGTGCGCATCGAGCCGCCACCGGCGCGTGTGATCGCCTACCACAAGCCTGCCGGCGAGATCGTCAGCCACGACGATCCGCAAAATCGCCCGAGCGTGTTCCGCAAGCTGCCGCGCCTGCAGCAGGGCAAGTGGCAGTCGGTGGGGCGCCTGGATCTCAACACCGAAGGGCTGTTGCTGTTCACCAGCTCGGGGGAGCTGGCCAACCGCCTGATGCATCCGCGCTTCGGTCTGGAGCGCGAGTACGCGGTGCGCGTGCTCGGGGCCTTGTCCAACGAAGAAAAGCAAAAATTGCTCGACGGCGTGATGCTCGACGACGGGCTGGCCCAGTTCGGCTCGATCGAAGAGGGCGGTGGCGAAGGCTCCAACTGCTGGTACCGGGTCACGATTTCCGAGGGCCGCAACCGCGAGGTGCGGCGCATGATGGAGGCCGTGGGCCATGCCGTCAGCCGGCTCATTCGCATCCGCTACGGCGCCATGGTCCTGCCCCATGGCCTGCGCCGCGGCGCCTGGCTCGAGCTGGACGAGGCCGACATCCGTTCCCTGATGAAAGCGGCGGGCGCCCGGGAAAGCAGCGCCGATGCGCCGGCCCGCCCGCGCGGGCGAGGCCGACCCGACCGCAGCCCACGCACCGGTGGCCGCGGCATGCCCGGTACGGCGCTGCCCTCTGCCCCGCGTTCCCCCAGCAAAAAAGCGCGTGGCCCGTCCCAGCCCGGGCAGGGGGGGCAGCCCGACCCGATGCGAACCAGCCTCGGCTACATCGGCGCCGACAGCTTCAACCGCCAAAAGCAGGGCCCGGGCGGCGGGGGTCGGGGCGGGCGCCGCAAGCCCGGTGGCCGCAGCCGCTGAATGCGCAAGCCTTGCAGGGCCTCTCGGGGCCCGGCGCCCGGAGCCCATCGGCTGCCGGGTTAGAATAAGGGGCTTTGCCTGAAGGCAAAAATGCGATCAAAATCACTCCGTTAACAGGAAAACACATGGCCATCGAACGCACCCTCTCCATCATCAAGCCCGACGCCGTTGCCAAGAACGTCATTGGCCAGATCTACGCCCGCTTCGAAGCCGCTGGCCTGAAGATCGTGGCCGCCAAGATGGTGCACCTCTCCCGCGGCGAAGCCGAGCAGTTCTATGCCGTGCACAAGGCCCGCCCCTTCTTCAAGGACCTGGTCGATTTCATGGTGTCCGGCCCGGTCATGATCCAGGCCCTCGAAGGTGAAGGCGCCATCGCCAAAAACCGCGACCTCATGGGCGCCACCGACCCCAAGAAAGCGGCACCCGGCACCATCCGCGCCGACTTCGCCGACAGCATCGACGCCAACGCCGTGCACGGCTCTGACGCCCCTGAAACCGCAGCCGTGGAAGTGGCCTTCTTCTTCCCCGGCATGAACGTCTACAGCCGCTGACCGCTGCGCGACCCGTTCGCGACCTCGGCAACCCTCTGCCATGACGGCCAACCTTCTCGAATTCGATCTGGAAGGTTTGGCCGTTTTTTGTGAAGGGCTGGGTGAAAAGCGCTTTCGCGCCACCCAGTTGTTCCGCTGGATCCACCAGCGCGGGGCTTCCGACTTTGACCAGATGAGCGATCTGGCCAAGTCCCTGCGAGAAAAACTCAAGACCTGCGCCCACATCCGCGCCTTGCCGGTCCTCGGCCAACACATCTCGGCCGATGGCACCATCAAATGGCTGTTTGACGTCGGTGACGGCAACGCGGTCGAGGCGGTGTTCATTCCCGAAGACGATCGTGGCACCCTGTGCGTGTCTTCCCAGGCGGGCTGCGCGGTGGCTTGCCGCTTTTGCTCGACCGGCCACCAGGGTTTTTCACGCAACCTGTCGACGGCGGAAATCCTGGCGCAACTCTGGTTCGCCGAGCATTTCCTGCGCCAGCACCTGCAGACCGATGCGCGCGTCATCTCCAATGTGGTGATGATGGGCATGGGCGAGCCGCTGCAAAATTACTCGGCCTTGATCCCGGCGCTCCAGGTCATGCTGGACGACCACGGCTATGGCCTTTCGCGCCGCCGGGTGACGGTCTCCACCTCCGGTGTGGTGCCCATGATCGACCGCCTGGCGCAGGACTGCCCGGTCGCCCTGGCGGTTTCACTGCATGCCCCCAGCGATGCCTTGCGCGATCCGCTGGTCCCGCTCAACCGCAAGTACCCGATCGATGAGCTGCTGCAGGCCTGCCAGCGCTACCTCGCGCATGCGCCGCGCGACTTCATCACCTTCGAATACTGCATGCTCGACGGGGTGAACGATCAGCCCGAGCATGCCCGCGAGCTGATTGCGCTGGTGCAGCGCCATGCGCGCGATGGCCTGCGCTGCAAGTTCAACCTGATCCCCTTCAACCCGTTTCCGGCTTCGGGCCTGCTGCGCTCGCCGCCCTCGCGTGTGCAAAGCTTTGCCAAAATGCTGCTGGACGCCGGCATCGTGACGACTGTGCGCAAGACGCGGGGCGACGACATCGATGCGGCCTGTGGTCAGCTGGCGGGGGATGTGAAGGATCGCACCCGCGTGCAAGAGCGGATCGCGCAGCGGCGCGCCTCCCCGGTCATCCCGATCGCACCGGTCAGCCCCTGAAAGGACTTGTGATGAACCCAGTGGAACCTTCCCCGATGGCGCCGGACGCGGCTTCTGGCGAGCCGCGTGCGGGCCAGATGCTCCGGGCTGCCCGCGAAGCCAAGGGCATCCACCTGGCCATGCTGTCGGTGGCGCTGAAAGTGCCAACGCGCAAGCTCGAAGCCCTGGAGCGGGACGACCACAGCGCTTTTCAGGATGTGACCTTCCTGCGCGCACTCGCCCAGGCGGTGTGCCGCCACCTGAACATGGATGCGGCGCCTGTGCTGGCGGCTCTGCCCCAGTCGGTGGCCACCCTGCCGGTCCAGCGCAGCTTGATCGAGCCGCGCATGGCCACGTCCGCCCAGTCGTGGCGAACGCACTCGGCGGGCCTGCTGAGTTCCAAAACGGTCTTGCTGCTGGCCCTGCTGATGCTGGTGAGCACGGCCGCGCTGATCTGGTGGCCGGCCCGGCCTTCGGAGCCGGCCATGCCGGCGGTCGTCGCCGAGGAAGCGGCCCAGGCCTATGTGCCCATGGGGCAGGCCAGCAATCCCGTCGAATCGGCCGCGCCGGCTGCCCCTGTCGCGCCCGTGCCCGTGCCCGTGCCTGCGGCCGTGCCCGTCCCTGCGGCCGTGGCGGTGGCCGTGGCCTCGGCGCCCGAAGTGCGCTCGGGTTTGACCTTGCGCATCGGGCAATCCGCATGGGTGGAAGTGCGCGATGGCAAGGGCGAGATTCTGGTCAAACGCCAGGCCAAGGCGCGAGAAACCCTGCAACTCGAAGCCGATGCGCCGGTGTTTGTGTATGTCAGCCAGGCCGAGGGGGCCGAATTGCTCTGGCAGGGCAAGGCGCTGGATCTCGAGCCCCACACGCGCAACAACGAAATCCGACTGAAGATCAAGCGATGAACGATTCACCCATTGAGATTGCCCGCCCGGCCACGCGCCGCACCCGTCAATCCCGCGTGGTCTGGGGCAGCCGCGTGGTCACGGTGGGCGGGGGCGCACCGGTGCGGGTGCAGTCCATGACCAACACCGACACGGTGGACGTGATCGGCACGGCCATCCAGGTCAAGGAGCTGGCCCTGGCCGGTTCCGAAATGGTCCGCATCACGGTCAACACCCCCGAGGCCGCGCAGGCGGTGCCGCACATCCGGGAGCAACTCGACAAGATGGGCATCGATGTCCCGCTGATCGGCGACTTCCACTACAACGGCCACCGCCTGCTCAGCGACTACCCGGCCTGCGCCGAAACCCTCTCCAAGTACCGCATCAACCCGGGCAATGTGGGCAAGGGCGACAAGCGCGACCTGCAATTCGGTCAGATGATCGAGGTGGCGCAGAAGTTCAACAAGCCGATCCGCATCGGCGTGAACTGGGGCAGCCTCGACCAGGAGCTGCTGGCCGGCCTGATGGATGCCAACAGCCGCCGGGCCGAGCCTTTCGAGGGGCGCCAGGTCATGTACGAAGCCCTGATCCAGTCGGCCATCGGCTCTGCGCAGCGCGCCGAAGCCATGGGCATGGACGGCAGCCAGATCACGCTGTCGTGCAAGGTCTCGGGCGTGCAAGACCTGATCTCTGTTTACCGCGAACTGGCCCGCCGCTGCGACTACGTCCTGCACCTGGGTTTGACCGAGGCCGGCATGGGCACCAAGGGCACGGTGGCTTCGGCGGCCGCCCTGTCCATCTTGTTGCAGGAAGGCATCGGGGACACGATCCGTGTCTCCCTGACGCCGCAGCCGGGCGAGTCCCGCACCCAGGAAGTGGTGATCGCCTCTGAAATCCTGCAGTCCCTGGGCCTGCGCGTGTTCGTGCCCAGCGTGACGGCCTGCCCGGGCTGTGGCCGCACCACCAGCACCACTTTCCAGGAACTGGCCAAGCAGATCGACGACTTCCTGCGCGCGCAAATGCCGGTCTGGCGCGCCCAGTACCCGGGCGTGGAGGGGCTGAAGGTGGCCGTGATGGGCTGCATCGTCAATGGCCCCGGCGAAAGCAAGCATGCCGACATCGGCATCAGCCTGCCGGGCACGGGGGAGGCACCTGCCGCCCCTGTCTTCATTGACGGCGAAAAACGCATGACGCTGCGCGGCGAGGGCATTGCCCAGGAATTCCAGCGCATCGTCGAAGACTACATCCGCAAGCGCTTTGGCACCGCCAAGGCCTGAACCCATTCATGACAGAGAACGCAGTCAAACCGCCCAAGGCCCAGAAACTGGTGGGCGTCAAGGGCATGAACGATGTCCTGCCGCCCGATTCGGCACGCTGGGAATGGCTGGAAGAGCGCGTGCGCGCCCTGATGGCCCGTTACGCCTACCGCAACGTGCGCTTGCCCATCGTCGAGCCCACGGCCCTGTTCGTGCGCGGCCTGGGCGAGGTGACCGACATCGTCGAGAAGGAGATGTACTCCTTCGAAGACCGGCTCAACGGCGAGCAGCTCACCTTGCGGCCCGAAGGCACCGCTGGCCTGGTGCGTGCGGTGGTGGAGCACAACCTGCTCTACGAAGGTGGTCGGCGCCTGTATTACATGGGGCCGATGTTCCGCCACGAGCGCCCGCAGCGTGGCCGCTACCGCCAGTTCCACCAGATCGGCGCCGAGGTGCTGGGCTTTGGTGGCCCGGAGGTGGATGCCGAACTGATCCTGCTGGCCCATGACTTGTGGAAGGCGCTGGGTCTTCAGGATGTGCGTCTGGAGCTCAACAGCCTGGGCCAGCCCGAAGAGCGCAAGGCGCACCGCGCGGCCCTGATCGCGCACTTCGAGCAGCATGCCGCGCTGCTCGACGAAGACGCCCGCCGTCGCCTGCACAGCAACCCGCTGCGCATCCTGGACACCAAGAACCCGGCCATGGCCCCGGTGGTCGAGTCGGCTCCGCGTCTGCTGGACTTCCTGGGCGAGTCGTCCCTGGCGCATTTCAATGCGGTCAAGGCCATCCTCGAAGCCAACGGTGTGGCCTACCGCATCAACCCCCGCCTGGTGCGCGGCATGGACTACTACAACCTCACGGTGTTCGAGTTCATCACCGAGCGCCTGGGTGCCCAGGGGACCATCTGCGGCGGTGGCCGTTACGACTACCTGATCGAGCAGGTCGGCGGCAAACCCGCCCCGGCCGTGGGTTGGGCCCTGGGCGTCGAGCGTGTGCTCGAACTGGTCAAGGAAGAGGGGCAGGCCCAGGCGGCGCCGGTGCCTGACGTCTACGCCATCATTCCCGAGGCTTCGGCCTTGCCCGTGGCCATGCGCACCTTGCAGGCTTTGCGCAGCGCCGGGGTCTCGGCGCAAATGCATGCCGGCAGCGGCGAGGGCCTGGGCTCGATGAAGAGCCAGTTCAAGAAAGCCGACGCCAGCGGCGCGGCCCATGCACTGGTGTTCGGCGGCGACGAGCTGGCGCGCGGCGAGGTCACCATCAAATCCTTGCGCGACGGGCAGGGCGCGCAGCGCTGCGAACGCCTCGATGCCGTCGCCCACTGGGCCCTGCGCCTACAATCGGCTTGATTCATTACGGACATTCCATGGCATCGCATCTCGATCTCGAAGAACAGGAACAACTGGCGCAGCTCAAGCACTTCTGGAAAGCCTGGGGCAACCTCATTTCCTGGGTTCTGATCCTCGTGCTGGGCACGTTTGCGGCCTGGAACGGCTGGCAGTACTGGCATCGCAACCAAGCGAGCAAGGCCTCGGCCCTGTACGAAGAGGTTGAAAAAGCGGTTCAGGCGCAGGACTTGCCGCGCGTTGAACGCAGCATCGCCGACATGAAGGACAAATTTGGCGGCACCCTTTATGCGCACCAGGCGGCACTGGTGGCGGCCCGGGTCCTGTCTGACAAAGACAAGGCCGAGCCGGCCCGCGCGCTGCTCGCCTGGGTGGCGGCCGATGCCCCTGCGCCCGCCATGTGTGAAATGGCCCGCATCCGGCTGGCGGCCCTGCAGTGGGACACCCAATCGGCCGACGAAGCCCTCAAGACGCTCGCAGCGGCGTTTGCCACCGAGATGGCACCGCTGGCCGAGGATTTGCGCGGCGACCTCTTGCTCGCCAAAAACCAGAATGCGGAAGCCATCAAGGCTTACCAGCAAGCGTTCAAGGCCTTGCCCGAGGGCAGCGAGTACCGCCGGGTGGTGCAGGCCAAGCTGGGCGCGCTGGGGGTTGAAGTGGCCGGCCTGAATCCGGAGGTCCGCCCATGACCCGCGCCTTCAGGCGTCTCCTGCTCGTGCATGGCCTGTTGGCCACGGCGCTGTGGCTCGGCGCCTGTTCGAGCAGGCCGACCAAACCCCAGCCGGGCCCTTTGCCTTCGGCCGTGGGCGGGCTCGCCGTCAAACAGGCCTGGACCGCGCGTCTGGGCCCCATCACCACGCCGCTGCAGGCCACCGTGGTCGGCACCCGCGTGGTCCTGGCCTCCAGTCAGGGCCTGTTGCTCGAACTGCAGGCCGACACGGGCCAGGAACTCGCGCGGCTGCAACTCAAGGACGGCCTGACCGCCGGTGTGGGCAGCGATGGCCGCCGCCATGCCGTGGTCACCACCGGCAACGAGGTGGTGGTGGTGCAGGAGGGCCGGGAGCTGTGGCGCCAGCGCCTGAGCGCGCAGACCTTCACGGCCCCCCTGGTGGCGGGCGAGCGGGTTTTCGTTCAGTTGGCCGACCGCAGCGTGCAGGCCTTTGATGGCGCCAGCGGCCAGCGGCTGTGGTCGCTGCAGCGCAACGCCGATCCGCTGGTGCTGCGCCAGGCCGGTGTGCTTGGCGCCATTGGCGACACCCTGCTGGTGGGCAACGGCGGCCGCCTGAGCGCGGTGCAACCCCTCAATGGCCAGGTCCGTTGGGAAGTGGTGGTGGGCGCTTCGCGTGGCACCAACGAGGTCGAACGTCTGGTGGACCTGGTGGCTGGCGTCCACCGCCAAGGCCAGACCGTGTGCCTGCGCTCCTTCCAGGCTGCCGTGGCCTGTGTCGACACGGTCCGGGGTCAAACCCTCTGGAGCCGTCCGGCACAAGGCCATCAGGGTCTGGACGGTGACGAGACCCGGGTCTTTGGTGTGGAGTCGGACAGCAAGCTGCGCGCCTGGAACCGGGCGGATGGGCAGCCTGCCTGGGCCGATGACCAATACCGTTTCCGTGATCTGACCGCGCCGCGGGTCTGGGGCCCTGTCGTGGCCTTTGGCGATGGCCAGGGCCAGGTCCATCTGCTTGGCCGTGAGGACGGCCGCACCCTGCAGCGCGTGGCCACCGACGGCACGCCTGTGGCGCTGCAGCCGGTGGTGGCGGGCCGCACCCTTGTGACCGTCAACCGCAGCGGTCTGGTGACCGGCTGGCGCGCCGACTGAGATCGGAAGCTGTTCAAGTGAAACCTGTCCTGGCCCTGGTGGGCCGCCCCAATGTGGGCAAATCCACGCTGTTCAACCGACTCACCAAAAGCCGGGACGCGATCGTGGCCGACTTTGCCGGCCTCACCCGCGACCGCCACTATGGCCAGGGACGTCTTGGACGCCGTGAATTCATCGTCATCGACACCGGTGGTTTCGAGCCCGACGCCAGCAGCGGCATCTACAAGGAAATGGCCAAGCAGACCCAGCAGGCCGTGGCCGAAGCCGATGTGGTCATTTTTGTGGTCGACGCGCGTGGCGGACTGTCGGCGCAGGACCACGACATCGCCAACTACCTGCGCCGCATCGGCAAGCCCTGTCTGCTGGTGGCCAACAAGGCCGAAGGCATGCGCGAAGGCGCCCAGCTGGCCGAGTTCTATGAGCTGGGCCTGGGCGAGGTGCTGCCGGTGTCGGCCGCCCACGGCCAGGGCGTGCGTGGCATGCTCGAAGAGGCGCTGGACACGCTGAACCTGCCCGAGGAAGAAGAGGAAACCCCCGAAGACCCCTCGGTCATCAAGCTGGCGGTGGCGGGGCGACCCAATGTGGGCAAGTCCACCCTGATCAACACCTGGCTGGGGGAAGAGCGGTTGGTGGCTTTTGACATGCCCGGCACCACGCGCGATGCCATCAGCGTGCCCTTTGAACGCAACGGCCAGAAATTCGAGCTGATCGACACCGCAGGCCTGCGCCGCAAGGGCAAGGTGTTCGAGGCCATCGAAAAGTTCTCGGTGGTCAAGACCTTGCAGGCGATCGAAAACGCCAACGTGGTGCTGCTGCTCATCGATGCCGAGCAGGGCGTGACCGACCAGGATGCGCACATTGCCGGCTTCGTGCTCGACAGCGGCCGCGCTGTGGTGCTGGCCATCAACAAATGGGATGCGGTGGACGAATACCAGCGCCAGCTGGTGCAGCGCTCGATCGAAACCCGTCTGGCCTTCCTCAAATTCGCCAACCTGCACCTGATCTCGGCCAAAAAGCGCCAGGGCCTGGGCCCGCTGTGGACCTCGATCGCACAGGCTCACAAGGCCGCCACCTGCAAAATGAGTACGCCAGTGCTCACCCGCATCCTGCTCGAATCGGTGCAGTTCCAGACCCCCAAGAAGACAGGGATGTTCCGCCCCAAGATGCGCTACGCGCACCAGGGCGGCATGAACCCGCCGGTGATCGTGATCCATGGCAACTCGCTCGAACACGTGACCGAGGCCTACAAGCGCTTTCTGGAAGGACGCTTTCGCAAGGCCTTCGACCTGGTCGGCACGCCCCTGCGCATCGAGATGAAGACCTCCCACAATCCCTACGCCGACAAGGATGCCAGCTGAGCATCAGGGCCTTCGTCTGGGGTCGGCCTGTCGATCGCAAGTGCTGTGGTAAGGTCGTGGCTTCTGAAACTACCGAACACGGAGAATATCGTGAGCAACAAAGGCCAACTGCTGCAGGACCCCTTCCTCAACGCGCTGCGGCGAGAGCATGTGCCGGTGTCCATCTACCTGGTCAATGGCATCAAGCTCCAGGGTCAGATCGAGTCTTTTGACCAGTACGTCGTGTTGCTGCGCAACACCGTCACACAAATGGTCTACAAGCACGCCATTTCCACCATCGTGCCTGGCCGCGCCGTGAATTTCGGTGCTTCTGAAACCGGCGAAACCGCAGCCCCCTGAGCGCCGAGGCCACCTCCCCATGGGGGCCCGGTGGCCTAAAGCCCGCACCGATTGAGCGATACCTCCAAAAAAACCGCCGCGCCGACCCTTCTGGTCGGCGTTGATTTTGGTTTGCCCCACTTCGACGACGGCCTGATGGAACTGGGCCTGCTGGCCGAGTCCGGTGGCCTGCAACCGGTCGCGCGCCTGACCTGCAAGCGCAAGGCCCCGGACCCGGCGCTGTTTGTGGGCAGCGGCAAGGCCGATGAGATCAAGGAACTGGCCACGATGCACGGCGCCCTGGAGGTGCTGTTTGACCAGTCGCTCAGCCCGGCCCAGCAGCGCAACCTGGAGCGGCACATCGGTTTGCCGGTCAATGACCGCACCTTGCTGATTCTGGAGATCTTCGCCCAGCGGGCCCGCAGCCACGAGGGCAAGCTGCAGGTGGAACTGGCCCGCCTGCAGTACCTGAGCACCCGTCTGGTGCGCCGCTGGACCCACCTGGAGCGCCAGACCGGCGGCATCGGTCTGCGTGGCGGCCCGGGCGAGACCCAGATCGAACTGGACCGCCGCATGATCGGCGAGGCCATCAAGCGCACCAAGGAGCGCCTGAGCAAGGTAAAGAAGCAGCGCAACACCCAGCGGCGCCAGCGCGAGCGCAACCAGACCTTCAAGATCTCGCTGGTGGGCTACACCAACGCGGGCAAGTCCACGCTCTTCAATGCCTTGGTCAAGGCGCGGGCCTACGCGGCCGACCAGTTGTTTGCCACGCTCGACACCACCACCCGCCAGCTCTACCTGGGCGAGGCGGGCCGCTCGGTGTCGCTGTCGGATACGGTGGGCTTCATCCGTGACCTGCCGCACGGACTGGTCGAGGCTTTTCAGGCCACCTTGCAAGAAGCCACCGAGGCCGATCTGCTGCTGCATGTGGTGGACGCCTCCAACCCCGACTTCCCGGAACAGATGGCCGAGGTGCAGAAGGTGCTGACGGAAATCGGCGCCCAGGACCTGCCTCAGCTGCTGGTGTTCAACAAGGCCGATGCCTTGCCCCCAGAGCGTCAGCCCTTGGCCAGCGAGGACAGCTACACGGTTGACGGCTTGCCGCTGCCGCGCATTTTTGTCAGCGCCCGCACGGGCCTGGGACTCGATCGCCTGCGTCACGCGCTGGCCATGACCGCGGCGGCGCAGACCGCTGCGGTGGCATCCCCCGAGCCCGATGTCCGTGACCTGAACCGGGATTACAGTTCGCAAAAGCCTGAAGAGTCGCCAGATTTCGGCACAATGTACATCGGACACCCACAGAAAACACCATGAATTTCCATCTGCCTGCCATTCGATGGTCCGCATTGCCGGGGCGCATCCGGGGCATGTTCAACCTGAACGATCCGCGCTGGGGCCGTGGCGATGATAAGCCTGCGGGCGAGCAAACACCGCCTCCGCCTGGACAGGAGCCGCGCCCCCAGCGGCCCCAGGGGCCTGCCGGTGGTCCGCCGGACCTCGACGAACTCTGGCGCGATTTCAACCAGAAGCTCAGCCAGCTGTTCGGCGGCCGGGGCGGGGGTTCGCGTCCGCCGGGAGGCGGCAAACCGGGCGGCGGTCTGCCCGGCTTTGTCGGTAATCTGGGCATCGGCGTGGTGCTGGGTGGGGCCTTGCTGGTTTGGCTGGGCACGGGCTTTTTCATCGTGCAGGAAGGCCAGCAGGCCGTCATCACCCAGTTTGGCAAATACAAATCCACCGTGGGCGCCGGTTTCAACTGGCGCATGCCTTGGCCGCTGCAGCGCCACGAACTGGTCTATGTCTCCCAGATCCGCTCGGTCGACATTGGCCGGGACAACGTCATCAAGGCCACCGGCCTGCGCGATTCGGCCATGCTGACCGAAGACGAGAACATCGTGGAAATCAAGTTCGCGGTGCAATACCGCCTGAACGATGCCCGCGCCTACCTCTTCGAGAGCAAGAACCCGACCGAAGCGGTGGTGCAGGCCGCCGAGACGGCGGTGCGCGAAGTGGTCGGCAAGATGAAGATGGATTCGGCTCTGGCCGAAGAGCGTGACCAGCTGGCCCCGCGTGTGCGCCAGTTGATGCAGACCATCCTGGACCGCTACAAGGTGGGCATCGAGGTGGTGGGCATCAACCTGCAACAAGGCGGGGTGCGTCCGCCCGAGCAGGTGCAGGCCGCCTTTGACGATGTGCTCAAGGCCGGCCAGGAACGCGAACGCGCCAAGAACGAGGCCGAGGCCTATGCCAACGACGTCGTGCCGCGCGCCGTGGGTGCGGCCTCGCGCCTGAAGGAAGAGGCCAACGCTTACCGCGAACGCATCGTGGCCCAGGCCGAGGGCGATGCCCAGCGCTTCAAGGCCATCCTGCCCGAATACCAGAAGGCGCCGCAGGTCACGCGCGATCGCCTCTACACCGAAACCTTCCAGCAGGTCTACAGCAACGTGACCAAGGTGCTGGTGGACAGCAAGCAAGGCTCCAACCTCTTGTACCTGCCGCTGGACAAAATCATGCAGCAGGTGGCCAACCCCTCTGCGTCTGCACCTGCAGCGCCGGGCTCGGATGCCGCCGCCAATGCGGCCGCAGGCGGCGTGAACCCGCCCGCCGATGTCCGCTCCCGAGACAACCTGCGTTCGCGTGAGCGCGAACCACGATGAGGACCGCAAGATGAACCGTTTGGGATTGTGGGTGAGCTCGCTGGCTGTGCTGCTGGTGCTTCTGAGCTCGACCCTGTTTGTGGTGGACCAGCGCCAGTTCGGTGTGGTCTATGCCCTGGGCCAGATCAAGGAAGTCATCACCGAGCCGGGTCTGCACATGAAGCTGCCGCCGCCGCTGCAGAACGTCAATTACATCGACAAGCGCCTGCTCACGCTCGACAGCATCGACACCGAGCCGATGCTCACCGCCGAAAAGCAGCGCGTGGTGATCGACTGGTATGTGCGTTGGCGCATCACCGATCCGCAGGCCTACATCCGCAACGTGGGTCTGGACGAGAAGGCCGGCGCCAACCAGCTCAACCGGGTGGTGCGCAACGCCTTCCAGGAAGAGATCAACAAGCGCACGGTCAAGGAACTGCTCTCGCTCAAGCGCGAAGCCCTGATGGCCGATGTCCGGCGCGAGGTGCTCGAAGTGGTCACCGGTGGCGCCAAGCCCTGGGGTGTGGACATTGTCGATGTGCGCATCACCCGCGCAGACTATGTCGACACCATCACCGAATCGGTCTACCGCCGCATGGAAGCCGAGCGCAAGCGCGTGGCCAACGAGCTGCGCTCGACCGGCGCCGCCGAGGGCGAAAAAATCCGTGCCGATGCCGATCGCCAGCGCGAAGTGGCGATCGCCAACGCCTACCGCGATGCGCAGAAGATCAAGGGCGAGGGCGATGCCCAGGCCGCCCGCATCTATGCCGAGGCCTTTGGCCGTGATCCCCAGTTTGCGCAGTTCTACCGCAGCCTCGAGGCCTACAAGGCCAGCTTTGCGCGAAAGAGCGACGTGATGGTGCTCGACCCGGCCAGCTCGGACTTCTTCCGGGCGATGCGGGGCACGGGAGCCGCCGGGCCGGGCCGCAACTGACCGACCGCTCGCCGTGGACGTCTGGCTGCTGGCCATTGGCCTGATGCTGGTCCTCGAGGGGCTGATGCCCATGGTGGCGCCCACCCGCTGGCGCCGCCTGTTCGAGCAGCTGCTGCAGCTGCAGGATGGCCAGATCCGTTTTTTTGGCGTCTTCCTGGTGCTGCTCGGGCTGGCTTTCCTGTGGTGGGCCGACTGAGGGCGGTCAAACCCGTTTGGCGAACCGGTAAAATCGCCGTTTTCACAGCCACCCCCATTCCCCCATGTCCGCCTGGGTCCTCCCGGATCACATTGCCGATGTCTTGCCCTCCGAGGCTCGCCACATCGAAGAACTCCGACGCGAACTGCTCGACACCGCCCGCAGCTACGGCTACGAGCTGGTAATGCCGCCGCTGCTCGAATACATCGATTCCCTGCTGACCGGCACCGGCGAAGCGCTGGACCTGCAGACCTTCAAGCTGGTGGACCAGCTCTCGGGCCGCACCCTGGGCCTGCGCGCCGACACCACCCCCCAGGTGGCCCGCATCGACGCCCACCTGCTGGGCCGCAGCGGACTCACGCGCCTGTGCTACTGCGGCCCCGTGCTGCACACCCGGCCCGCCCGGCCCCATGCCACCCGTGAGCCCTTGCAGTTCGGTGCAGAAATCTATGGGCACGCCGGCCCCGAGGCCGATCTCGAGATCCTGCAGCTGGCCATCGACAGCCTGGGCGCCGCCCAGGTCAGCGGCTTGCAGCTCGACCTGGCCGATGCCCGCATCGTCGCCAGCCTGCTCGAGGGCCAGCCGCTGAGCGATGACACCCGCCACGACATCCATGCCGCGCTGGCCGTCAAGGACGCTGCCCGCCTGGCACGCCTGACCGCCGGTTTGCCCGCGGAGCGCCGCGAGGGCCTGCTGGCGCTGGTCTCGCTGTATGGCGATGCGACGGTGCTGGACCAGGCGGCGCAGCAATTGCCCCGCTGGCCCGCCATCGAGCAAGCCCTGGCCCAGTTGCGCTGGCTGGCTTCACAGGTGCAGGGCCTGTCCGTCAGTTTCGATCTGGGCGACTCGCGTGGCTATGCCTACTACAGCGGCATCCGGTTTGCCATCTACGCCAGGGGCGCGTCCGACGCGCTGGTGCGCGGTGGCCGCTACGACGGTGTGGGTGCCGTGTTTGGCCACCGCATTGAGCGTGACCGCCCGGCGGTCGGCTTCTCGCTGGACCTCAAGGAGCTGGTCGCCGCCGTGCCCGCCTTGCCCTTGCGCACCGCCATCCGCGCGCCCTGGGGCGATGCGCCAGCCTTGCGTGAGGCCATCGCCGCCTTGCGCGCGCGCGGCGAGACCGTGGTCTGCGTCTTGCCCGGCCACGAAGACGAAATCGACGAATTCCACTGTGACCGCGAGCTGGTGCTGACCGCCGGGCAGTGGGTCACCCAAGCCATCTGATCAGGGACATCCCAGCATGAACACAACTCAAGGCCGCAATGTGGTCGTCGTCGGCACCCAGTGGGGCGACGAAGGCAAAGGCAAACTGGTCGACTGGCTGACCGAATCCGCCCAGGGCGTGGTGCGCTTTCAGGGCGGCCACAACGCCGGGCACACCCTGGTCATCAACGGCGTCAAGACCGCGCTGCACCTGATCCCCAGCGGCATCATGCGCCCAGGCGTCAAGTGCTACATCGGCAACGGTGTGGTGCTCTCTGTGCCCAAGCTGCTCGAAGAGATCGCCGGTCTCGAAAAAGCGGGCGTCGAGGTCCGTTCGCGCCTGCGCGTTTCCGAAGCCTGTCCGCTCATCCTGCCCTACCACGTGGCGCTGGATGTGGCGCGTGAGGCGGCCCGCGCCAAATCCGGCACCGAGAAGATCGGCACCACCGGGCGTGGCATTGGCCCCACCTACGAAGACAAGGTGGCCCGCCGTGCCCTGCGGGTGCAGGACCTCAAATACCCCGAGCGTTTCGCCGCCAAGCTGCGCGAGAACCTGGCGCTTCACAACGATGTGCTGGTCAACCACCTGCACGCCGCGCCGGTTGACTTCGACACCGTGTTCAACGAGGCCATGGCCTACGCCAAGGAACTCGCCCCCATGGTGGCCGACGTCTCGCGCGAGCTCAACGCCGCCCACAAGGCCGGCGCCAACCTGCTGTTCGAGGGCGCACAGGGCACCTTGCTCGATGTCGACCACGGCACCTACCCATTTGTCACCTCCAGCAACTGCGTGGCCGGTAATGCCGCCGCCGGTTCCGGCGTGGGCCCGGGCATGCTGCACTATGTGCTGGGCATCACTAAGGCGTACTGCACCCGTGTGGGTGGGGGGCCGTTCCCGACCGAACTCGAGTGGGAAAAGGAAGGCACGCCGGGCTGGCACATGGCCACCGTGGGTGCCGAGAAGGGCACCACCACCGGCCGCGCCCGCCGCTGCGGCTGGTTCGACGCCGCACTGCTCAAGCGCAGCGCCCAGGTCAATGGCCTATCTGGCCTGTGCATCACCAAGCTCGATGTGCTGGACGGCCTGAGCGAGCTCAAGCTGTGCACCGGCTACCAGCTCGACGGCGAGTTGATCGACATCCTGCCCATGGGCGCAGAGGAAATCGCACGCTGCCAGCCCATCTACGAAACCATCGAAGGCTGGAGCGATTCGACCGTGGGCGTGACCCAGTTCGACCAACTGCCCACCAACGCCCGCCTGTACCTGCAGCGCATCGAACAGGTGACCGGTGTGCCCATCCACATGGTGTCCACCAGCCCCGACCGTGACCACACGATCCTGATGCACCACCCCTTCCTGCCCTGAATTTCAGGACCGATTCCTTCCGCACTGTTCACTGGAGATCCCCACATGTTGACCGAAGATGGCAAGCACCTGTATGTGAGCTACGACGAGTACCACAGCCTCATCGAAAAGCTCGCGCTCAAGATCCACCAATCGGGCTGGCAATTCGACACCATCCTGTGCCTGGCCCGTGGCGGCATGCGCCCGGGCGACATCCTCTCGCGCATCTTCGACAAGCCGCTGGCCATCATGTCCACCAGCTCCTACCGCGCCGAAGCCGGCACGGTGCAGGGCCACCTGGACATCGCCCGCTACATCACCACGCCCAAGGGCGAAATCGCCGGCAAGGTGCTGCTGGTCGATGACCTGGCCGACACCGGCCACACGCTCAAGGCCGTGGTCGATCAGCTGCGCAACAACTACGCCCCCATCACCGAGCTCAAGACCGCCGTGATCTGGACCAAGGGCGTGTCGACTTTCCAGCCCGACTACTCGGTCGACTTCCTGCCGACCAACCCCTGGATCCACCAGCCCTTTGAGCCGTACGACAACATGCGGCCCGAGAAGCTGATGGAGAAGTGGAAAATCTGATTTTTCCCGCGCTCCCAACGGCCCGACCCTGGTGTCGGGCTTTTTTTGCCTGCCCGCTCGCACGGTCGGCTGTCGCGTGGCCCCCACCGAGGCGGGCTTTTCGGGCTAGCATGCCACCATGCAAGACCATCCCGACACCACACACCTCATCCACCACCCCTACACCCCACCGCAGGGGTTCGAGGCGCCGCAGCCCGGCGTGTTCAAGGCTTCCACCGTCTACTTCCCGAACGTGCAGGCCATGCGTTCGCGCGAGTGGAAGGACAAAAGCGGCTACACCTACGGGCTGCACGGCACCCCCACCACCTACCTGCTGGAAGAGCGCCTGTGCGCGCTCGAGGGCGGCCAGCAATGCGTGCTGGTGCCCAGTGGGCTGGCGGCCATCGCCACTACCGCTTTGGCCCTGCTCCAGACCGGTGATGAAGTCCTGATCCCGGACAACGCCTACGGGCCCAGCAAGGCGCTGGCCGAGGCCGAGCTGCGGCACTGGGGCATCGGGCATGCGTACTACGACCCCATGGATCCGGCCGACCTGGCGCAGCGCCTGAACGAACGCACTCGGCTGGTCTGGCTCGAGGCGCCGGGCTCGGTGACCATGGAGTTCCCCGATTTGCTGGCCCTGGTGCGCCTGTGCCGTGAGCGCGGCGTGGTCTGTGCACTGGACAACACCTGGGGCGCTGGGCTGGCCTTTGCCCCCTTTGACCTTCTGGGCGATGGCTCGCTGGGCGTGGACATCAGCGTGCAGGCCCTGACCAAATACCCCAGCGGCGGGGGCGATGTGCTCATGGGCAGCATCATCACCCGCGACCAGGCCCTGCACCTGAAGGTCAAGCTGTGCCACATGCGTCTGGGCCTGGGGGTGGGCGCCAACGACGCCGAAGCCGTGCTGCGGGCTTTGCCCAGCATCGGCCTGCGCTATGCCGCGCAAGACCGTACGGCGCGGGCCCTGGCCGCTTGGTGGCAGGCCCAGCCGCAGTGCGTGCAGTTGCTGCATCCGGCTTTTGCCGCGGCGCCCGGTCATGCCCATTGGCAGGCGGTGTGCGCCCCCAAGGGTGGCGATGGGCTGGCCGCCGGGCTGTTCAGCGTGTTGCTGGACGCGCGTTACAGCCAGGCCCAGGTCGATGCCTTCTGCGATGGGCTCCAACGCTTTCGCATCGGCTACAGCTGGGGCGGGCCGGTGAGCCTGGTGGTGCCGTATGCGCTGGCGGGCATGCGCAGCCGTGAGCGGGCGCATCTGCGGTCGGGCCATTTGCTGCGTTTTTCGATGGGGCTGGAGTCCGCGCAGTCGCTCATTCTTGATCTGGGTCAAGCCTTGCAGCGCCATCTGCCCGCCAGCGCCTGAGCGCTTGGTGTTTTCCGCACTGTGCAGCGGGGGCAAGGGGCTTTAGCCTGCAGGGGCCGCAACACCGGGTGCCCCATGCCACAACCGTCCAAGCCTCAGGAGACCGAACTCCCCGTGATGGCGCAACCTTACGTCCCGCCGCCGCAGGAGGGGCCCAGGGTGCATTTGCAGTGGCTGACCCTGTCGTCCCCCTGGCGCTGGCTGCGGCTGGGGTGGCAAGACCTGCGGGCCAACCCAGCCATCGGCCTGTTTTTCGGCGCGGTGTTCTGGCTGATGGCGCAGCTGCTGGCCCTGGTGTTTCGCCATCGGCCCGAATACACGCTCTCCATGGTTTCGGGTTGCCTGCTGCTGGGGCCATTCCTGGCCATGGGGCTCTACGAAGTCAGCCGCCGACGCGAACAGGGCCTGCCGCAAAGCCTGGTCGCTTCGCTGACCTGCTGGGATGGGCACCTCAAGAGCATGTCCATGCTGGTGCTGGTGCTGCTGGTGCTCGAACTGCTCTGGGCGCGGGCCTCGCTGGTGGTGTTTGCGGTGTTTTTCAACACCGGCATGCCCTCGACCAGCGGCGTGATCGAGGCCATCTTCAACCCCGACAACCTCGACTTTGTGGCGGTTTACCTGGGCGTGGGGGGCCTGTTTGCCACCCTGGTCTACGCCATCTCGGTGGTGTCCATCCCCATGATCCTCGACCGCGACACCGACGCCATCAGTGCGGGCATCACCAGCATGCGGGTGTTCTTGGGTGAACTGGCGGTGATGCTGCTTTGGGGCCTGATGCTCAGCCTGCTGGTGGTGCTGTCTTTCCTGTCGCCCTGGATGCTGGGGCTGATCGTGGTCGGCCCCTGGCTGGGCCACGCCAGCTGGCACGCCTACCGTGGGACCGTGGCCTGGGGGCAGGGGGGCGAGGTGCAGCCGTCCTGACGCTGTGCGCCGCCCTCAGGCCGCGGGCGTTCGCAGCACGCCGGCCGCCTCGCTCATGGCCTGTGCACCCGGGCCGGCCAGGGGCAGGGGCAGGGCCTGTGGGTAGTGCTTGAAATTGCGGGCGGTCGAGCTTTCGTAGCCCGGGTCGTAATGCTGGGCCAGCAGCTCGCCCACCACCTCGGCGGTCTGGCCGGCATGCACGCGGGCCTTCCAGTCTTCGATCACGGCGCGGCCTTTGAGGTCGATCAGCTTGTCCAGCCGTTCGCAAAAGAAGTTCGCGTCCCGGGTGAAGTAGTCGTAGTCTTCCAGCAGCAGTTGCACCCGGTGCGCCAGCGAGAGTTCCAGCCGCACACAGGGGCTGCCGCGCATCGCGCTCATCAGGCTGTCGGGGATGGTGAGGTTGCCCACCTTCTTGCTCTCGGCCTCCACAAACACGACGCGTGCCGGATCGAGGCGGCGCAAGGTGTTCCACAGGCGGGTCTCAAACGCCTTTTGGGTGGGCTGGGGCTGGCCCGGGATCACGCCCAGCACCGAGGCGCGGTGGCTGGCCAGGGCCTCCAGATCGAGCACCTGCTCGCCTTGCGCGGCCAGGGTCTGCAGCAGCCGGGTCTTGCCCGAGCCGGTGGGGCCGCACAGCACCCGAAACTGCAGCGGCGCCACGCGTTGCGGCATGTCTTCGATGATCGCCTTGCGAAAGGCCTTGTAGCCCCCTTCGATCAGGTGCACCTTGAAGCCGATCTGGCCGAGGATGAGCGCCAGCGAGTTGCTGCGCTTGCCGCCGCGCCAGCAGTAAATCAGGGGCTGCCAGTGCTTGGCCTTGTCCAGCACATGGGCCTGGATGTGGCGCGAGATGTTGGCTGCCACCAGTGCGGCGCCGATTTTCTGCGCCTCAAAAGGGCTGACCTGTTTGTAGAGGGTGCCCACGCGCACGCGCTCTTCGTTATTGAGCGAAGGCCAGTTGAGCGCGCCGGGCAGGTGGTCTTCGGCATGCTCGCCTTCGGAACGGGCGTCGATGACCGCGTCGAACTGCTCATAGCGGGCCATGGCCTGCGCGGCCGAAATCAGGTGAACACTCATTTCAGTTGTTTCTTGAGTTCCGGCCAGACATTGGCCAGCAGCCGTGGCTGTGCCGCCTCGTTGGGGTGGATGCGGTCGGCCTGGAACCAGCGCTGCACGTCGGCATCGTCGCCCACGCCCTTGAGGAAAAACGGCACCAGGGCGGCACCCGTGGCCTTGGCGACGGTGGGGTAGAGCGCGGCAAACTGCCGGGTCAGGTCGGCGCCGTAGTTGGGCGGCATCTGCATGCCCAGCAGCAGCACCTGGGCGCCGGCCTGTTTGGCCGCCTTGGCCATGAACATCAGGTTATCGCCGGTCATGCCCAGCGACAGGCCGCGCAGTGCATCGTTGCCACCGAGTTCGATGAGCACGTGCGTGGGTTGGTGCTGCTTGAGCAGGGCGGGCAGCCGCGAGCGACCGCCCGAGGTGGTTTCACCGCTGATGCTGGCGTTGACGATGACCGTGCCAGGGTGGCTTTGGTCCAGCTGCTTTTGCAGCAGCGCCACCCAGCCGCTGCCGCGCGGCAGGCCGTATTCGGCGCTCAGCGAGTCACCGAGCACCAGCAGCTTGCGCTGGCCTGTGGCCGAGCGCACAGGCGGGGCAATTCCCCCTGCGACCAGGGCCAGCAGGGTCGCGTTACAGTGGCGACGGTTGAACAACGGTGAAGTCATGCCTGAATCCATTCTGACCGTGCGCGGTCTGTGCAAGGAAGTGCAGGACGCGAGCGGCAAGCTCGCCATTTTGCGCGATATCTCATTCGCCCTGGAGGCCGGGCAGACGGCGGCCATCGTCGGGGCCTCCGGCTCGGGCAAGAGCACCCTGCTGGGCATCCTGGCCGGACTCGACACACCCACATCCGGGACCGTGCACCTGGCCGGCCAGGACCTGTTTGCGTTGGACGAAGACCAGCGCGCCGCCCTGCGGGCCCGCCATGTGGGTTTTGTCTTCCAGAGCTTTCAGCTCATGCCCAACCTGACGGCGCTGGAAAACGTGATGCTGCCGCTCGAACTGGCGGGCGTCCCCGATGCCCGGCAACAGGCCACCGCCATGCTCCAGCGTGTGGGACTGGGCGAACGGCTGCAGCACCGGCCCAAAGTGCTGTCGGGCGGCGAACAGCAGCGCGTGGCGCTGGCGCGCGCCTTTGTGGTTCAGCCCCGGCTGCTGCTGGCCGACGAACCCACCGGCAGCCTGGACCATGCCACGGGCGCGGCCATCATGGACCTGATGTTCGCCCTCAACCGCGAGCAGGGCACCACGCTGGTGCTGGTCACCCACGATCGCCAGCTGGCCGAGCGCTGTGAGCGCTGCCTGACCATCGAGGCCGGGGGGCTGCGCGAGCAGGCCGTAGCGCGCGGGGGATAATCCGGGGCATGTCTTCCCCCAAAGTCCTGTTCGGCTTTCACGCCGTGGGCGTGCGCCTGAAGGTCGCGCCCGAATCCATCGTCGAGGTCTATTTCGAGGCCAGCCGGCGCGATGCCCGCATGCGGCAGTTCATCGAGCGGGCCAAGGAAGCGGGGGTGCGCCTGATCGAGGCCGATGGCCTGCGCCTGTCCAAGCTGGCGGGCAGCCATGGCCATCAGGGTGTGGCGGCGCTGGTGCAGGCCATGGCCCAGAGCCATTCGCTGGACGATTTGCTCGACAGCCTGCAAGAGCCGCCGCTGCTGCTGGTGCTCGATGGCGTGACCGACCCGCACAACCTCGGGGCCTGCCTGCGCGTGGCCGATGGCGCCGGCGCCCACGCCGTCATTGCGCCCAAGGACCATGCGGCGGGCCTGAACGCCACCGTGGCCAAGGTGGCCAGCGGCGCTGCCGAGACGGTGCCGTATTTCATGGTGACGAACCTGGCGCGGACCCTGGGCGAGCTCAAGGAGCGCAACATCTGGGTGATCGGCACCAGCGGCGATGCCGACAAGAGCGTCTACCAGGTGGACATGAAGGGCCCCACAGCCCTGGTGTTGGGGGCCGAAGGCCCGGGCATGCGCCAGCTCACGCGCAAGACCTGTGACGAGTTGGTCCGCATCCCGATGAAGGGCGCGGTCGAGAGCCTGAACGTGTCGGTGGCCAGCGGCGTGTGCCTGTACGAGGCGCTGCGTCAGCGCGGCTGAACCCCATTTTTCACAGGGAGTGCTGAAATGAACCGTTTCACCGTCTTTGCTGCCGGCCTGTCCGTGCTGCTGGCCGCCTGCACGCAGGAGCAACAGAACAAGATCAGCCGCGACATCCAGAACTGGACCGGCACCAACGGCGTGATGGAGGTGTACGCGGGCGACAAGGTGGTGCGCCGCTTCCTCAAGGTCGACAAGGTGAGCACTGCCCTGGGCACCGACGATGGCAAGCCCCGGGCTTACCGCTACGGCTACGGCGTGCTCGACGAGAACCTCAACATGCAGGTCGACCCCGGGGAAAAGAAGGTTTACTTCGAGGTCAGCGACTATTCCAACACGGTGTTTTTCGAAAACCCGCAGTGATCTGGGCGCTCAGACCCAGCCCAGGGCGCCCATCACCGCCCCTGCGCCGATCAGCAAGAGCATGTGCACCTGGGTGCGCCACACGATGAGTGTGGTGACCGCCGTCACGACGTAGAGCGGCCAGTCGCGCGCAGCCTGGTCGTGGCTGGTGGTCAGCAGCCAGGCGGTGGTCAGCAGCAGGGCGATCACGATCGGCGCCATGCCCGATTTGAAGGCCCGGATCGCCAGCCTCTCCCGGTGCTGATGGGCCCAGCGTGTGGCGGTGTAGGTCAGGATCGAAGAGGGCAGGATGATGCCCAGCATGGCCACCAGCACCCCCAGGCCGCCCAGGCCCGCGCTCATCCAGCCGCCCCCCAGGCTGGCGGCGGCGTTCAGTCCTACGTTCCAGCCCATCAGCGCCACAAACAGGATGTTGGGCCCTGGCGCCGACTGGGCCAGGGCAATCGAGGAGGTGAATTGCCCCTCGCTGAGCCAGCCGGTTTGGTCCACCAGGTAGCGGTGCATGTCGGGCGCGGTGGTGATGGCGCCGCCCACCGCCAGCAGGGACAACGTGGCAAAGTGCTGGAACAGGTTCCACCAGTCGCCGGGCGAGAGTTGCAAGACGGGGTTCATGCGGCCCCCTTGCTCGCCGCCTGGCGCGCCAGCTGGTAGTAGGCCCAGCCGCAGGCCAGCAGACCTGTGCCCAGCAGCACCCAGGCCAGCGGCCAGCGCATCACGCCCACCCCGGCGAAACTCAGCACCGCCAGGGCGATGCAGGCGGGCATGCCCATGGGGTTGCTGCGCAGCGCACCCATCAGCTTGAGGCCCACGGCCGCAATCAGGCCGGCAGAGACGGCGCCCATGCCGCGCAGCGCGCCCTGCGCCCAGGCCGCATCCGAGACTCCGCCAAAAGCCACCGCCAGCAGCAGGGCCACCACCAAAGGAGCGGCCAGCATGCCGGCCACGCCGGCGAGGGCGCCGGGCAGGCCAAAGTAGCGGCCCCCGATCATCAGCGCCAGATTCACCACGTTCGGGCCCGGCATGATCTGCGCCACCGCCCAGTCTTCGACAAATTGCTCGCGCGTCATCCAGCGCTTTTCTTCGACCAGCACGCGCTGGACCACGGCCAGCACACCGCCAAAGCCCTGCAGGGCCAGCCAGGTGAAGGCCAGGAACAGGTCGGTCTTGGAGTGGGGGCTGTTCAGGGGCTGCGGTTCAGACATGCAGGGCATTATCGGCACCTCGCCCCACCGGTGGCGCCACGCCCCTGTCACCCAGGCGAAGCGTCTGCCCGCCCGGCCCCAGCAGGAGGCCGCCCCAGTGCCGCTAGGATGGGCAGATGTCCCAGCCTTTGTCCGATGCCTCGCAGAACCCTTCCCACTGGATTTGCCCTGAGCGTGGCGCGCATGCGCTGGACTTGCCTGTGGCGCAGGTGCGGGCCCTGTTCGAAAAGCTGGGCCTCTCGGACCGCCATGCGGTGGCCGAGGAGGTGCTGCGGCTGCTCGGGCCGCGGGTGCCGCTGGCGCAATGCACCATTTTTTCATTTGAGGGCAGTGGCCGGCCGCGCACGGTGGCGGTGGGCGACCGGGCGCGCACCCGCGAGTTGCCCGACATTTCCCAGTCCTATGTGCAACGCTTCTACAGGCTCGATGGCGCGCTGCAAGCCATGCAGGCGCACCAGGACGCCGCGCGCAAGGCCTCGCCCCGGCACCCGCTCATCGTGCTGCACCGGCAGGCGGCCGGCGATGTCCGGCACCCCGGCTACCGAGAGATCTGCTACGAACTGCCGCAAGTGGCCGAGCGCCTGGCCATCTTGTCCCTGCACGAAGGGCGGCGCTGGATCTCGGTCAACCTGTACCGGGGGCTCGAACACGGCCTGCTGAGCGCGCAGGAGCTGCATGCGGTCGAAGCGCTGGCGCCCCTGATCGTGCAGGCGGTGCGCCTGCACCATGCCGGGCAACAGCTGGGCGAGGACCTGATGGGCCTGATGCTGGACCGCCTGGCCCTGAGGGCGCCCACGCTGACGCCGCGCGACGAGGACGTGGTGCGCGCGCTGCTGCAAGGCCTCTCGACCACCGAACTGGCCGCGCGCCTGGGCCTGACCGCCGCCAGTGCCCAGACCTACACCAAGCGCCTGTACCGCAAGCTGGGCGTCTCGGGCCACAAGGAACTGGTGGGCTGGCTGCTGGCCCCGCAGGGTTGATGTCCCTTTGCGGGGACATTCCGTGTCGCAGCGCTGACTACACTGCCCCACGCAACCCCAGAGGCCGCCACGCACGGAGACCCGCATGCACTGCCCCAGCACCGAGCCCCGCCGCTCCATCTACCACCGCTACCAGGTGCACGCGCCCTGGCTGGCTTCGCAGCACGGCCCACAGCCCCGGCACCGGGTGGTGATTGCCGGCGGCGGCCCGGTCGGTCTGACGGCGGCCCTCGAGCTGGCCCGCCACGGCGTGCCCTGCGTGCTGCTGGAATCGGAGCTGCAGGTCTGCGAGGGCAGCCGCGCCATCGTCTTCACCCGCCGCTCGATGGAAATCCTGCAGCAGGTGGGGGTGGCCGGGCGCGTGATGCAGCACGGCCTGCCCTGGCGTTTTGGCAATTCCTTCTACAGAGGCCAGCGCGTGTTCCGGATGGAGGCACCGCACGACGACAACGACCGCTTCTGGCCGATGATCAACCTGCAGCAGCAATTTCTGGAGGAGTTCCTGGTCGATGCCTGCCAGGCGCACCCCTTGATTGAGCTGCGCTGGGGCAACCGCGTCGCCGGGCTGGCGCAGCATGCCGACCATGCCGTGGTCCAGGTGGACACACCCGAAGGACCGTACACGCTGGAGACCGACTGGCTGGTGGCCTCCGATGGCGCGCGCTCGGGCATCCGTTCTTTGCTCGACCTGAAGCTGGAAGGCGCGTCCTACGAAGGCCGCTTCGTCATTGCCGACATCCGCATCGACCTGCCGCTGCCCACCGAGCGCCTGGCGTTTTTTGATCCCGAATGGAACCCCCGCAACACGGTGCTCATGCACCGGGAGCCGCTCAACATCTGGCGCGTGGACTACCAGTTGCCCGAAGACGAAACGCCCGAGCAGGCGCTCGCGCCCGAATCGCTGCGGACCCGCATCAACGCCCAGCTGGCGATGATCGGCCACGGTGGCCAGCCCTGGGAGATGGACTGGTGCTCGGTGTATTCGGCGCGCACCCTCACACTGCCCGATTACCGCTGTGGCCGCACCCTGTTCATGGGGGACGCCGCGCACCTGCTGCCCATCTTTGGCGTGCGCGGCGCCAATACCGGCTTTCAGGACGCGCAGGCGCTGGGCTGGCGTCTGGGCCTGGTGTGCAGCGGGCGGGCGCCCGAAAGCCTGCTCGAGAGCTACAGCGCCGAACGTGTCGGGGCCGCCCGGGAAATCATCGACGAGGCGGGCAAGAGCACCCGCTTCATGACCCCCCCCAGCCGAGGTTTCCGCCTGCTGCGCGATGCGGTGCTGTCGCTCTCGCTGAGCGAAGCCTTTGTGCGTCCGCTCTACCACTGGCGCACCTCGCGTCCGCACGAATACACCCATTCCGCGCTCAACAGCCTGGACGACGACAACGCGCGCTTTGAAAGCGGCCCCGCCCACGGCGCGCCGCCCGCCAATGTGCGCCTGGGCGACGATGACCATTTGCTCGATCACCTGGGGGGCGGCTTTGACCTGCTGGTCTTCGGCGCGCCCTTGCCTGCCGATGCGCAGGCCACGGTGCAAGCCTGGCGCGAGCAGGGTCTGAAGCTGCGTGTGCTGGGCATCGGGCAGGGCGATGCCACGCCCACCACCGGTTTCGACCTCTGTCTGCCCGATACCGAAGGCCGTGCCCGCGCCCGCTGGGGCGTGCCCGCCGAAGGCGCCACCTACCTGTTGCGCCCCGACCAGCACGTCTGCGCCCGCTGGAAAACGCTCGACGCCCCCCGCCTGCACGCCGCCCTCCAACAAGCCACCACCGGAGTTGCCCCATGAGCACGCCCCCAGGCCTTTCCATTGGCGGTCTCGAAACCGTCTACGACCAGCTCGCCAGCGCCATCGATGCCGTGGGGCAGGACAAGAGCGAACTGTTTTTGGTGAAGCTGGCCCTGCTGGCCGCGCAGCACATCGGCGATGAAGCGGCCGTCGGCGACCTGATCGCGCGCGCCCAAAAAGACCTGTAAAGCAAGCCGAGCGGGCAAAGCCGTGTTGGGCTGGGGTGAGGTCGGCTGACGATTTCTGCGTACCCGCAGCATGAGGAAGCGGGCCTCACCCCAGCCCAACACGGCCCCCAAGGACACAGACCAATACCCGGGCACCCCACAAGCCCACCCCCAAGCGCCTACACTACAGGGTTACCCCCAGGCCCTGTCCATGAACGCCTTCGCAGACGTCTCGTTCTTCCCGCGCAACGCCAAACCGCTGACCAGCTACCGCAAGTACTGGGCGGCCCGCTTTGGCACGGCCCCGTTCCTGCCGATGAGCCGCGAGGAAATGACCCAGCTGGGCTGGGACAGCTGCGACATCATTTTGGTGACCGGCGACGCCTATGTGGACCACCCCAGTTTTGGCATGGCCGTGATCGGCCGCATGCTCGAGAACCAG
>JACCDH011331934.1_pt1 | contig 34278 bp, 75 predicted proteins | sample 7442481 | NCBI WGS metagenome assembly JACCDH01 (sample SAMN15323433, study PRJNA562643) | freshwater metagenome | isolation source: river surface water | place: USA:Blue River Watershed | collected 2017-08-15
AGCATTAGCTACTTTATTAATACTGTTAACTACAACATTAACTTTTAAATCACCAGACAATCCAGATAATTGACGTTTAACATTAGTAAGTTTCTGTTGAATTTGTGTTAGATTATCCCAAGATTTCTTATCTATGTTAAATCGTATTTTACCAGTAACATTGCCAGAAATATTATCTGCCATGCTTACCTCTTATTTCTTGTTTCTTTCGAGTTGTTTATGTATATCTTTTTCAAGATATGCTTGTATGTCTAAATATTCGTTAATTTTTAAAAGGTATTCCAAGTCTTGAGATTCCAAGGACATGGCAGTCTCTCCACCTTCTTTAACTGCGCGACAGAACATAAACTCGATTGAGGACAAGCTTGTTGTCCTCTCCACTTGAGCTATGGCAGTTTTAGATGGTTTTACATTTGAGCTTGTTGATGTAGAGGAACCATCACTTGAAACAGGCTCATAAAACCCTTTCCCATAATTAAACAACCGTAATGTTGATTTAATACACTAGCAACTAATGTTAATAATTCATCAAGGTTATCTAAATCTTCGTCTAAGTTTACTGCTCTGTTGCTTTCTTTACACCACACATCTTCTAGGATTGTTTTAAATAGATTACTAATATCCTGTTCTTCTAACTGTTCAAACAACATATACATTGCTTGTGGAATAGCTGAAGAATAGTCACCAGATTGTGCAGCGGAGAAAATGAAGGAGATAGGAACAGCAAAGGATTTGCCGATTGGGGGAAGTTTCTTAGCTGCTTTAAGTGGCGACCAAGATGGAGAAATGAAGGAGTTTTTACCGATTAAAAATGTTTCTGTTTTACGATTATTTGTCATGCTTTAAGTCCTATGTTAAGTCATGCTATATTGTTCCTCCTAAACAAATAAGGAGACATCCTTGTCCCCTTGCATGACAACTATATTAGAGTTTGATACCAACTAAGTCAGCTACAGCAGCTAAACCAGAAGCTTGTGAGTAAGATTCAGATGGTTTAGGTGTAGAGTCTTGTAAGTGGATAACCCAAGTCAATTCACCAGTTTCTTGCGCTACTGAGTAATCTGGTACAGTCTCTAACCAACATAAAGTGTTAACATAAGCACCAGATGGATCACGCATTTGGAATGGCATGATGTATGATGCAGCTAAACCTAATTTATATGCTTCAGCCCATTTGTACATTACTTTATTGAATGGTGAAGTGTGTTGTAATGACATCGAGAAAGTACCGTCTGCCATTGGATTGATATTGATAGTCATATCACGACCATCTACACCACGAGTGGTTGTGGTAACTTGGTCAGCTTTACTGATAGTAAACATACTACCTTCCGACCAACCGAAAACTTCCTGACCACCTAATGTTACATTTACTTTACGTGGATCAAAAGTCCAAACATGGTTTGCCATTAATTATCTCCTTAGATTGAAACGTAAGCGCGAACAGTAACTTTATGTACTGCATTGCTATATAATAATTCAACTACCACATTTGGTAATTCACGAGCCGCACGTTGAGCATCTAAGATTTCTTCACGTTCTGGTGTACGGACGATTGGAGCAACATCATTGCTGATAGAGCCGTTAGCTAAACCAACATTGATTACACGCCAACATGCTTCACGAATCTTAGCAAAACCAGATTCATCCATTGATACTTTACGACCTAAATCAGATTCACGTTTTAGTAAACCATAGATTTCTTCTTTAAGACGAGCATCCAACCAATCAGAGAAGATGATAGTATCAGCAAATTGACCTGATGCAACTTTAGAGTTGAATACAGAATTTACACCAGCGATAGGCATGTAATAAACTACATTCTTATCTTCACATACACTACGTTGCGTTGGCGTTAAAGCACCAGCAGCTACACCAACCATTGTCTTATCTTCAAGAGTTGATACGCCAGCTTGGATTGCTGCAATTGCACCTACGATACCACCTTCAGCGAATGAACTATCTGCTGTACCGTTGAATAAAGTTAAAGCATGGTTATATGATGCGTCTTGTAATACACTAGCTACATCATTAGTTACAGCACCATCTAAGACACCAGCAACTTGAGTAGAATTTACATATAATTTACGAACACCTTCACAGAATGATGCTAATGCCGTTACGTTAGCTTCTGTGTGACTTTGACAGCTTACAAAATAAGCTTCGTCGTCAATTTGTAACATATTAGTAATAGCTTGTACTGGTGTTAAAGGAGTAGCTACACCGACAGTACCATATTTAACTACATAAATTTTACGAGTTGGAAATTTACCACCGAAAGCTAATGCAGCAAATTTATACACAGCACTTGATGTAAGGAAACCAGCAGATACTACTTCTGATAATGTTTCATACACTTGATAAGCGTTAGGAAATGCAGCATCCGTTAATTCAGCTAAGAATAATGCTGAATTGAAAGAAGCTGTTGAAATCGGTTGTGCGCCAATAGATACATTGACATCAACACGACTTGATACTGGAACTTCAGCCATTGTTTACTCCGTTATTGTTGAGTTATTTTCTATAATATTGTTATCTGAAATTTTAACTTTCGATGTTAAGTCAACTGATTCAATCCAACCAACATCTGTTAAATCTTCTTCGACTACAGCAACTTCAAATACACAAGTTACTATAGACCTTTCTTCTAGCTGATTTCTATCAATCGGCCAATGTCTTTTATTTACAGCACTAGCTCTAAGGAAACTAATATTACTTTCACTAAATGAATCGAAATAAGTACCTGAGTGTGCTTTAAACGCATGAATTATTTTATTGAGTTGTATAGTTGTTGTACCAACTAACGATGTTGCTGATGGTGGTCTGTGTACAGACACATCAACCATTACTTCATATACTAAGCCAGACTTATTTAAACCTAATGGAACTCTAGTACCAATACTATCCCATTGCTTAATATCTAATTGAATATATTGTTCGGTTAACTTCTGATTTGAAGCACCTTTGATTGCCACTTGTCAATTAGGTTCTAATGCTTTATCACATAAACTCTTAATTCTAAGTTTAAGAGCATCATATGCTTGTTGGTAATTCATATCAGCCATTATAGTAAACCACCATCTAATTTAGCACATACGCACTCGTAGTGTGGAATAACACCAGACAGCCATCTTTTTACTTTAATGACACGATACCAACCATCATATATAAACAATTCATCAGCTTTTTTAGTATCACCTTCAACACCTGTCTGTAATGGTGTGGATGTGAACACTGTAAATATTTCAGCATTTTGAAAACCATTTAAATCAGGAGACATCATATCACCGATAAACGGTTGAACAGTTACATCATTAACTTGAAATGTTTGGTTTACTATCGACGTTACTTCATTGAATTCATTTCTAACTTCTGTATTACGTCTACCTTGTAATGTGATTCTTGGTATCAGTCTACTACGTCTGATCATGTTTGTTCACCTTAGACTTGACAGATTCCAACATTTCAGTAGTTTCTATCAGAGGTATTGAATGTCCATATTTACTAAATTTGTATGCAGCCCAGTCTGGTGCGTTTTCTTCCCACATACCAAAAATGATAGCATCTTCTACATGGTTCTGACCAATCTTACCCATATCTTTCATCAGCGAAATAATATTACCTGTACCGCTAAGATATTGCCAAACTCTTTCTTTCCATCGTTTATCGACTTCAAAATGTCTGTCAACTGAATTATAGGCTAGTTCCATAAATGGTCTTGGAGGTAAATGAACACCATCATCTTCATTTAATATTGTAACTAAATCAACAAACTCTAAACCAGATGCTTCATGTATGTCACCTTCAAAGTAACCATATTCAACATTATATTTCTCAATAGTGTCTAATCTTTTGAATAAACTATCTAGCTGTCTGAAGTCACTGGTGGTTGTTGATTTTATTTTTAACATGACTATTCCCACAGATACATTTGGTCTTCAATCAACAATTCATATATTGTTTTATTACTGAGACTCTTGTTGTGCCAATCAGCCATATCATAAGCTGAAAATTTATCTGTCAACTTACGTATTGATTCTTTATTTGATTTAGATGTACCGTTGATATAAATACCAGCAGACAATTTAAACTTTGATTCTTTCTTTAGGTTGTCGTATATCTTACTATAACGCTCAAATGCTTTAGTATAGTAGATTTCGACTTGACCTTCTCTTTCTCTATCAGCCAATAAACTTAATGTGTTAACCATTAAATCCATAACTAATAATGCAGCTTTAGTTACATCATTATTTGTTTTGACAAGTGCTGAATTGATTGCATTGTCTGAAATAAATTCTGAACTCGGATCTCCGACCATTGCTCTTACTTGGTCAAGTGGATTATTAAAATCTATATCAATTAACATCTATTATCCTTGTTCTTTAGTTTATAAGTATTTGGTGGTTAGTGCCAACTTAACGCGAACATCAACTTCTAGTTCAGCCAATTGACAAGCAAATAGATGTTTCTTTTGTTTCCAAGCTAAATGGGCTTCTTCTGGTGTCGAAAACCTACCCAGATTTAAGTGCTTATTTGAATTAAGGTCTTTGATCTGCGCTAAATATGGTTTAAGATTTCTTGTCTTATCATATACTACACCAGTAAAACCATTAATGTTTTCTTTATTGATAATAAATACATTAGTTTTACCATTAATGAAGCAACAAGTATCTGGTGAATAAATTTTATTACCTTCAACAAGTAAATCTTTATCTAACTGCTTACCTTCCCATTCTTGGGTTTGCATCCAAAATTTAAATCTTGAAAAGTATAACCAGTCATCACAAACTGAAACATTAGTGTAAGCTTGTTTTCCACGATATACTCTAGTTATCATATTCATCCACACAGCATAATATGGACAAATCCAAGATATTTTACGTACACGTTTCCCGTTAACTTTAGGCATTTCTTGTTTAATTAGTGGTGTATAATCTTCATCGAAAAAAGCAACACCGTACCTGTTTGGCTCTATCATCATATCTCCTTTATGTATTAGATAAAATAACATATCACATACAATAAGTAAAATCAATAAGGGGCAATGAAGCCCCTTATTGTATAGAGATATTAACTCTTAGTACATTTCTGAATTAACAGAGGTGATACCATGAACAGACCTACGTTTGATTCAGAGAACAACTTAGTACCGTCGAACTCAGAATCTACACGCCACATATATTCAGCTTGAGCTACGGTGTTAACGTAGTTCATAGTTTCAGCAGGAGCGTATACTGCGCGGAAGATACCTTCAGCACCAACTGGCATGATGTATGCTTCGTTGTCTGGAATTAAAGAAGAACCACCAATTTGACCAGCGTATTCTACGTACAGAATATCGTCAGCACCTCGGAACATACGGTATTGTTGTGAGAAGTTCTCAAAACGCTTGATCAGAGGATCTTGACCTTGAATACCTGAACGGTCAATCATAGCCTGTTCCCACTTAGGATGAGACATCAGATCGTTGAAGAAGTTTTTACCACATAATGCGATAAAACCATTCACTTGTTGACCTTCTAACAGGTTATCAAGAATACGACGACGAGCTTCTTCACCATATACGCGAGGATGTACGGTAGCAGTAGATAAAGCATAGTTAACTACAGGACGCGCACCACCAGTATATTCTTGGTAGAAATCAACTGCTTCAACAGTACCATTAGGAACATACAGAGTACCAGTGGTAATTGCATGAGCTAATGCTTTTTCGCGGAACAGATCCCAACCACGACCGATTGAACCCATATCTTCAGCAACAACAGCTTCTTTAGTTTCTAACAGATTGTCAGAACCAGCTTTACGACGACGAAGAACATCAGAAGGACGGATATGAGCTTGCACACCGAAAGACGGAACTTTGTGTAAGTGTGTCTTGGTGATAGGACGAGCATCAATTACCGCACCACGTTCAGCGTAAGCTTTGTCAGTTGGCATTGCTTGTGTGTAACGAGTGTAGTCATGTTCAAAAGTATTAGTTTGCAAGAACTCAGAAGTTGGAGAAACGATTGAACTAATCAGTGTTGGTAGATTAGGACGTTCAACAACCATAGATGTCAAATCGTGCAAACCGTTGATGTTACCTAAATCACGAACTAACGACTTAGTAACTTCTACGCTGCGACCAGCAGCAACTTGTAATTTAACTGACATTTAATTTTCCTTTATAAAATAGTTTAACTGTGGTATTTATTAGTAGCCGTAGAAGCTAGAGCTAACTTGTGCCAATACTGGTTTGACATCAATGTGTGCAACTTCAAGTAAGCGTTTAGCTGTTGCTTGACGAGCAGCGGAAACACCAGCATCGAATTGTAAACCACCGTCAGCATGTGTATCTTTTACTGAAGCTGTGCCTCGGAACAATACATGAGCTTTAACCGCAGTAGTACCTACAGTAGCGTCATACTCGCCACCTAATGAACCGTTGAAGCCAACAACAACACCGATAGCAGCACCGTCTGGTAAGCTAGAAATACCAGCAGGAGCAGTCAGAGTAGTATCGTTGGTGAAGTCAGTATTTTTCAATACTCGGAAGGCATCAGTACCATTCCATACAACTAACTGACCAAGTTTAACAGTGGTGTTAGCTGCTTCTTTTAAGTTGACTTGTGCATAGTTAAAATCAGGAACTAAAGAAGTTACGTCTGACATTAACACAGAAGATAAATATGATTTAGATGTTGCAATAACTGCCATTTTGGATTATCCTTATTTTTTACCTAAGATTGATTTATTCATGATTTCTTTTGCTTTAGCAATTTTAGCTTGTTCAGCATCAACTACTTCGGCATGACCTTGTTCAACGGTCAGTTGTTCTGATTCTACTTTATCAGCTACAGTTTTTGATGCTACAGCAGATTTCATAGTTTCAATTGTTTGAGCAGCGGCTTCTGGTGCAATTTGGTGTAGTTGGTATAAACCTTTGGCTACTGTCTCAAACTGTTCATCAGCTACTAAACCTTTCAGTTGTTCTGCGAAGGCATCAAATTTTGCTTTTTCTTCAGCAGCTTTCAGTACATTAACTTGCTCAGTTAACTCTGCAACTTTTGATTCTAAAGACTTAATGACTTCAACTTGAGATGCTTTTTCAGCTTCCAATGATGTGATAGCTGATTTAGCGATTTCTAGTTCTTCCATTTGTTTTCCTTTTGTTTCAAAATGATCCGCAAGCGGAGTTTCTATTTTCTGTTGCAGAGCAACAATTTCTTCAAATGCTGATTTATTGATTTCTGTTAATTCACCAGCATTTAATGATTTCATGATTTCAAACTGAGCGATACGACCTTCAAGGTAAGTTGAATAGTCCCAAGAATCTTTATCTGAATCTTCGTTTTCACGCTTCCAAGCTTCGTACTCAGTTTCAAAACCCATTAACTTAGTTAACAATTCAGCATCACTAGACCACATATCAAAGAATTTAATTAAAAATTCTTCCATTGACATTTTAACTGTAATCTGTTCTAATGCTTTTTTAACTTCAATTGTTTCTGGTTGGTTGGAACTTTTTAAAATTAAAGTTTTACGACCATTGGCGGCATGTCCAACCGACTCACCAACTAAACTAATATTATGATCTTCTTTGCTAAAATCGAATTTCTTTAATACTCGTTTAGCTTTTTGTTTTAATGTATCTGACATTTATTTAACCTCGTAAGCCATAGCGGAGCATTCAACAGACAGACCAGTATACGTTCCATCCAATACACCACTCCAAAGCTCATCATTTTTAAATTTCCAAACTTGTAACCAAGTACCCTTCTTAACAACTTCACCAGTTTCTTCAATAGAGAAATCACATGGAGCAATATAAGATTGTTCGATTACAACATCATCATCAGATAATAAACCTTCGTGGTCTAAACCAGCCTTACGGCATTGGATATTAAATGACACCATAGCATCATAAATATCATCTTCGGAATACCAGTCAGCATGTAAATCAGAAGTAGTACCATCGTCACCTTGCGGCTCTAAAACAACAAACATGGCTCTCTTTTGCATGTTATCTACTGATTTAACAATAGCTGTTTCAGTATGTGGTTTATCATCTGCTGTAATTTCTGTGCAACTTTCCAAGAATGAAAGTAGACGTTCTACTAATTTATCTTTATTCATTTACTGTCCTAAGCTGCATTGTTAGCATTCAATTTAGTACCTTTACCACCAGTTTGTGAATTTCCTGTACCGCTAGTACCTTGACCTTCACCACCTCTTGAGGTATCATTAGGATTGATGAGAGATTTAAGTAATTCATCTTCATCTAAGTCCATTAGACTATCGACGTTCAAACCGCATTTCATTAGAATATCTAAGATAAACTCTTTCTTACGTGGTAGGAAACCAACTGAAGCTATACGTTGAATTGCTGCTGAATATGCTTCTGGATCTATTTCATCTAAAGCATTTAAGGTAAATACAGGGATGTCATCTTCTTCAAGGTATACTCTGTTTAATTCCATCATCTGTTTAACCAGATCGTTCTGAATAACAGATTGGATAAACAACATATGTTTTTCCATGAAGAAAGCATGTAGGCTTGTTTTAGCATCAGCTAATGAATAACTACCAACAGCATCATTACCTAAGTTAATAAATCCAGCACCAAAGACATCTAGGATTGCTTTCTTACGTTCATTGATAACTTCGGCTGTAGTGACTTGACTACCTGTACTACCATCTACACCTTTTAATTCAAAATCGTAGACGTATTTGCCGTTACCATTTTCACCTTGGGTGTCGCTACCTAACAATATGTAGGTTTGATCGCCAGAGTGCATTAATGCAGCTTGTTGTTGTAATGCGGCTAATGTTTGCGCTTCATCTGATTCTGGGTCAGCCGCAGCTTTGTTGATATGTTCTGTAGGAATACGAAGTGTGAGTATACCACCTAGTCCCTTACTGATACCACTAACTTCCAATGATTCAATTAATGTCTTTTCTTTCCAAGCTTTGTAACAACCATTCAACGGACTAATACCTAATGGATTGCTATTCTTAGCATCCCAAGAAAACAACATAAACTTATTACGTTTAATGAAATCATTAGGATTTGTTGATAATCCATAATTATATTGATAACCAACATTTAAAGGATTAGCTGGATATTGGCGCATACCAATAACAAAACGATTAGTTTCATCAAACTTCCACTCAGCAACGGAATGTTGTGAACGTGGAGCAAGCTTCTTTAACTTCCACTCAAATTGACTATATTTAGTAGATGTGTTCTTTTCATAAACTTTCTCTACTATACTATATCCATATTGTAAATATGTCAAGATGTTAATGCAACTTTCGTACCAAGTTGTATCTTTTAAATTCTTTAAATTCCAATTTAGGAAATCACAGAAGTCTTTTGCTTGTTTATTTTTTGATTGAGTCTTGAATTTCGCATTGACTAGAGCTTTAGTTAGGAATGCTTCGGCTGTAGATAATGCTGCACCAACTGTTGCGTCTTGGCGCATTTTCTCATATGTAATTAAATTATATGGGGCTGCTAACTCTCGACGCATTTCTGTTTGCACCCAAGAACCCGCAGCTTTAAGGAATGGTACACCTATTTCACCAGTTCTGATTCTCACAGCGTCTAGTGATTGAGATGCTTCCATTTTCTTAATGTCAACTATATTGTCTGACACATTAATCTCCCGTTGACAGTAATTGTGATTTTAGTGTTTGTGGTGGTGCGGCAAATGCACCTAATTTTGGTGTAGTGTATATTTTTGCGGTGTTCAGATAATTGATAACTGTTGCAGCAGCATCTACATAATCGTCATGTCTAGTGCGAGTTGATTTAGTTACACCATCAAACAGTTCACACTCTCTATAGAATGCTTCTAGTTCTTGACGATCCCAACCAGACTCAATAATAAAAACTAAACCATTTTGACAAGCTGAAAAGAATGGCTCTGCTTTCTTCAATTTAGATTGTGTTGATACAGCAACGTCTTTCTTACTTATCAAACCTTCCGCCATTAGCGTCTTACTGAGGTATTCAAAAGCTGCACCGCCACCAGCACCGTTATCTTTTGGTATCACAATATGTACATCAGTACCATCGTGCAAACCTTGCCTGATAATTTCTAAATCCCTTTCACCAGCACGTTTTCTAAAACCAGTTCCACTAATAAGATAATAATAACCATCTTTAGATTTAGCTGCTTTTATTGAACAAGTCCTGTCACAACCTTTGGTAGATGGTGTATCATCGGCAGAGGAAGCTAAGTCATAACCCCTAGCCACTAAACTGCCAACAGGATATGATGAAGTCTTTTTAAGATACTCTCTTTTGAAGAATGTACCAGCATCTTCCACGCTAGCCCAACAACCTAACAGTAATTGTTTACGTTTAGCTTCTGGTAATGAGTCCAGCTTCTTACGATACGAATCATCCATTTTCATCAATGCTTCGTTGTCGGCTAAAACTGCGGGGATATAAGTGTAGGTTTCTGGATCTTTACCCCAAGTATCTATCAACTCTTGTTTGTCCCAAGATGTATATAATGCACCTTCAACAATAACATAGTATCTAGTTTTACCTGAGAGTTCCTTGACTGGGAAATCTTCTTCATCAAGATACGGTTGAACCCATTCGTAGATCCAACTGGTTGGGTCTGGGTTAAGTGTACAACGTATACCTTTTTGGACAGAAGCCATTGAACGGTTACGTGACTTCAGTACGTCAAATTGATATTGAGTTCTAAATTGTGCTTCTTCAAAGTAAATCTTGGTAATTTCAACACCGTACCATGCGTCTGCATCTCGGTCAGTACTTAGATAACCAAATGTTGTTCTTGCACCTGATGGGAAAATGATTGTTTTAGTTTGTTCGTTGATTTTTGCTTTACCTAAGAACCTACCGTCTGTATCTACCAAATAAGGCATGTACATTCGTTTAGCATCAGGCCATAAACCTTTGTCAATTTCTGTTACAGTTGAACGGAAGAACACACTAAAATATAATGGATCGTGAATACCTTGAAGATTATCACATAAACTACCGAATGTTTTACCCTATTAATTCTACAGTCGCTACACTGTTTCCATCGTTTCTGATGTAATTGGATCATATCTTCCATCCGTAGATGGCTTCCTGTTTCGAGTAACCAATAGCTTGTTACCCTACGTCCGTACACTCATCGGGACTGATCTCTACACGTTCTCTGTCAAGAGCTTCGCTCGGTATTGCCTTCAACTGAATGGTCAGGTTTCACCGAATTAAGGAAGTTTAAAGGCGGCAGTTATTATTTACCGCCTGCACCACCACCATAAAATACAATACTTTCTTTGGCTGTAACATATTCTAACTGTTTTGGTTGTAGTTTTATTTCTGGAAGGCTTTGCGATGGCTTCTTTTTTACGTTATGTTGTTTTGTCATACTTCTCCTTCATAAACTTATTAAATACATCTCTCCTTCTGCTACCATTAACTATTCTACTAACTTGTGCAGCAGAAAGTCCATATTCTTCACATAAAGTTTTATGAGGTATGTTATTACAGTAAGCTTTAGTTAAAAGCTCTAATATCAAATCATCACTGTGTTTAGCTGTGGTACGCTGTTTGAATTTCTCTGACTGCACAATTCCAGTAATCTCAGAAAATCTACGTCCAGTAACTATTTCACTAATTGCATCAGCCCTACATTCTAGGTTATATTTTTCTTTAAGTTCTTTATGTGAAGAACCACTTAGATAATCTGACACAATACTTAACATTTCCTCTTTACTTAATGAGGATAGTGTTCTTTTATTAATACCATTAGCATAATAATGTACAGTATTATGTGTATAGGTACACCATTCTAAATTAGAATAATGATTATTAATCACATTTAAATCTTTATGATTAACTATAGGTAAATTGTTAGGGTTGTCTAAGAAAGCCATAGCAACCAAACGGTGTACCCGTAAATCATATCTAACTTTATTTTCGGTAAGGTTTACCGTTAGATAACCATCTTTATCTAGCTTAGGTTTCAACATTCTACCAGACTTATAATAACTATAGATGTCACCGTACTCTGAAATCTTATACATTGGAAAATTAGGTATAATTCGCCACTCAATACTATCTTTATTCTTCATTTAAAATCCTATTAATCAGTTATCCTCGCCTTTGGCGAGAGTCTATTGCGAACTCAAGCAAAGATAACTGTTAATAGAATCTTTGCAATATATTTATTCAGTATTTCTACTATGGTAACGCCAATTACCATTACAACATTGTATAATAAAACCCTCTATATTGCAAGAGGGATTTATCTTTATACTAAAAGGCTTCTATCAGCCAAACATATTAAGAGTTTGAAAGCTAAGGCGATTCCGCCTTAATGTCGCATGAGACCTTAGCTTTCAACTTCACACTAAAGTAGTGACTCTCTATCCCACAACCACATCCAATGTGCGAAGTGGAAATTCTTTATTTAGACTAATTCAGTTGAGTACACTACAGGACACGATTCGTCTATTGTAACACTAGCATTTAGTTGTGCGATTCTATCTGCAATCTTCTCCATTTGGAGAAGCAATGCTTCAACTAAACCCCAATCCTGTTCTTGCATAATTACCTCCAATATTAGTGTTATTTAGAAGCTTTACGTCCACGTTTAGGAGCTTCAGTTTTAACTTCTTCAACCACAATATCACCAACAGGTTCTTCTGTCAATACTTCAATTGGTTTTTCTTCTACAATATCATCTTCAATCAACAATTCAACATGATACAATGTACGGATATTGTTGTATTTTACACTGACACGATCTAATTGTTGAGCAATGTTTTCGGCTTCTTCTGGTGTTAATTTGTCAGATTTAACAGCTTCAATCAACAAACCAAACAAATCACTACCATGATTAACTTTAACAGTTTCACCACCAACGATAACATCCATATTTAAATTATAGATAGATAATTCACGCGAATGGAACCAAGTACCTAATTGTTGTTTATGTTTAAATAAACCTTCAATCAATCCACGAAAGCCGTTAAAGCTTACATTTACAATCTTCATTATTAATCCTTATGCTAAAAGAAATCCCGCAAACAGCTAGGAGAGGAACTGAGTGCGGGTTGGAGAAAAGCACTATTCTGTGCAGATCATTTCTTGTTGTAGTTAACCGTTGTTTGCAGCAGAGCCGAATGTAATCTGGACAACTCTACCTTCTAAATCATTATCTTCTTCAACAGATTCTTCTAATGACTTTAATCTTGCAGCGTCTTTTTCTTGCTGAATTGAAACACGTTCATTGTGAACAACAATTTCAAACCACTTACCAGCTAAGAAAGTGTAAATTTTAACTGCTGTATTTACTTCTTGTTTTTGTCTAGCTTCTTCGGCTAATTCAAACAAAGCTTTAAATGACTTCTGACCATAATCATTTAATTGGTTCTCTAGTTTTTGCTTTGTGTGTTTACCTTTTGAACCGACTGGTCTACCTTTGGCATTACCACTAACGCCACGTTTAAATGTTCCATCACTATTTCTAGTTGACATTAAATAACACCTTTAAATTTCACATATCTTAGAATATACCACGACAACCCATATTTGTCAATAGGTTGTTAATATTTAATACTAATCGTATAATGATTTGTTTACTAATCATACCATTCATAATAATAACTACCGTTTAAATTATTATATGTTGGTGATGTTGTTCCTTCTGAGTTATCTTGTGTTGATTCCATCACATCATACACTGTTGGTTTTACTTTACTTTTACTAATACAAGTAGTACATAACCCAATCAATTCATCAGACTTATGATATGTGCGGATAGATTCATAACTATCTAGTGGTCTATTACATGACAGACAATTAAATATATAACCTTTAAAGGATCGTTTATCGTTTTCCATTTTATTACCTTATAGAGAAAAGCAACATATCTTGTTGAGGGAACAGATAGAGGTTGCTGTATTTTTGGAGGGAGGGAAATAGTAAATCCACCTATGGAAATATAAGTGGATTGAAATGTGGTGTTCCTGACTGGACTCGAACCAGCAATCCCCCGATTATGAGTCGGAAGCATTAACCAATTATGCTACAGGAACATTAATAATATAACAACAATAACATATATTTCTATGTTGTCAAGTACTATTTAATCAATATTTATAACATAATACGGAAGTACTTCAAAATCTTCATAAAGATACCTACCATGTTCGACCATTGTATCAATAATATACTGAACAGCTTCTTCTTCACTGTTATGATAACCAGACCACAAACCTGTACATTGTTTATCTAATGGTTCTGTTCTCCAATATTTAATAGCTTTCATAATTATCTCCTATCAAAACAACCAAACATAAACAACCACAGCAATAGCTATTGTTATTAAATATGACACTGAATATATACTCAAATGTCTTTCACTAATTGATTTAATTATTCGCCACATTCTAACATTGCTTCTTTAACTGAACGCTTAATATAAAATGCTTCGATTGGATTAGTATTACGTTTCTTAAATTCTTCATCCAATCCTATGTTCATAACTTTCATTGCCATTTTATCATTTAAAATATACATCATACACAAATCTTTGTAATATGTGTGATTTGTTAATTTTTGTTTATAATGACTTACTGTGATACCATCAATAATATATACCATTAACAATACAATACCGATGTTATATAATGTTTTCATTTTACCTCCAATCTGCAATTATTATCACTACCTAATATTTGTTTATATGCAATACGCATCGAGTTTTCACCAAAGTCTTTTAACCTTTCTTGCACAATAATAGAATCGTGTACAGGTAATACAAATTCATCGACATCCATGAACTGTTGCATAATTAAATCCATAATCTGAGAATCAATGTACTGCAAGTTTACACCTTTACCGCTAAACATCCAATCAGCAGCATACATATTATGTTCTGATAGTTTGTGCAATATAGACTTTACAGCGATAACCTGCGGAACTAAACCCATCTGTTTCCAGATAGTAGGTAAATGTTCTTCTGTTTCTTCATCCATTAATGTTCTTAATTCATTAGTCACAGCAGCTAATGCTTGGTTAAAATCTTTAGCATTAAACATACACAAGAATGCAATCTTACATATCTTCCGCAATACTTTCGGATCGTAGCCATCAATTTGAATACCGTAGGGATCGAAATCATCTGGTAAAACTACACCACATATTTCAGCAATCAAACTAGGGTGTAACGATTTGAAGTCTATTTCAACAGTATCTTCACCATCGATCTTAATTTTCTTACGGAATGTTCTAGCCATAATTGTTGTCCCCTCTCCAATAACATAACTCCTACCACCATTTTTAAATGAAGAATTATTATACACCTTCCTCAACTGTACGTCAAAATGGTCGTCTAACACAGATATAATAAATTTCCTAGAATACTTGTTGTAGTTGTTCAACATCTTAACAAGTTTCTTCTGTTGATACCCTAATGGTTTTTCTATAACCTTCTTATCTTTATCCCTTACTTGAATAACATCTGGGATTGTTGGTAATTCAGATAAGTCTGGGTAACACTCCCTTATCTTACTCTCTAAATACTTGGACATACTTAAATAAGATGGTTCAACCCTGTCTGGAACAAGGTCATTACTATCATTTGTTTTCCAAGTCATAACTCCACCTAAATGTAATTCAGTAAGACCAGAATCACACATCCACTCAAGGACTTCTTTAAATGCAGTGTAGCTTACTTTTCTTCCTGTGTCAACTCCATTATATACGGTTGATTTAGAGAACGAGTTTTCATTCAAAGTAACACTAACTAAATGCTTACTTGACTTAATACAAAATGTTAAGTTATACAGAATACAAGAGATAGCGTTACTTATCTTAACTCTCTTAACACCTGTTAAGTTTTTACAAATCCATTGCTCATAATCTAATAGTAGATCATTAACAATATTACTTAATTTATTATCTAATTTATATTCTATCCACATTCCAATATCCTCACAATATACACCATCCTCCATTACAACGGAAAAACATACTCAAACCCGCATGGTTACTGGATTCTTGTTGTTTTAGTGGTTCAAACCTTATGTAAAAAAATCTCATATTTCAAATCAAAAACAGCAGCAATATCTAGCAATTTATCCAATGATACATTCTCACCTTTAAGCCAAAAACTAACCATCTGTCTTGATACACCTAACTTGCTTGATAACATTGATTTTGACATACCAGAATGCTTTAATTCATCGTTAATATCATCAATCAGTTTCAGCTTCATTTCGTGTAAATTCTTCATATACTACGCGCTCCTTACTCTTTTATTTTATCACAACAACTACTATTGTCAATAGTACCTCTTGACAACCAATTACTTAACAACCACACAATACCACCAATCAATCAAATAGTCAACATAAATAACTAGACAAATAGAAAACTTATGGTAGTATTATTAGAGTACATAACACAAACCAAAGGAAATTACAATGGCTTTATACACACAAACTACAGAATTACCAGTATTTTTAGGCGCACCACATAAACCAAATTTAATCATTGCAGCTAACATCCAAGCTGGTGGATCTTTAGCTATCCAATACGCAGTTGGTGCTACATGGATTACTGCTGAAACATTCACCACGTCATTTGTTCGTGAGATTAATTGTTCAGCACATAAGATTAGAATTTTAGTCACAGGGACAGTTAGTTTTGAGGTGAATGATTAATGGCATTGATTAACCCTGTTATAAGATCACCAGTGGGATTTGCCACTAGTAATTACTATGATGTAACTAGATCAGTTTATAACTTCGATGGCGTTGATGATTATGGGGTTTTACCTTATCGGGCGATTAATGTTGACGGGGACAATAGTTTTGAATTTTGGTCGCCTGATTTAACAGCAGTAGCTGCAACGGTTGTTGCTCAAAATATTAGTAGTACGAGCGCATCAAGGGAATTTCAGCTTTACGCAAACCCTGATGCAACTAGCTTGTTAGTTATCTGGGGCGGATCTAGTACAACAATTTTGTCAGCAGCCCAAGGTTACGAGCCTAATAGAAAGTTCTTTGTTTCTTTCGTCGGTAACAACTACTCTATTTCCAAGAATACGGAAACAAACATTATCCGCACTGGTACTTTTACGCGAGGTGCGGCAAGAGAACCTTCAGCGCAAACTGTTGTTGGTGCGAGAGGTAATGGTGCGGGGCTGTTCAGTTCTTTCTCTAAAGGTATTCAACGCGACATTAAGATCAACGGCATACTGTGGCAGATGTCTGAGCGTAATCAGAATATCCTGTTACCTACTCCGACGGGGTTGGGTGCCGAGTTAATTACTCCGACTGTGCTTGCTAATCCAGTTTCTAAGGGGGCACAGTGGACATACCTAAGCGATGGTCGTTGGCAGTATGTTGGGGATGGCACTCTTAACCAGTTGCAATTTCTATTAACAGCAGACCAGCCAGCAGCAGGATTTTTAGAGTTTGATGTGGAAAGTATCGTAGGGGTTATGACTTGCAGCATAGGATCTGTTACTGGCTCATCTTTTAGTTCCGCAGGAAGGTTTAGATATTTTTACACAAACAAGGACTTACCTAGCACTAATGCTTCTGCTGTTCAGTTTAAACGAGCAGGATCTAGTGTAGCATCGTGTATCATCAAAAACATTAGCTTTAAACCACTCGGTACTTGCAACCCAATGCAACTAGTCAACACAACATCGGACAGATGGCAGGAGATAATCGAATGACACTACAAGATTTCTTGGACTCAAAAGAATCAAAGTACGCTGTCATTAGATCAGACAGCTACGCACAAGATCCTGTAGCTCAATTAATTAGTCCATCACCAAGGACATTTGATTACAACGGTGTAAATATGACTTTGTTGTCATTGGAACCACTATCAGTACCAGAGCTTGTTGATTATGTAGAACAAGCTGCAAATGGTGTTGAATTTGAGCTTACTATTGGATCAGGTAAAGTAACATTATTATTACATCCAGATGTAATTGAGTTGTTAAATAGTATATCACAACCTGAAATCTAACTAAAACCCGCCTAGTGCGGGTTTTTTATTGCCTAAAATTCAACAAAACAATTGACAACAACAAAATAATCAATTACATTACACAAAACACAGGAGGAATATATGAACCAACTAATTTTAGATTTATTAACTATGACACGTATGTATGTTGATATTCCATATAACAGTATTTATACCTTTGTGGCTTTAGATGAATACAAAACACTTGACTTCTTTGATAAGAACATTTACAGTGTGATGAATACTAAGAAAAAGTTTGCCGATGATTGGTGGGTTATGGATGTTTTGGATGGTATTAAAAAGGAATTGACTAAATAACACATCTAATATACCATTTAAACTTCACCAGAGAGCCTACAACAAGGTTATCTATATAAAGATGATAAATGGTATTGGGTAGAAATAGAATGCGTTATAAACGTTTATAGATATGTTAAAATTGATATAGTAAATTAGGAGAAATTATGAGTTTAATTAAGGTAACTAAAAATGGGGAAATTACGTTTGACCCACAAACCAATCTATATGAAGTATGGGATGAGACATTCGCTTACACCGTAGGGACGACACAATATCCATTAGTAGCTAAAGATATGTTGGAGTCTTACTGTAGGAATTACTTAGGTGATAACTACGATGTTGAATTAATCGAGGTGAATACAAATGAAATTAAATAATCGAGAATTCACACCTATCGTTGGAATGGCTTTAGCAACTAAAGATGGTCAAAGAATTGGTAATGCTTTTGTTATCAACAAAGAAACTAAAACATACACATTTAGAAAAACCACATTAAATGAAGAACTCAAGGAAACTGTTGAAGTGTTTCATATCATTACCGACTTCGGCAACACATTTAAAATGACAGCAGGTGAGATCAACGAAGTATTTGAGATTGCTGAATGGTGGAGTGAACAAGAAGATAATCAAGTAGAAGGTTGGTCTTATCAGACAGATTTCATGTGTCCAGTTGCTAGGATTAAACGTCAGATTGAATTGTTGACAGATGTATTGAAGGAGATTAAATAGATGGCTATGAAAATTATTGATAATGAAGGATTCATTAAGTATACGGATTTAATTGATAATACAGAAAATAAAATCAAAGAATTAGAACTAGAGATTAGAAATCTACACGAATATCGTAAAGACTGGATTAATAAGAGAGAAGAATGTGTGATTTATTACTTGGATGTCCCTACGTATTCACATTCAATAGAATTGATTGATAGGTTCATTGAAGATAATAATTTTAACGGTGTTTGGAGGGATAACTGGTATTGTTATCGTTATTTCTATTTTGATAATAAACGTGGTTGGAATGTCAGTGGATGTTCTGATGACGACAAGGTAGTATACTACAGGGAAGTTGAAATGAGATACCAAGATTTAAAACGAGAGGGGAAATTATAATGGCAAGTCCGAATAGTAAACGTGATGAAAAACAATCAAGCAACGATCTTTATATTACTCCAAAAGAAGCATTAGATGCTATTTGGAAAGAAATTAAATCTGATATTATCCGTATTCCAAGAAAGTTTGCTAAGATATTAGAACCTTGTGTTGGTTTGGGTGATATTGCAAAATATGTCATCGACAACACAGACAATTTTACACAAATTACAACTAATGAATTATATCCTTGTGAGGATGAAAGTAAACTATTGGTGAATATTAACTATAATTGTGATTTCTTAGATGACAATAGCGAACTGTCTAAAGGGAAGGGTGCTTTTGATATGATTATCGTCAACCCGCCATATAACAAAGCTACGGAGTTTGTACTAAAAGGGTTTGAATATGCACCGATTCAATGGCACTTTTTACGTTTAAACTTCTTGGAAGGCCAGAAGCGCTATGATCAACTACTGAGTCTTGGTAAACTCACTGATGTTTATATTTTTACATATCGTGTAAGTTGCGACAAAGGTTATGATCGGGAAGAAACAGCCAACAGTGTATGCTACGCATGGTTTAGATTTGATAATAATTATTTTGGTAGTCCAGAATTACACTGGTTAACTAAGGGAGAATAACATGACAGATGAAATTTATAGTTATGATAAGATTTATACATACGAAGTTGTTGTAGAAAATATACATGAAGGTGAGTGGCGAGGTTATATCATAAATAAAAACGAGAACTATGTTGTTATTAGTCGGATTCACGAAGATCCAGAAGAATGTAGAACCAAATTAATTAAAGAATTAACTGAATATTTAGACAACTTTGGTGCAGTAGCTATTGACAAATAACAATTAAATGATAATATCAATCTTTAAACATTAAAAGGAGAGACAAATGAGTTTACAAACAACATTAAAAGAAGTATTTGGTATCAGTGATGAATATGTTAAGTCAGATTATGATATGGTACTGGACACAACATTAAAAGGTATCAATGATTCTGAAGATTTATCAACAGAAACAAAACAACAATATGTTAGTGATTTTAACATTAAAGTTGCAGAGTTTAACAAAGTATTTAATATTGAATCTGAAACACCAGTATTAGATTACATTGTTAAAATGTTACAAATGAATCTGACAGAAGAACAAATCAATAAAATCATTGAAGTATATGGTAGTGTTGAATTTGCAACATTCCATTCAGTGATTGATGAAAGTTTAAAAACTTACGCTGATAAACTATGTGATATTCTTGATACACAATATGGTTTTGAAGAAGATAAACCAACAGTAAACTAGGAGAGTAATATGAATTCAGATTTAAATATTATTGTTCAATATGTGATGGAATTGTTTCTAAACCAAATGAAAGTTGCTGTTTCAGCACTGGAATTAGATGATGAAACACTAGATAAGTTACTAAGTTGGACTGTGGAAGAATATGCTATTGATATTTTGTATATTAATGCACTTAAAGAAAACTTCTCAGACGAAGAAATCAGTGAAATTCGCAACTACCTTGAGAAATACCAACCACGTATGTTTGATGTTGGTGCAAAGATTAGTGCTACATTACAAAATAGTTTATTTGCTAGTGAAAGTAAATTCAAAGATAAACTTGTAGAATTAGTGGAGGCTGAATAATGTATTACACTTACCAAACGGACGTATTTTTATTAGCTTGCGATGATTTCTTAACTAAATTTGAACAATCACAAGCAACAAAAGAAGAAGTCCCTGATATGTTGGATTATGATTTTATCTTCCGTCAATATCAAACTGTATTGAAAGCTAAAACTAAACCATCTAGTGTTGCTTTATGTGACTATACATTAGAATTATTAGGAGATTATTTATAATGTGGTGGCTTCATATTAAATTTGTAATTTCTGTAGTATTGTTGTCTGTTATTTTATTATGTATGTACCCTTTGGCTAAGTTGACTGGTAAAGATAGTTTACTTATTACTTGGAAAGAAGTTAAGAGTGCATATTTGGATATGAGAGATAATATTTATTTTAAATAAGGAGATATAGAATGGAACATTCATCTAACGGTAAAGGTCGTGTTCGTCGGGCAAGAAAGGATAAAATGGAAGTACGTGCGGATAAAGTTAATGACGGCAACAAACAAATCATTGATGAGCGCAAGACAGCAGCAGAGAAGTTCAATGTTAATTGGTTTAAACCTACTGAAAAGCAGAACTTAATCATTGAGTCTATGTTGACAAAAGATTTAACATTAGTACAAGCTAGTAGTGGTTGTGGTAAAAGTACCACCGCTATCTACCAAGCTCTGAAAATGTTGAACAGTGGCGAGTTCAAACAGATTGTGTTCATTAAAACACCTTCAGAGGTAGGTGATGATCAGATTGGCTTCTTACCTAACTCCGCTGAAGAAAAGATTAGTGTCCACATGCACTCTATGCGAACTATCTTTCATCAGTTTATGTCTAAAGCGAAGCTAGAATTAGAAGAAAAGCGTGGTCGCATTCGCTTCTCAATTCCAAACTTCCTAGCTGGCGAAACATTAGATAATAGTCTAGTTATTCTGGATGAAAGTCAAATGCTCTCTCCGACAACAATGAAATTATTACTTGAGCGCTGTGGTGAAGGTAGCACATATGTAGTTCTAGGCGATAAATCGCAAACATATTCAGCAAAGAAACGTGAAGATGGTTTTACTTTCTTTAAAAATCTTGTAACAGAAATTAACGAATACGGTGTTCGCGTATCGAAAGAACCTTTAATTGGTTACGTTGAGATGACAGCTAAAGATAATATGCGTTCTGAACTTAGTCGTCGTGTTGTTGAAATCTTTGAAGGAGAACAATAATGACAAATGAATTAGATACAATTTATGTAAAACCTTCCCCACAGAATTATGTGTATTTTATTGATGGTGACATCGAAGAACCAGCAAAATACAGAGAATTAATGCAAGTGTTGACTTCAATGAACGAAAACGACACATTAGAATTGATGATTAATTGTTTTGGTGGATATTTACATACAACGACAATGTTATCTAATATGATTCGTTCATGTAATGGTCATGTGCATGGTGTATTGAATGGTGTTGCAATGAGTGGGGGTTCTATCCTATTGTTATCGTGCCATTCCGTTGAAGTATTACCACATTCTACATTAATGGCTCATACTTCACATGGTTTTGATGGGGGTAAACTTAGCGATAAGATCCGTTCTGTTCAATCTAGTGATAGACAATTAAGAGCATTATATCAAGATGTTTATTATGGTTTCTATTCACCAGAAGAAATTGAAGATATTCTTGAAGGTAAAGACTCTTATATTGAGTACGATGAGATTTGTAAGCGTCTTGAGAAACGAGAAGAACTTATCAAACAAGAAACAATCACACAAGCACAACAAATGCAGTCGGAATTGGAAGAAATGTTTGAAACACCATCTGATGAATTGTTAAATAAATTAACAAAAGCACAATTAATTTCATATGTTAAAGGTGAGATTGATGTTTCATTAGATGAAAATGGAAAATTAGTGTTGACACCTATCGAAGAATAGTATATATTTAGCCTCAGTCGAAAGATTGGGGCTTTTTTATTTTGTAGGAGAAATTATGAATGATATTAGAACACCTGAGAGACTAGATTTTGTTGAATACCCTAATGTCGAAATATTAGATAAATTATATGGAGGATATGGTGTGGGATTAAAGAATATTGCAGTTGTTTGTAATAATAGACAAGAATGGCGACACTTCGTAGATACATTACAGTTTACATTGTCTAAAGAGAATAAGCCATATAAGGCTGTGAAAGAATCTATTGTTGACATTGAGAAACAAGTGAAGTATATTCTAGTACATAATTCGTATCGGGGTATTGATGACATGCGAGGGCGCAAGATTAATGATTATCTAACAATGGCTAGTATTGTCGATAATGACATACATGAATATTTAATGACTAATATGAGGGGAGAGTGAGATGAGTAAAGTAATTATTTTGAATGCGCCACCATCGGCAGGCAAAGACGTTGCGACAGATTGGATTGTAGCGAAGTATGGCGCACAACACTTACGTTTTAAAGACCAATTATATCGTGTAGCTGCACAAATTGCTGGTATCTCACTTGAGGAAATGGTTAGCCAAGCAACAGATAGAGAAACGAAAGATATTAAATCTACTTGTCTTACTGTTGGCGGCAAGTGGGTTACACCTCGCCAATGGCTTATTCATTGCTCAGAGAGTGTTGTAAAACCACTACTAGGTAAAGATTTCTTTGGTAAGAGTTTAGCTAACTCTATTGAGAAAGAGTTAGTTGTGGTATCTGATGGCGGATTTGCTGAAGAATTAGTCCCTGTGTTATCGGCAGGACACGATGTTTATGTGTTACGTATTGTTCGTGAAGGTTATACATTTGAAGGTGATAGTCGTAACTACTTTGATACTTCACCTCTGTACAAAACAATCCTAATTGAAAACAACGGAACACTAGACCAATATCAAAATAAGATTTATAATACTGTTGATGATATTTTTGGTGTTTCTGGTGAGAGTGGTGCTGTATGACACTATCATTGTTTATTGCATTGTTTGCGGTTAACTTAGTTTATGTTTTGTGTAAAAGTTTCCAACAGAAATCAGTAATGCACGATAAGAAATTATGGATTGTCCCAGTATCTTTAGTGATGTCAGCCTGTGAGGTCTTTATGATCGGTAGCATTGCTGTTTTGGTAGTCGCTAGTCAGTCGTATTGGAGTTTTATACCAAGTGGTCTTGGTGCTGGTGTCGGTTGTCTACTTGGTATGGAAATATTTAATAGATTAAACAAAGGAGAAACAAAATGAGTCACTACGATAACTTACGAACACCAATGGTAACACCAAATGATGAATACACAATCAAATATTTAAAATATGTTAATGATGACTTACGTTCTGAAAATGAGTTGTTATCAAAACAAGTAGACCAATTGTTAAAACTCGTAGAACATTATCGTGAAGAATTATCTAAATATAAGCCAGCGTAATGCTGGCTTTTTCATTTATGAAACAGAACTATTTATTATCTAAAATTTATTAATTACCTATTGCAATCTTATTTGGATTGTGTATAATGACTCACATCGAAACACAAAGGAGATAATAAATGTCTAAGAAGAAATCAATTGAAATTGTAGTTGTTACATTTGAAGAATACGCTATGGATGATTTTAGCTTTCCATCAAAATTCATGATCAAGCATTGGAGCGGAAATTATCACTTTTACAAAACAAGCAAACGAGCGTTAGCACAACAAGCAGTCGATGAAGAATACGGTGTTGGTATGTATTCTGTTAGGGAAGTGTAATATGAAAAACAAACATAAACGTCAATTCCTAAATGCTTACAAATGGTATGATTATAGTTTCTTGTTGTTGGCTATGGAAGATTGGTTAAATAATGCTTCTAAAATTACAGCTAAACGTGGAACACATATTAATGCTGATAAAACAGCAAAGAGAATGAAAGTTATGGCTGAATTAGCTAAACGTATTCGTGAAGAAAACATTCAATGTAATAAAGTGTTCAATTGTAGAAATGTTGTAGGGTTCGATAGCGGTGTATTTGAGAAATATGAACATCGACGTAAACGAACAGAAGCTAATTTAAAAATGTTCACAAACATGATGAATAAATATTTATTAGGATTTTGGGATTAATTATGAAATCAACATTAGAATCTAAGTGTTATTCTGATTGGCGTAGGCGAGAAGCGTACAGTGTTCCTGTCACAGAAGAAGGTCAACGAATGGCTGAACAACGATATAATGAGTTCAAGAAGGGATGGGAATATGGATTACGTTACAGTCTGTTCCTAATTGAACAAGAACACAAAAAGAATAAACATTTACATAAGTTTTATTTGTTGTTAATAGAACAATTGAGAGGTGAATTAAAATGACAATTATACAATCTAAACGAAATCAAATAGCAAATGCCGATAATAAATTCCAAGGTAAAGACAAACGTGTATTGTGTTTATGTTCTGCTGGATTATTACGCTCAGCTACAATTGCTGACATTCTAGTAAATACAGGTAAATACAATGTCCGTAATGCTGGTTGTTCACAAGAATATGCTTTGATCCCATTATCTACAGCATTGCTACATTGGGCTGATGCTATTATTGTTGTAAAAGAATGGGAAGGTTTTGTTCGTTCAGCATTATTAGACCAAGAATTGTCAACACCAGTAATTTCATTGGATATTCCTGATGTGTATGCACGTAATGATCCAGAGTTGGTTAATATTATTAAAGAAGATTTAGTCAAAGAGGGGTGGGAACTGTGAGTACATTAGTGGAATTAGCAAAAGCATTAGCTTTTCATTATCATAAAGACCAGAAATATGGTGATTACCCGTATTCTAAACATTTAGAAAAGGTTGCTATGAATGTCCAATTATTTGCAAACAACAACGAAGATTTATTATGCGCAGCCTATCTACACGATATTCTGGAAGATACAGATATTGATGAAGCGGTGATTTATCATATCTTTGGATATAAAATTTTAGATATAGTTCGTTGTTTAACTAAATATTCTACAAACTATGAAGAATATATCGAACAGTTAGTTACAAACAGTGATGCTATTTTAGTAAAATACTGTGACACATTAGCCAATTTGACACAAAGCGTAGATGATGGTAATGTTAAGCGTATTGGTAAATATACCAAACAATTAGAACTATTGGCTGATTACTTAGCTTGGGGTAAAACAGAATGAACCTTGACAACCAAGCTAGAACATCATACAAGCAATCACCATCTAGTGCTGTATTTTATGTGGTATTAGCAAGTTATCTGTACTATGTGAGGTTTGAGAGTGTTTTGTCAGATGAAGTATTCGATAAGATGATGAAACTAATCCTTGACAAAAATATAAAACACAGTAAACTCTCACATCTTATCACAGACGATGATTTACGTGCTGGTAGTTTATTTAAATTAAAAGTTACAGATTATCCGCAGTTCATTATTGAGCAGGGTGAAAGATTACTTAGGGACATTTCTGGTTATTCTGTAACTGTATAACAACTAGGAGAAATTAATGGATTTTGTTTACGATTACATTGAGTCAAATAATAACGATATTGACCTTGACTTTAGGTACGATGTTGAATTACAATGGGTGCGTTCTTTAGTTAAGAAAGACCATCCAAATATGTCTAACGATGATATTGATATTTTAGCTCAATATAGATATGAAACTGGATATTATTCAGAATACGAATTTTAGGAGAGAATATGAAATGCCATGCAAAAGTAGGTGGGTATGCTGTAACATTTTGTCAAGCAATGTCCTCAACCGTTACTTTTAGAACTTCAAAAAATCAAACAGGTTTATTTGTTAGTAAGATAACAAATATCGTCACAGGAGAGGACTGTGGTGATCTAGTATTTCTAGCCACCAAGGAAAGAAAAAACGGAATAGTTTTTAATGTCTGTCCGTTTTGTGGTGGTAGTTTGATTGACCAAGAAAAAGCTAAAGGAGAGTGACATGAATTTACAATTTAAAGTTAAAGATAGTCGGGAATACTACACTATTACTAAAAGTGATCATTATGGTTTTATTTTGACACACTATAAACCAGCACTCAAGAAAGATGCTAAGCAAGAATTTACACCATCTTCGTTGTTTTATGCTAATCTAGATCAGATTGCAGAGAAACTAGCTTGGATTGAATTAGAAGGTAACAATCTTGATGAAATCATCACATCATTGACTAGTGTATCAGAGAATATTGCTAAAACATTAAAGAAATTGGAGGGTTAATATGAGTAAGAAAATCACTGTAGAGCTTGATGAAGATATGTTAAATGATTTAGTTCTACAAGACTTAGTAGACCATTTTGAAAACAGTGAACTTAATGTTAACCAGATGAACGCTTTAGCTGTTGTTATTAAATTTTATTCTAACGATAAAGAATGGAAAGCTTTCTCTAAACGCCATCAATCTAATCTAAATTTTAAGGAATTATCGTTATGAGTTCACTCGATATAATTCAGCACATTGATAGGCGATTTATTGAGTTCACAGTAAAAAACAGTAAGTATCTAGTATATGATGATGGTAGTATTTTAAGACTGAAATCAATGACATTTATGAAAATTCAAGATAATGGTAAAGGTTATAAGAGAGTAGTCTTGTGTGGCGAAAATTGGTATATACATAGGTTAGTGGCTACATTGTTTATATCTAATCCAGAAAAACTATCTGACGTTAATCACAAAGACGGGGATAAAACAAATAATCACGTATCAAATCTTGAATGGTGTACTCGTTTAACTAATATGCAACATGCATACAGTACAGGTCTTTTTGATAGTCGTTCAGAATCACTGAAAGATAAAAGAACCAATAATATAGGTAAAATCGTAGGAAATAGGGAATTACTAAGATATACTGACGAAAAAGCCAAAGACGGTAATTACAAAATAATAGTAAAGTGCTTAGTTTGTAATAACGTAAATATAAAAATGGCTTATAATGATTTTTGCAAAAATAAAAGTAAATCATGTAAACAATGTAGGTATAGGAGACAACAATGAGCTTAACATTAGAACAGACTAGAGCAGTTGAAGAAATTAACAAAGGTAATAATGTTGCTATATGGGCAGCAGCAGGGACAGGGAAAAGTACAACGATTAACGCTATTAAAACTGTACATGATGTTATTGTTGCACCTACTGGTATTGCTGCACTAAATGTAGGTGGAGCTACAGCACACAGTATTTTTGGTTTACCTATTGGATTTCCAACACAAGATGATTGGGGTGACATTAAAAAGAAACCAAACCAATTGTTCCGCAACAAGGATATTGTTAAAAGATTAATACTTGACGAAGGTGGTATGTTTCGGGCAGATTGCTTGGACTTGATTGATTATAAATTACGTAAAATCCGTAAAACAAATGAACCTTTCGGTGGTATTCAGGTTGTCACTAGTGGAGACTTATTCCAATTAGAGCCTGTTGTTAACTTTAATGATAAACCGTACATGGAAGCAGCGTACAGATCGCCATTTATTTTTGATGCCAAATGCTACAACTTTAAAGCTATTGCATTAACGCAAGTAATGCGCCAATCCGACAAACATCAGATTGAATTATTGAACTCAATCAGACATGGGGATAATAATGCTGGTGCGGCATTGGCTGAAATCCAACGTAATGCAAGACCATATACGAAAGATAGTACGGATTTACATTTGTGTGCATATAATGCCGATGCTGATATGATTAATCAAATTCATTATAGAGCCATCAAAGGTAAAGAACGTAAGTACAAAGCAATCGGTAAAGCTATGGAAATTCCAATTGCTGAAATCCTAACCCTGAAAGTTGGTACTCGTATTATTATTTGTGCTAATAGTTTAGAAGGTTATTACGTAAATGGAGATCGTGGTATTATCGTAGATATGACACCAGACGGTGTTTATGTTCAACTAGATCGTGGCGACGTTGTTCTAGTTGAAGCATACACTTGGGAACGGTATAGTTATCGTGCGGATGACAATATTGGGTTGGTGAAAGAAGTAACATCATTCTATACACAGTTACCGATTCGTTTAGGGTATGCCATCTCGATCCATCGTTCACAAGGTCAAACTTTAGATGGTGCTAGTATTGATGTTGGTAAAGGTTGTTTTGGGTGCGGTCAGTTATATGTAGCGTTGTCTCGTTGTAAAGATTTACGAAACATTTCATTTGCTCGACCAGTGAAACATTCAGATATTAAAGTTAGTCAAGCTGTTAAAAATTATATGAGGACATTATAATGTACGTATTAAAAACAAAAGATGGTTATATTCAAGATGTATTATGTCGTGGTGTTGAAGGTAAAATTGTAGATATTGAATACACTGAAGATAGAGAACAGGCTTGGGTATTCAATAGTCTATTTTCAGTAGATGACCAAATTGAAGAATTAAATCAATTCGGTGTTGATGATGTCAGTATTGTTTACATTTATGTAGAGGATACGGAATGAGTGAACAAGAGATCGTAACCAAAATAGAATTAACTGAATGGTTATTTAATAATACTCGTAGTATTTCATACCAAGATTTATTAGACGCGCAGCATTATTACGAATTCAATTTTGTCACTGATGCACTATATAAGTATCTATTGGAGCATGATTTATTATGAAATCACACGAACTAGCACAATTACTACTATCATTACCAGATATGAAAGTAGGTATTATCCATTACGATTTTGAATTTGATACCAAATGGGTTAATCTGGTAGATGGTGTTGAAACAAACAAAGTTAAAGTTGATGGTGAGAAAATTTTAGTGTTGTCTGAAAGCTCTACCTATACTCAATATAAACAATTCAACCCTAATGATGATTTTGATTTGTTGGAGATTAAATTCTTGCTAGAGGATAAAGAAAATTACTGGCAAGTAAATGAAGATACACTAACTAACCAGTTGTATGCTTTGTTTCAAGGTAGACAGAAATATGGTCAGTATCACATCTCAGAAGATACGTTAGTTAAGTTGACATTGGGGTATGATGATGATACTTGGGAACCTGTTACTGTCACGTTGTCAATTGAAGTCGCTAAGACTTACATCTTACAACATTTCAATCTGACAATTGAAGATGATGAGTGGTATTGGTTGGAGACTAAAGATGAATAGTGAACTAGTACACCCTAGCGAAGATTACGATACATTAGTTAGACAATTTAGAAGTTTACAATTGTTGTTAGGTTCTAAACAGAACCAGATTAAATTGTTAAATGAAAAGAATGGTGAACTAACGAGACAGTTATTAGAAGTTCATTCTGATGTAATTGAATCTGAACGTCAAGCTAATGCTGAGTTGACCAATCGGGTGTTGGAACTTGAACAAGAAGTTGAAGATTTAAAATTTGAGATTAAGGTTATATTCCAATGAATAAATTACACAGTTTCCAACTATTCAACAGATTGATAGCTTTCAAAATCTCTAATGACTTTGATGGATGGGATGTAGGTATGTTCTCATGTAAGCGTATAGAGAATAAGGAAGGTAATAAAGCGCTACGTATTGTTGTTTGGAGATTAGCTTTATTTATTCAATACAAATAATCTATTGACAACAGTGTATCATTCAGGTATGCTGTTGTTATTGTTTTAACAGAGGACAGAAATTATGTACACAGTCGAACGTAACTCATGTAGTTGTCATCCAGAAACTTGTAGTCATTGGACGTGGTATTTGGTTGATCCAGAAGGTCATAGTGTATTTGGAAGTGACAAATATGTCAAATTAATAGAAATCTGTGACCGTAAAAACACAGAGTTAACAAACAAACAACAAGAGGTAACAATGAACAAACATTCCAAAACATTAGCGCACGTAGAGAAAATTCTTAGTGCAGATAAATCAACATCTATCGGATTCCACGATAATCAGATTTGTTATTTGAGTATTAATGGTGTAGAATTTGAGTTACATAGTATTGACGATGAAAAGTTAGATGAAATATTGGATGCTATTGTTTTGTTGACTAAGCATAATTTAATTGGATAGGAGAGAAATTATGAATACATCTAAAGAACCAGTTACACCAGAACAAATTCAAGAGTTTGTTGATAACGCTAAATATATTTTAGCATATAAGAACGGATGGTTGATTCCTGTCCAACCAACAGATAAACCTAATCAATGGAAAGACTATTACGAGAAAACAGTATATACACTGAAACCAGAACAAGTGCATCGTAAGATTTTTAGTGGCGAAACTGCTATTGATGACGCGATTAATTGGATTGAGGGGATTGAATAATGAACGCAAATACACCAGCCTATCCACAAGCTAATAGTGAAAACTTATGTCAGATGACAGGTACACCTAACCCTCTACATTCTGGATTTTCTAAACGAGAAGAATTATCTGCTAGATTTGCAGCAGAATTGATTCATATTTATTTAGACTATGATACTGTAAAACAATATAAGTCATCACAAGACATGATTCGTTGTTGGGCTGAAACGAGTGTAGAAATGGCTGATGCTTTGATTAAACAATGGGAGAAATAATATGGAAGCATACAAACCTTACAAAATAACATTTGATATTGGGTTAAAACCAATAGAACCACATAAATCCGAAGCAGGTACGATAATTTATGATGGTTATGCTGTGACAGGTATGAGAATTCATGTTGTTAAAGAGTATATGGATGCTCCTGTTGTGTGGAATAATGCTTTGATTATTAGTGAGAGTATGTTAAGATGATTACCTCATTCAGAGGTGAATATGATTTCTTGTCTAATTTCTATTATTTAGAGAAATCATTACATGGTTATCCAACAATAGAACATTTCTATCAAGCTATGAAAAGTGTTTCCGTTGACCAAAGAGAATATATTAAAAGTCATCCAAGTAAAGGTCTAAAAGCCGCAGCAAGGGAACTAACAATCAGGGAAGATTGGAATGAAGTCAAACTAGATGTCATGTTATATGGTTTGAGGTTTAAATTCTCAGACAATAACCCCACATTAAAGTATAAACTACTTTCCACAGGTGATTTACATATTCAAGAAGGTAATTGGTGGGGTGATAAATTTTGGGGAGTTTGCTTAAAAACAAACACTGGTGAAAACAATTTAGGTAAATTATTAATGCAAGTTAGGAGAGAAATATGTCAAAACAGATATTAATTACAAGTGATAGAAGTAGAGACCATATTATATCATCAATTCGTGGCTTAGGTATTGGAGATAAAGCTTACTTCAATATGTTTCAAGATGGTGGTGCTTGTATTGAGAGAACTACCACTTCATTGTATGCACTATTTGAAATACCTCTGTATGGTGGTAAAGAAGGTTTTGAAATGTCTGGTGAATGGGATGATATTGGATTGATGGTTGATAAAGCTTTAAGTTGGACATAAGGAGAAATTAAATGAAACGAATGAATGAGATTTTTGATTTGCCAGTTACGGATAAAAATTTGACACACGTTGCTAATTACACCTCGCTTGAGGATGATGCGGCAATTATTCACGCCATCAATCACGTTGACGCGCTTGCTGATGCTTTGGAATTTATGATTGCAAACAATTGGTGCAGCTCATTTAACAGAAAAGAAGCAGAGAGAAAGGCAAAAGCAGCGCTATCCGCTTATCGAGGTGAAAAATGAGCGAGTTGACATTAACAAAAACACAGTTGAAAAAAATACAAAAAGCAGTGCAGGCGCTAAATGATGTGCGCCAAGAATTGCAGGATGAAAATCCAGATTTTGACATTAATTGGTATTTGGAAGATTGTGGAAATCTAAACTTGATGGAATGCGAAACGCATGACGACGACGGTTCGCCACAGCATGACGGAGTTATAGAAACGTTCAATCTGAATAACTCTAGCGGGGGTGGGTGGTAATGAAAAACGGTGATTTACAAATGACAGATAAAATGTATGAAGAATTCGTTAAGTTTGCTAATCATTGGCGATATGATCTAACAAAAGATGAGGATGATTTCTATTATATGTCCTCTATGACACAAAGAGTATGGGATAGTTGGTGTAGGTCATGGCAAGTTAGTAAGGAATCTGTGGTTGTTGAGTTGCCAGCTCAGTGGGCTACCCCATACGAAGAAAAAGAAGTAATGACGGCAATTTATGTTTTAGAGTCGTTAGAAAAAGCAGGAGTATCGTACAAATGATATTATTTACAATTATCGGATGGGCTATTTGTCTCCTATTTTGTTTGTGGGTGTCAACAGCAACATATTTATCTTTAGTGATTACAGAAAATAAAATTGACACAATCATATTACTTGTTATATCATTAGTATCTTGGTAGGCTTTGTTTTATTTTAGTCCTTTTATTGTTAGTGTAGGAGGGTGATGTGCCATATTACATTATAGACAAAGAAACAAAAGAACGTCAATATTACGGATATGATGAGGGTTGGGTTGATGAAGGTATCTCCGATTACTATTATTTAGTTGGAGTTAGAAGTAAGAAAGCAGCTACAGAATTTGATGATAAAGCTAGTGCAGTACTGGCTATCATATATTCTGAAGGCTCATTAGATGATTATGTTATTGTTAAGGAGAAAGCATAGATGATTATTTTATATTTGATTGCAGTATTACTATTGATTACTTTGGCTGTTGCTTTTATAACTAGGAATACTTATGGGACATTCCTCAGTAGTTTTAAAAATGCAGCGTATGCTATGTTAGGTATAGTCAGTTTCTTTGGTTTTTGTATTGGTATTTCTTATTTAATTGTACACATATTTACCCTTATGTTTGGCGGTAAAGAATACTATCACACACCCACAACATTAGTGTGTAACAAAACTGTTATAGCTGAATCTGTTGATGGTTTCTCATATAATGAACGTAGTGGGACATATATTGATTATCGTAACAACATCACATATACACCAAAACAAGGTGAAGTATGTATACAAGTGCTGAAGGGTGGTGAATAATGATTATTAAATTAACTTGTGAATACAAAACTGTATATGTTAACACTAAACATATTGTTAGATTTACAAAATACGATAATGGTTCACGTGTTCTACTTACAACAGGGGGTATTATTGATGCCGATGAAAGTCCAGAACTAATTATGTCGATGCTTCCAAGTTGGGAGAGTAATCAATGAATCTAAACACATATCATAAATATTGGATGATGGGGTTCTCTGAGGAAGAATGTTGTATTATGGCTGAACAACAGTGGGAGCAAGATCAGTATTGGAAGGAGGAACAAGAACGCCTCGATAGAGAATATGAAGAATTATATTATACTGATTTAATTGAGAGGTTGAACGAATGAAAACATTATTAACATTAATCTTATGTACTATG
>JACCDH011339971.1_pt1 | contig 34269 bp, 33 predicted proteins | sample 7442481 | NCBI WGS metagenome assembly JACCDH01 (sample SAMN15323433, study PRJNA562643) | freshwater metagenome | isolation source: river surface water | place: USA:Blue River Watershed | collected 2017-08-15
ATCGTAAAGGCCTTCCGGTTCGTGGTCAACGTACTCGTACAAACTCACGTACTCGTAAAGGTAAGCGTAAAACCGTTGCCGGTAAGAAAAAAGTAACCAAGTAAGAGGTAAGTAATAAATTAAACAATGGCTACAAATAATAAAAAAGTAAGCAAGAAGAGAGTAGTAGCGATTGACGCGAATGGTCAAGCGCATATTAAGGCTACTTTTAACAATATTATTATCTCGATTACCAACTCAACAGGTCAGGTAGTATCTTGGGCTTCAGCCGGTAAAATGGGATTCCGTGGTTCTAAAAAGAACACTCCATACGCAGCGCAAATGGCCGCACAAGATTGTGCTAAAGTTGCTGTTGACGCAGGTATGAAGAAAGTTGAGGTGTTTGTTAAAGGACCTGGATCAGGACGTGAGTCTGCAATCCGTACTTTGCAAGCAGCAGGTTTGGACGTATTATCAATTCGTGATATCACTCCAATGCCTCACAACGGATGTCGTCCGCCTAAAAAGAGAAGAGTGTAATTATTGGTACGATTAAGAATAAAGAAAAATGGCTAGATATATTGGACCAAAAACCAAAATTGCCCGCAGATTTAAAGAGGCAATTTACGGACCTGATAAGTATTTCGATAAAAGAAATACTCCTCCGGGCCAACACGGTCAAGCTCGCAAAAGAGCTAAATTAACTGAATACGCTGTACAGTTATACGAAAAGCAAAAAGCAAAATACACTTACGGTGTATTAGAGCGTCAGTTCTACAAAACGTTCGAAACAGCTGCTCGTAAAAAAGGTATTACAGGTGAGAACTTATTAAAGTTCTTAGAAGCACGTTTAGATAACACCGTATTCCGTATGGGTATCGCACAAACTCGTGCCCAAGCTCGTCAGTTAGTTAGTCACCGTCACATTACCGTAAATGGAGAAGTAGTTAATATTCCTTCTTACACTTTACGTCCAGGTGATGTTGTTGAAGTTAGAGAAAAATCAAAATCATTAGAAGTGATTGTAGATTCTTTAGCTCACAATAGCGCTACTAAATTTAACTGGATTAGTTGGGATGCAAAAGCTATGAAAGGTACTTTCCTAGCAATGCCGGAAAGAGAGCAAATTCCTGAAAACATCAAGGAACAATTAATCGTTGAATTGTACTCAAAATAATAATTAAGAACACAACATGGCCATTCTCGCTTTTCAAAAACCTGATAAAGTTATTATGCATAAAGAAACTGACTTCTTTGGTCAGTTTGAATTCCGTCCTTTGGAAAAAGGTTACGGTGTTACCATAGGTAACGCATTAAGAAGAATTCTTCTTTCATCTTTAGAAGGTTTTGCCATCACTTCGGTTAAAATCACCGGAGTTGATCATGAATTCTCTACAATAAAAGGAGTAATTGAGGATGTAGTTGAAATCGTATTAAACCTTAAGCAAGTGCGTTTCAAACGTATTATTGACGGGGTTGATAGCGAAAAAATATTCATCAATGTAAAAGGTCAAGACCAGTTCTTTGCCGGTGAGATTGGAAAGCATACTAACACATTCAAGATTCTAAATCCTGAATTAGTTATCTGCAACATGGATCCATCGGTTCACCTTGAGCTTGAAATCACTGTTGAAAAAGGTAGAGGTTACGTTCCTGCAGAGGAAAATAAACCTAAAGATGCTCCAATTGGCTTAATTGCTATGGATGCTATCTACACACCAATCAAAAACGTGAAATACAGTGTTGAAGATTTTCGTGTTGAGCAAAAAACCGATTACGAAAAACTTTTAATTGAGATTTCTACAGACGGTTCTATTCATCCGGAAGAAGCATTAAAAGAAGCTGCCAAAATTTTGATTCAGCACTTTATGTTATTCTCTGATGAGTTGATTACCATGGATACTCAAGTGAAAGAAGTTCCACAAGAAGTTGACGAGAATGTATTACACATCCGTAAAATCCTTAAAACTCCATTATCTGACCTTGATTTATCAGTTCGTGCCTACAACTGCTTGAAAGCCGCTGATATTAAAACGTTGGGTGATTTAGTTAGCTACGAAATTGGTGACTTATTGAAGTTCCGTAACTTCGGTAAAAAATCACTTTCTGAATTGGAAGAGTTAGCTAGAGAAAAAGGATTAGTTTTCGGAATGGATGTAGCTAAATACTTAGGCAACGAAGAATAAGAAGTAAAATTAGTCACTTGTCATTTGTCATTTGTTTTGACAATGACCTTTGACACTGACAAATTATAAAAGAGATGAGACACGGTAAAACACATAATCACTTAGGAAGAACAGCTTCTCACCGTAAAGCTTTACTTTCTAACATGGCTGGTTCGTTAATTTTACACAAACGTATCACTACCACTTTGGCTAAAGCTAAAGAATTGAGAAAATACGTTGAACCACTTATCAGTAAATCAAAAGAGGACAATACACACTCTCGTAGGGTTGCTTTCTCTTACTTGAAGAACAAAGAGGTTGTTAAAGAATTATTCGGCCCAGTAGCACAAAAAGTTGGTGATCGTCCGGGTGGATACACCAGAATCCTTAAGTTAGTTAACCGTAAAGGTGATAACGCAGAGATGAGTATTATTGAGTTAGTTGATTTCAACGAGGCTATGCTTGCAGAGAAAGCTTCTAAATCAGCTGCTAAGAAAACTACTCGTAGAGGTCGTAAACCTGCTGCTAAAAAAGAAGCATCAGCTGAAGACGCTCCTGCTACAGAAGAAAACTAATTTCATTTAATTGAATAGAGAAACGGCTTAGTTGTAAAACTTAGCCGTTTTTTGTTTTAGGTATGATTATACACGAGAATACGCTGTTAAGCGAAGATCTTTTTGAGAAGAAATTCATTTGCGATTTAAACGCATGTAAAGGCGCATGTTGTGTGGAGGGGGATTTTGGTGCTCCAATCACAGAGAATGACGAAGAAATCCTTAAGGATTTGCTTCCTGTTATTACTCCTTATCTTTCCGCTGATGGTTTGAATGTAATAGCCGAAAAAGGTATCAGCGAATTAGACAAGGACGGTGATTTAGTTACTACGTGTTTGCCTACAGGCGAATGTGTGTTTGCTGTATATGATTCGGGAATGTTGAGCTGTGGAATTGAACGTGCTTGGAAAGATGGCGTAATTACTTACCAGAAACCACTGTCTTGTCATCTATACCCAATTCGTGTTAACCAAGTAGGCGATTACGAAGCCCTTAACTACCATAAATGGGATATTTGTAAACCGGCCTGCTCTTTGGGAGAAAAGCACCAAGTTCCTGTGTTTAAATTTTTGCAAGCACCGTTAGAGCGCGCATATGGAAAAGCATGGTTTACAGAATTAGAAGCTATTGCCGAGGCTTACAACGAGTCTGAAGATTAATTAGTTGCCTCAAACTCCGCATAACGAATCAATCGGCTGTTCAACTTTTTAATCATTCTGTCGAATGGCATAGTGCTGTAGTTGATGCGTTTGGTGCGGAAATAATTTACCGGATCACCATCTGTAAACAAACCAAACATTTGACCCGGAACAGTAAATGGTTTACCTAATTGTACCATTTTAGCATCATAAACAAAGAGGCCATAATTGATGCGTTGGTTGTATCCGTATAAATCACTGCAAAAACTAGCAATGAAATAGTTAGATGGGTCGGCCAATTTTATGGAAGTATCTGACTCCATATTGCTGTTTACAAAAACACCTTCAGTTTGACCAAGCGATACTTTATTTACGCTAGAGTCTAAGAAAAATAGAATAGGAGCGAAGGAGAAATGCTTCTTGAATTCTTGTATAACTTTTAAGTTTCTGATACGTAATTCGTTTTCTGCAAACGTTTGATCAGCTAACGACAGGCGACTAAGTTCTTTCTTAGAAAGCGTAGGAAGCATCACCAAAATGGTTCCTTTCTGTAATTGTTTTATTTGCTGATGTATGGCTGCATCTTTATTGTCTAAGTATTTCTTTAAATCAACAGCATTAAGCTTTAGTGTAGCCTCCACAACCGATGGACGCCCTTTAATTTGGCTGTTGTCGGTTTGGTTGGTTAAGCTACCTGCATAACCTAATTCAAAACTCACTACAGGGGATAAACGTATTGCAACTCCGGCATTTATCCCGAAATCTATTTGGTTTTTTTTGTTTTGGTTCTGCGGTACATCAAAGTTTTCATAGGCACCGTTTTTCAGTTGTTCACCCTGGAATTGGAGCATCAAACCGGGGCGCAAACCGAAATAAACTTGAATGGCATCATCTCCAAACAGTGATTTGTAAACGTTTATGTTAAAATCTAAATAGGAATATGAGTACTGTGCATCTATTTGTCTTTCTCGAAAACCATAGCGAGAGAATGTTGGTTCTATAGCCACTTTTTGTGATGGGGAGAATTGATAGGCTCCGAATAGTCCAAGGCTATAATAACCATCGCCATTGTATTTGGATACGCTACTCCCAACGGTACAAAAATTAAGTGTTCCACGAACTCCAAAGTTTAATTTAGGGTTGAGTTGAGCAACACTGATTTTACTCAAAGCAAGAAATGCAAGCGTGGCACCAATGGTAAAAATCCTCATGAGTTCGTATGTTTAGTTATATAGTCAACGTTTCTTTTCAAACCGTTGTATCCGGTACGCATTATCGGTGATTTTTTAAATATTTTTTTAAAAACCTCTTCTGTAATTTCTTTCCAATCGTTTGGTTGAAATTGGGATATGGCCTCATTGGGTTCAAATCTTGTCTCTTGGGTAGGTGCACTAAATCTATTCCATGGACACACATCTTGGCAAACATCACAACCAAAAATCCAATCATTCCATTCGGGTGTATTGGCATTGAAAGCATCTTTAAGTTCAATCGTATAGTATGAAATACATTTACTTCCGTCAATGATGGATGGGTTCACAATGGCTTGCGTTGGACAGGCATCAATACATGCCGTGCACGAGCCACAATGGTTAGTTGCTAATGCTGAATCGTAACTGAATTCCACATCAACGATTAACTCGGCAAGGAAATGAAAGGATCCCTTTTTTTTAGTAATCAGATTTCCATTCTTTCCAATCCAGCCTAATCCACTTTTTGCTGCCCAAGCACGTTCCAAAACAGGTGCAGAATCCACGAATACTCTGCCTGATACCTCTCCAATTTCCTCTTGAATCCAATTCATAAGTTCAAAGAGTTTATCCTTTACTACTACATGATAGTCTTCGCCATAGGCATATTTACTTACCTTAATCGGGGCTGATTTGTTGTACTCTTGAGCCGGAAAATAGTTATAAAGCAACGATACTACCGATTTTGCTCCATCTACCAAAAGTCGTGGGTCTAATCGTTTATCAAAATGATTGGCCATGTATGCCATTTGGCCATGATAGTTTTGATTGAGCCAATTTTCTAATTTAGGTGCTTCACTCTCCAAGAAATCAGCTTTACTAATTCCCACATCAACAAAGCCTAACTCTAGCGCTTTTTGCTTGAATTCTTTTGTGTATGTATGAATATGAGTTGTAGTCACTGCTGCAAACAAATATAGAAACAATCTTTCTTTCTGTGTATATTAGTCGTAATTACTGAAACCTATTGGTCATACGTTACGTCATATCATCAATTATATTGCTACATAGTTTAGTCCTGATGAGTCATGCGCAGAACCTTATTCCTAATGCAGGTTTTGAAGAGAGTAATAATGCACGTGTAACGGAATGGGTGCAGCCGCAAGGCGACTATTATCATTACACCACTCATTTATTTGTACAAAACGGGATTCCCAATAAAATCAGTTTTAATGGTCTGCATATTGGCACATCATATAGAGGAACAGAATACATGTATGTTGCCTTGAAAGAACCGTTAAAAAAGGGAGTAACCTATTGTGCTAAAATGAAAGTGAAAATGCCATCATTAAATAGAAGTGAGGCTCAAGTTATTGAAACGCTAGGTTGGAAATGGATAGATTATACTCCTGAAATCACAGCGAGATCGGTATACCGAGATGAACCTGAGATAAAGTTTACCATTACCAACATACCTGAAATTTATACCGATTTTGTAGAGTTAAATGCCACGTATACGGCTTCAGGTGATGAGCGTATTTTGATGGTGGGTAAATACTTTTTTGAAGGTAATAATGAACTTGTTTTAGCCGGAAGTTTATTGAATGAAATCAACAGAGAATATGATTTAATTAGAAAGTATTACGCAGATAGTTTTGCTCTTATAAGTCCTCCAATTCCTGAATACATAACTATTAAATCTAAACGTAAGTTGAATAAGATTATGCGTGAGTACCAGAAAAAGGTAGATGTACTACGTGCTCCTCAACAACAAATAAGTGATAGTCTTTTTTTAGTGTATCAACCCAAAATAGACAGCTTGAGCAGGTTAGTAAAAAGTAGTAAACGAGAGGTGGATGTGATGACCTACTTCGATGATTTCTGTTTAACACCTATGCGTATGGATGGTACTTGTAATTGTGATGATAAGGTGGTACAAAAGGAGGTGTTTGTGAAAGGAGAAACGTATCGATTAAACGGAGTAAACTTTGAAACCGACAAGTATGATTTGGATGATGCAGCAAAGCGCGAATTAGATGTGTTGATTTCAATTTTACAGAAGTATCCCGGTTATAACGTATTTATCAAAGGGCATACCGACAACAGGGCTTTAGCCTTACATAATCAACAATTATCTGAAAATAGGAGTAAGGCTTGCCGCGATTATTTGGTGGAGCGAGGAGTTGCTGCAGAACGTATTAGATGGAAGGGTTATGGAGCGACTCAACCCATAGCATCAAACGACAGTGATGAGGGTAGAGCAATGAATCGTAGAGTAGAGTTCGTTTTAGAGTAGTGCTATTGTTTGATAAAGCATTATTTTCGTCCAAACGTTTCAAGTATTCATGAAAAAAATTCTACTTCTTGTAAGTGTTTTGATTGGTGGTGTAGCACTAACCTCTCACACTTCTAAAAAGCTTGACGAGGGGATGTTCCCTTTGTCGGAACTAAAAAACATTGATGTTAAAAAGGCCGGACTCAAAATAAAACCGGAGGAGTTATACAACCCCAATGGTACAAGTTTAATTGATGCGATTGTCCGAGTTGGGGGCTGTACGGGTTCTTTTCTAAGTAACGATGGCTTAATTATCACAAATCATCATTGTGCTTTTAGTTTTGTGCAAGCTATTAGTGATGTTAAGAACGATTATATTAAATATGGTTTTTTAGCTCAAAATAGAGAGCAAGAGGTTCCGGCAAAAGGGTTGGTTTGTAAAATCACAGCTTCGTATAAAGACGTTTCTGTAGAAGTATTGGAAGGTACATCAGCATTAGATCCATTAAGCAGACTCAAGAAAATTGCAGAGAACATTAAAGCCATTACCAAAAAAGAGAACGATGCGAATCCAACGTTACAATGTGAAATATCAGAGATGTTCACCGGTAAAACATACGTATTGTTTCGCTATAAGTTATTAAAAGATGTTCGATTGGTTTACGTTCCACCGGTTAGTATTGGTGCATACGGAGGTGAATTAGATAATTGGGTTTGGCCCCGTCATAGTGGTGATTTTGCCTTTTTAAGAGCCTATGTTGCACCTGATGGTTCATCTGCGGATTATAGTGATAAGAATGTTCCCTATCATCCGGTTAAGTATTTAAAGGTGAATCCGAATGGTGTAAAAGAAAATGACTTTGTGTTTATTTTAGGTTATCCCGGACGAACATTTCGTCATCAACCTGCAGGCTTTTTCGAATACCACGAGCGCTATTTTTTAAGTTACATCAGTAATTTGTTCGATTGGCAAATTAATCAGATGGAGCATTTAGGTAAACGTGACTATGCATTGAGTATTAAGTATGCCGCGAGAATTAAGAGTTTAGCAAATACCGCCAAAAATTTTAAAGGGAAGTTGCAGGGCTTTAACCGTGCAGGATTATCAGCTAAAAAACGATTAGAGGAAAAGCAACTACAACAGTTTATCGAGGCTAATGCGGGCTTAAAAGAAAAGTATGGAACGATTATACCTCGCGTTGATAGTTTGTACAATGATTTGATGAGTGTGGCCTCTCGTAATATGTGGTTGGATCAAATTTATCCGGTTTGTCCGGAGGTGTTTGCTGCTGCATCATTAGCTCCATTTCAAGCAGCGTATCAAAAGTTAACAACTGCAGAGGAGCGAACTAATTTTATCCTAACCCAGCGTTCAGCTATCAAAAAAGCAATGGCTAAACCATTGGGTATGTACGATGCAAATTTAGCTAAACCATCTTTTATTAAAATGTTTAGTGATGCTGCTGCACTATCAGGTACCAATAAATTGAAATCGATTAACAAATTTCTGAATGGTAGAAGTACTTCTAATGGTATTGAGATGTTGGCTGATGAAATTTTTGCGAAATCAATTGTAGTGGATGCAAAAAAAGTAAATGAATTAATAGATGGTGATATAGCTACTTTACTTACCACGAACGATGAGTTAATTAATTTTGCGGGTGAGTTGAATGAAGAGTTAACCAAGTATGATTTAGAAGATCAAAAACGCGATAGCGAGTTGAATCAGTTAATGGCCAGTTTAGTTGAAGTGAAACAACTTTGGAAGCAACGTTCATTTATTCCTGATGCAAATGCTACGCTTCGTTTCACATACGGTTATGTAAAAGGCTATGAACCTAATGATGGCGTTTACGCAAAACCATTTACCACATTGAAAGGTGTAATTGAGAAAAGCGATAGCTTAGAGTATCAATTACTAGATGCAATTAGACAGCTTTATGCAGCTAATGATATCGGGCCATACATGCATCCTCAATTGCACGATTTACCGGTTGATTTACTTTACAATTTAGATACCACAGGAGGTAATAGTGGTAGTCCGGTAATGAATGCAAAAGGACAACTTATAGCAGTTAATTTTGATCGTGCGTTTACGGCTACTATTAATGATTATGCTTGGAACGAAACATACAGCAGAAGTGTAGGGGTTGATATTCGGTATGTACTCTGGGTATTACAAAAAGTAGCGAAAGCTAATCATGTGGTAAATGAGTTAACGTTAACCAAATAGCACATAAATAAAAAAGCCAGACTTAATTTAAAGTCTGGCTTTTTTATTAGTAAGCTAATCCTACTGTTATTCCGGCTCTAACACTATATCCGGATAAATACCGATCGCTAATACTTGGTAAATAGTCTGATGATCCTCTGCCAACATTGTCTATAATCACCTGATAAGCCGGCCCGATGAAATAGTCGAACAATACGCGGTTTTTGATGATGTGTTGCTTACCAATGACAAATCCAACTCCAAGACTTTGAATAGAGCCACTTTTGCTACCTTTTGTTCCATTAGATAGTATGATATTATCTTCTGCTGTTTGGTAGTTCATGTAACGCAAGAAAGGTGCTGCATAAGTTCCATTCAAACCATAACCTGTAAAGTTTGTACGGTATTCAGGAATAATAGAAAACCCTTGCATCCTGAATTTATAACTATTGCCATCATCAAATCTGGTGTAATCATCAAAATCCATGTAACCAACAGTGATGTTTAAAGACTTTAGTGGATTAATTAGATGCTGATAGGTTAGACTTAAATTGCCATAAGCAGGACTCAATAAGTTAATCTTAATAGCATCTTGTTTCAATGCGGGAAACTCACTTCGTTGCTGAGCAGAGGCTCTGAGTGCAACTAACAAGACCAATATGGTGTATGTGAAAATACGTTTAGTCATCGCTTAAAATAAAAATCCTAAATTAAAACCTGCACGTACTCCATATCCTGTGAGGTACTTGTTCGGAATACGTTCTGATAATAACGTACCTGACTTCACATCGGCCGGAACATTTTTAGTCTCATTGGTCGCTTTTCTTGATTCCATGATTAGAAATTGAAAAGCAGGGCCAACAAATAGATCAAGCGTTATGAAATCTTTTACCACAAATTGTTTTCCAACTACAGCACCAATACCCAAACTCAGATAAGATGATTTATCATGGATAACATTTGTGTATGGTAAAGAAATTGAGTTGTAATCATAATTGTAGTAGCGAGCATTTCTCTCATAGTACAGTATCCGCATAAATGGTGCGATGTAAATATTATCGAATCCATTGTCTCCAAACATATTCCTGTATTCGAACGTGAATGAACCTCCATTTACCCGTTCTGAAATATAATCGTCTGCGAGTGTAAACAATCGACCATTAAAATCCATGTAGTTAAGCCCGATTTGAATACTTTTCTGTTTACTGCTTAACATACGCTCATAACTAATGTTTAATGAGTTGTAAAACGGACTCAGCATATTTGCTTTAAGGTTGTTTCTTGGTGCTTTGATTTCTTGAGCATTAACCACCGAAAAACATATCACGCTAACGAAATATAAAATTACTTTTTTCATAGTTTAGAATTGTAAGCCAAATGAAAACCCACCTCTCATCCAATACCCATCGAATACAGGTCCGATATCAGCGTTGGTATATGTACCTGATCTTAATTCACTACGTTGCTTATTAAAAGCAGGTCCGAAATAAAGATCGATTAAAAGGTTTTTGATCAGTATTTTTTGATATCCGAACATCAAACCAGTTCCATACACCGATACATCATCTATATTAGTTTTAATATCCTTGTAGTATTGATAGCGTAAATAAGGTTGTAAATAAAATCCATTCATTTTCTCTGTGCCTGTATAAAAGCGGTATTCACCACACAAGCTAACTCCTCTTATCGGTTCGATGCGTTGTGCAACTTGGCCTGTAAAAAAACTAGCTGATATAATCCATGAAGCATCTTTGTTTATTGCAGTTTCGTATTGTAAGGCAACAGCTCCAACAAACGGGCTTATTAAATTGAATTTTAAGGCACGGGTTCGTTCTTGCAGCTCAACTTTGTGCTGCGCAACAGCATTAGTTGAAAGTAGAAAAATAAAAGCTCCGAAGATGATTTTAAGGTATTTCATGTGCAGTTATCTCGGTAGTGAAATTAGGTAAAACTTTCTGTTTTTAAAAAGTAAAAGTCGGTTACTGATTTCAGTTAACCGACTTTTAATAAATCAATGGGGTAATACCTATTTAAGCAGCTTTATTGTTTTTGAACTTCAGAATATCCAATTTCTCGCGAGCTGTTTCTTTGGTAATGGTAATTTCTTTTTTATTCGTTGAAGGTGCGTCATACATATAGTCAATCATAATAGATTCACATATACTTCTCAAACCTCTTGCTCCCAATTTTAGTTCAACAGCAGTATCTACAATCAAGTCAATAATTTCGTCTGAAATGGTTAGTTTGATACCTTCCAATTCAAACATTTTTATGTATTGTTTGATGAGTGCATTTTTCGGTTCAACCAAAATACGATACAAAGCAGTTCTATCAAGTGGATTTAAATGGCATAAAACCGGTAAGCGACCAATGATCTCAGGAATCAAGCCAAACGAGCGCAAATCAGCGGCCGATAGGTATTGAAGATAATTACTCTCGTCTGCTTGTACACCCTCAGTGGTTTTAAAACCAATAGCTTGAGTCTGCATTCTTCTTGCTATTTGCTTATCAATTCCTTCAAACGCTCCTCCACAGATGAACAAAATATTCTCCGTATTTATCTGAATCATTTTTTGATCAGGATGTTTACGTCCGCCTTGAGGTGGAACGTTGGCAGTTGTACCTTCTAAAATTTTCAATAAAGCTTGTTGAACCCCTTCGCCACTCACATCGCGTGTAATGCTCGGATTGTCACTCTTTCTGCTGATTTTATCAATCTCATCGATGTACACAATACCTTTCTCAGCGGCAGCAACATCATAGTTTGCCGATTGCAATAAACGAGTAAGCACACTCTCTACATCTTCACCAACATAGCCGGCCTCAGTGAGCACAGTGGCATCTGCAATGCAAAATGGAACGTGTAATAACTTAGCTAATGTTTTAGCTAAAAGTGTTTTTCCGGTACCTGTTTCCCCAACCAATAAAATGTTAGATTTCTCTAGCTCCACATCATTGGTTTTATTTTTATTCATTAAGCGTTTGTAGTGATTATATACTGCCACACTTAATACTTTTTTAGCATCATCTTGCCCAATTACATATTGGTCTAGGTGCTTCTTAATTTCAGCCGGTTTTAGCAACTTTCCGGTGAAATCAAATTGCGCAGCTTGTTTGTTGCTCTGGTCTTCGTTAATGATTCGATAAGCTTGATCAACGCAGTTTTCACAAATTAGTGCATCTAATCCTGAAATAAGGAATTGCGTCTGACTTTTTGGTCTACCACAAAACGAACAAATGTCTTCTTTCTTTTTGCTCATAAGACTACAAATATCTATAAAAAAAACAAGCCAACCATCACTTCATGGTTGGCTTGACAAAAGTTATAAATTACAATTACTTTTTAGTTTTGGTTAATACGTCATCAATCATACCATATGCTTTTGCCTCTTCGGCAGTCATCCAGTAATCACGATCACTATCTTGTTGTACTTTTTCAAATGGCTGTCCGCTGTGTGTTGAAATGATATCGTACAATTCTTTCTTTAATTTTTGAATTTCACGAGCTGTAATTTCAATATCACTAGCTTGACCTTGAGCGCCACCAAGCGGTTGATGAATCATAATACGAGCGTGTGGTAATGCAGTGCGCTTCCCTTTAGCTCCTGCACATTGCAATACAGCACCCATACTAGCAGCTAAGCCTGTACAAATGGTTGCTACATCAGGGTTAATCCATTGCATGGTATCATAAATACCCAAGCCGGCATATACGCTTCCTCCAGGAGAGTTAATATACATTTGAACATCTCTTCTAGCATCCATTGAGTCAAGGAATAGCAATTGTGCTTGAACAATGTTGGCTACATAATCATCAATAGGCATACCCATAAAGATAATACGGTCGGCCATTAAACGAGAGAATACGTCAATCTCGCGGAAGTTCATCGGACGCTCCTCAATTACGGTGCGTGTCATGTTCTCTACTGAACTTTCCATGTATGCATCAACTGCAAGGCTGCTAATCCCTTTGTGCTTAACAGCATATTTTCTGAATTCTTTTCCGTGGTCCATCATAAAGCGATAAGTTTATTTGTTTGCAATATATAAAGTTGCTGTAAAGTTACAACAGTTGTGCCAAGTCAAATTACTGACACTTGTTACTGACATGTATTTATTTTGATAGGCTAGTGGTATGAAGAGGAAGGTAAGCCGATTTGTGACTGCCATTTTATGACAAAAAAATCCGCTCCCGGTTAAGGAGCGGATTGATATAGGGGGTACACTTTAAACGAAGTGCGAATTAATGATGGTGTTCCTCATTGTGTTTAGCCACCAATTTGAAGAACTCCTCTGAGCTAACTTCTTTCTCGTCAATAGTTACTTTGCTTTTAATTACATCGCGAACTTTTTGAGATACAGCTAAGTTAATCATACGGCTACGGTAGTCTTCTTTTTTCATGCTTGGCTCGATGATGCCTTCAAGCATTTCATCGCTGATACCTGCACTACCATATGCACCAAACATGCTACGCGTGTAGTTAAGAGCAGCTGCTTTAATATCAGCCTCTTCTACCTTCACACCTGCTTCACTTAATACTTTCTCTTCAAACAAGTGATTTTTTAAGTAGTTGGCTTCTGCTTGGTAATTTTCATCCACATTAGATGCATTGAATTTATCAGCGTGGCGGTCGATTAACCAACGCTTTAAAAATGCATCAGGAAGTTCAATGCTTTGCTTCGCAACCAAAGAATCAAGCATTTCATGCTCTAACAGGTGGTTTGCTTGGCCATCGAAATAACCTTCTAATTCTGATTTTAAACGAGCGCGTAATTCTTCAACAGAGTTTACTACACCCGGTCCGTATACTTTATCAAACAAATCCTGGTTCAACTCAGCTTTCTCGTTACGCTTAATTTCTTTAACGGTAACACGGAAATTTTTATTGATATCACCAACGGTAAGTTTGTTGATGTTTAATGCGTGTGAAATTTCAGTTTGGTCGTTATCGAACAAATCGAAAATATTTACATCAAACGATTTTGCTTTAGTAGAGCCTAAAAACTCGTTTTTAATCGCCTCGTTTTTGATAGATTGGATTAAAACCGGAGTTGAATCAGAATAAACGCCACCTTCAACTACGTTGCCGTTCTCATCAAGTTCAGCCATGGTGGTGTATACAATATCTTCTTCGGTAGTCGAATCTACTTCAATTAAGTTGCCGGTACGTCTTTGTAAACGGTCAACCTCTTCATCTATTTGTTTTTCGTCAACTACTACTTTGTATTTAGTAAATACATCAGCGGTTGATATACTCAAGTTAAATTCAGGGGCTAAACCAATATCGAATTTAAAAGTGTACTCATTTCCTTTCACTAACTCATCCACTTTGGTATCTTCGGTTAAAACCGGTTGACCTAAAATGTTTAGTTTATTTTCCTCGATGTAGTCGAATAAACCTTTGCTGGCAGTGCTGTTAATTGCTTCAAGCAATACAGTTGTGCCATACATTTTTTCGATCATTCCTTTAGGTGCCATACCCGGACGGAAGCCTGGGATGTTTGCACGCTTTTGAAGATCCTTCAATTTGCTGTCGATTTCGGTGGCGTAATCTGCGCCAGTAATGTTTACCGAGATGGTGCCATTCAAGGCATCTTTTTTATCAAAAGTAACGTTCATATCAAACTGTGTATTAAGAAAAAAAGACTGATTTTTAGGTCAGTCTTTCATCATTTGTTGTTGTGCGCATGGAGGGACTCGAACCCCCACGCCTCTCGGCACCAGATCCTAAGTCTGGCACGGCTACCAATTACGCCACATGCGCCTAAAAAGGACTGCAAATGTAAGGCATATTTTATGATATGCAAATTTTTTTTAGAAAACTTGGACGCTGTTTTTATGCCCATTTTAGTGTGTCTTATACGCTTGTTAATTGAACCTAGCTTTCAGGTAAAAAACTAACTTTGCTGCTTGTTACCCGAATGAATATGCAACCCGTAATTGATACTGAAAAAGAGAATAAAGAGATTGTTAAAGCATACAGAAATGTAATCAAAGCATGCAGACGAAATCTGGATAATAATGATAGAAAGCAAATAAGAAAAGCTTTTGAAATGGCTCTAGATGCGCACAAAACAATGCGCAGGAAGTCGGGTGAGCCTTATATTTTTCATCCATTAGCTGTAGCTCAAATTTGTGGGGAAGAGATCGGTTTAGGTGCTACATCAATTATATGTGCGCTATTACACGATGTGGTAGAGGATACTGATGTTACCCTTGACGTGATACGTAATAATTTTGGCGAACGTGTGGCTCGAATTATTGATGGACTTACCAAAATATCCGGAGTTTTTGAGCAACAAGATAAATCGATTCAAGCTGAAAATTTTAAGAAGCTACTTCTAACGTTAAGCGATGATGTACGCGTTATTCTTATTAAGTTAGCCGACCGCTTGCACAATATGCGCACGTTGGATTCTATGAGTTCAAAATCGCAACTGAAAATAGCCAGCGAAACACAATATGTATATGCTCCACTTGCGCATAGATTAGGTTTGTATGCTATTAAAACGGAATTGGAAGATTTAGCTACAAAGTACTTAGAGCCGGAGAAATACAATTTTGTTAAGAACAAACTACAAGAAACCAAAACTCAGCGTAACCGATACATTAAACAATTTATAGAACCTTTGATTGAGGATTTAGATGCGGAAGGATTTAAGTATGAAATTAAAGGCAGGCCTAAGTCTATTCATTCCATCTTAAACAAGATGAAAAAGCAAAACATACCTTTTGAGGAAGTGTATGATTTGTTTGCTATTCGTATCATCATCGACTCCGAGTATGAAAATGAAAAGTCAGATTGTTGGGCTGTTTATTCAACAGTAACAAATCATTATCGTCCAAATCCTGATAGATTAAGAGATTGGGTAAGTACTCCAAAAGCGAATGGCTATGAGAGTTTGCATACTACTGTAATGGGTCCTAAAGGTAAATGGGTTGAAGTGCAAGTTCGTACCAGACGCATGGATGAAATTGCGGAGAAAGGTTATGCTGCCCATTGGAAGTACAAGGATAATCATTCGAAGCAAGATGTTGGTTTGGAAGAGTGGTTGGCGCGTGTTCGTGAGATTTTGGAGAATACCGATCAAAATGCGCTCGACTTTTTGGACGATTTTAAAATGAACTTCTTTGCGGAGGAGATTTTTGTGTTTACACCAAAAGGTGAATTGAGGAAACTCCCGGCCAACGCTACCGTCCTTGATTTTGCTTTTGATGTACACTCGCAATTAGGAGAAACTTGTATTGGGGGGAAAGTGAATAATAAGTTGGTCCCTTTGAATCATGTGTTGTCAAACGGAGATCAAGTTGAAATTCTTACTTCAACCAAACAAACTCCTAAAGAAGAATGGCTAACATACGTAGTTACAGCAAAAGCAAAGAGTAAAATACGTGATTGGCAGAAACAGATTAAAATGCGCGCTGCATCTATGGGTAAAGAGATTTTGGAGCGCAAGTTTACCCAAGAGAAAATAAACTTTACCAGCGAGGCTCTTCAGGATTTAATAGCATACTATAAGCTGCCAACAGTAACTGAGTTGTACGCACAAATTGCAGACGAGCGTATTGATAAAACTAAAATTCATATTGCCGAGATTTTAGACATTATCAAGCAACAAAAAATTGAACACCAACAAGAGCTAAAGCAACAACGTGAACAGAAAGTTGTTCAAAAAGAAATACCTAAAGAGGGTGTAATTATTGGTGACGATACCGATTTGCCTTATAGCTTTAGTAAGTGTTGTAATCCAATTCCCGGTGACGAAATTTTTGGTTTCATCACCGTTGGAGAAGGAGTTAAGATTCACCGCACCAATTGCGCAAATGCCATTAGTTTAATGAGTAACTATGGATATCGTGTTATCAAAGCTAAATGGGCGAATCAAATTTTTGAGAAGTCGAAGGCATTCACCACACATATCAAAGTTCAAGGTATTGATAGTGTTGGTATTGTTAGTATTATTACAGATATCATCAGTAAACAACTTCAAATTAATATGCATGCTATTCATATTTCATCTAAAGCCGGAATGTTTGAGGGGAATATTGAGTTGGAGGTATATGATACTGCCCAACTAGAGGAGTTGATGAATAAAATAAAAGCTGCTAGTCCTCTAATAAAGGTAAGCCGTGAAGATATGATGTAATTATTTCTTGGCTTGAAGGTAAGTATTAACTACTAAAATAGCGTTGGTCAAAAGTCCAACTAAAGCTGCGGCTATCAACAACTCATTGTAAGAAGTTATCAAACCTCCGGTAAAAGTAATGGCCGAAAGCGAGGAAGTTGTCATCACTAATTTTTGACGATAACCTGTTGTGTGAGTTAGGCCAATGGCGGCCAATATTATTAGTGAAATGATGAAAAGGGTTGTAATGGTTGCGGCAGGGGTGGATTTCAAAATTTCAATCATCTAAGCCTATTTAAGAACACTTGGTGAAATAATGTTTTGGGGTTGAGTAGGGCTGCAATTTGTTTCATGGAGTCACAATATTGAACAGTTTTTTTTTAATAATAAAGAACTTTTACTGACTAATTTAGTCAGTGAAAGTTCTGTTTCGAGCCGTTCAAAGTTTTATATTCGGGCACCTGAAAAACTGGAATGAAGTACTCTAACCCGATTTACCAACAGAAACTAGGCGATATACTAAAACTAATACGAAAGTCGAAGAACATTAAGGCACAGACAGTGGCTGATGCTTTAGGTTTATCTGACCAAAGTAACTACGTACGCATTGAGAATGCACAGGCAACCGACATCAGTTTTTGGCGGTTGCTTGAAATTTGTGATGCTTTAGGTTGTAGTTTATTTCAAATTTGCTTTTTGTTGGAAATCGATTTTTTGGGAGGTGGAGCTATTAAAACCTGGGATCAGTTTTATGATTCGTTAAAGCAGCTTGAGGAGCAGGATAAACAACAGCTGCTTGAATTGGCTGACATACTTAAGAAAAATACAAGCGGCAAGTCTGGTGCGTAATTATTGCATAACTTATTAACCTTTATTTTATTAATGCCGAAATGTGTGTTATTTTGCGGCTTTGTATGCAAGCAAATCAAACCACAGAAAGCATAAAAGAAGAAGTAAAGCGACTGTTTATTGCCTTTTTAGAGCAAAAACAACAACGCAAAACTCCTGAGCGCTTCGCTATTCTGGATGAAATATACAGTAATAACGAACACTTTGACGTGGAAACGTTATACGTTCACATGAAAAACAGAAACTATCGTGTGAGCAGAGCTACCGTATACAATACCCTCGATTTATTGTTAGATGCAGGTTTAGTAACCAAACATCAATTTGGTAAAAACCTAGCGAGATACGAAGGCGCTTATGGTCACAAACAACATGACCACATGATATGTAATCGCTGTAACAAGATTTTAGAATTTTGTGATCCTCGTATTCAGCAAATCAAAAGTATGATGGGAGATTTATTGCACTTTACGGTTACTGAACATTCTCTTCATTTATTTGGGAATCCGGAAACGGTAGATGGAAAATGTACCACATGTCAGAAAAAAATTAGTTAACAGATATAGGGGAAACCCACAATAGAATTTACACATGATAGATGTTGTTTTAGGCCTTCAATGGGGCGATGAAGGAAAAGGAAAAATAGTTGATGTACTAACCCCACAGTACGATGTTGTAGCTCGTTTTCAAGGTGGTCCAAATGCAGGGCATTCCTTAGAATTCAATGGTCAAAAACATGTTCTTAATACCATCCCTTCAGGCATTTTTCACCAACACACCATCAATGTAATTGGTAATGGTGTAGTTATCGACCCGATTACCTTGAAGAAGGAAATTGAAAAGGTAATGGCATCAGGTGTTGATCCAAGAAAGAAACTATACATTTCAGAAAAAGCACATTTAATTATTCCTACTCACCGCCTGGTAGATGCTGCAAGTGAGGCTAACAAAGGTGAACATAAAATAGGTTCAACGCTTCGCGGAATTAGTCCAACTTACCAAGATAAAATTGGTAGAAGCGGTCTTCGTGTTGGCGATATTCTTACACCAAACTTTAAAGAAAAATACCAAACAGCTGTTGCTAACCACAAGCAGTTGCTAGATCGCTTTAACTTTGCGTATGATTTAGCAGAACATGAACCGGCTTTTTTTGAAGCCATTGAGTTTTTAAAGCAGTTTCAAATTATTAGCTCTGAGTATTTCATTAACAAACTCATTAACGAAGGTAAAAAGGTATTAGCTGAAGGAGCGCAAGGTACGTTGTTGGATATTGATTTTGGTACTTATCCATTCGTTACGTCATCGAACACCATTACCGGTGGCGTTTGCAGTGGTTTAGGTGTGGCGCCTCAAAAAATTAATAAGGTTTATGGAATTTTCAAAGCTTATTGCACACGTGTAGGCAGCGGACCTTTTCCAACTGAATTACACGATGAAGTTGGAGAACAATTGCGCAAGCAAGGTTTTGAGTTTGGTGCAACAACAGGCCGTCCTCGTAGAACAGGTTGGTTAGATCTACCAACGTTAAAGTATGCCATTATGCTTAATGGGGTAACCGATTTGATTTGCACGAAGAGTGATGTGTTAAGTGGTTTTGAAACGGTACCTGTTTGCGATGCTTACGACATTGAAGGGAAACGAGTGACAGAGATTCCATACAATTTTAATGATGCGCCAATTAAACCATTGTTTAAAGAATACAAAGGTTGGAACGAAGACTTAACCGGTATGCGTAAGTTTGAAGAATTACCTGCAAGCTTTAAAGCCTACATGGAATATGTAGAAGAACAAGTTGGTTTAAAGATGAGTGTAATTTCTATTGGTCCGGATAGGGAGCAAACAATTATTCGCTAATCATTTGAAAGTATAAATAAAAAGGGAGCCTTATGCTCCCTTTTTTATGCGTTAGATGTTTTGAAAAGCCATTCTCCAAGCCACTTGCGAGGCTTCAATTCTTTTTTAGGTTTCAACCCAAATTTGCCTATCGTGTGCTTTTTAATGTGAGCAACTGCTTCATCCACATTGTCGGTTATCAATAAATATTCTTTGATTTCAGAAGCAGAAACGGTTTTGTTTTCAATCATGTCTCTCGTTAAAGCGATGAGGTGATTCCAATATTCTTTACCGAATAACACTACTGGGAATTCTTGAATTTTTCCGGTTTGAATAAGTGTAAGTGCCTCAAACATTTCATCCATAGTACCCCAACCACCTGGCATAATTACAAAGGCGTAAGAGTATTTAACCAATAGTGTTTTTCTTACGAAGAAGTATTTAAACTCAACAGATGTTTGCACGTATGGATTCTCTTTTTGCTCGTGTGGCAGAATGATGTTACAACCAATAGATTTTCCTCCGGCTTCAAAAGCACCACGATTTGCAGCTTCCATAATTCCGGGGCCACCACCGGTTAAAACAGTAAAGCCCAGTTTACTTATTTTGCCTCCCATTTCTTGTGCAATTTTGTAGTAGTGATGATCTTCTTTAAATCGAGCACTGCCGAATACGGTAACACAAGGGCCGGCAAAGTGAAGTTTCTGGAAACCCTTGATGAACTCCCACATTACTTTGAATACAAATTTAAACTCTCTTCTTCTCGATCGAGGTCCTTCTAAAAATCGCCTTTCGGAGTGAACTATCTTATCTTGCTTTTTTGGGGATCTGTGTTTTCTGTGTGTCATGCTTACTAAACGTAAAAAGACGCGAAGAGTGTTCGCGTCTTTTCAATATTACAAAATTATGGCAAGCTTACAAGTTACCTCTTATTTCTTGCTCTCTTTCTAGTGCTTCAAATAATGCTTTAAAGTTGCCTTTGCCAAACGACTTAGCACCTTTACGTTGAATAATTTCGAAGAACATAGTTGGACGATCTTCAACCGGTTTGCTGAAAAGTTGTAACAAATAACCTTCATCATCTCTATCAACCAAAATACCTAACTCACGAAGTGGTTCAATATCCTCTTCAATTTCACCAACGCGGTCAAATAAGTCTTCGTAATAACTATCAGGTACTTTTAAAAACTCAACACCTCTTGCCATTAACTGGCGAACAGTTGAAACAATATCAGCAGTTGCAATGGCAATATGCTGCACGCCTTCTCCTTCATAAAAATCCAAATATTCTTCTACTTGTGATTTTTTCTTGCCTTCAGCGGGTTCGTTTATTGGGAATTTTACATAACCATTTCCGTTACTCATTACTTTACTCATTAAAGCAGAGTATTCCGTACTGATATCTTTATCATCAAACGATAGGATGTTTTTGAAGCCCATTACGTCTTCATAAAACTTTACCCAAGGATTCATTTGGTTCCATCCTACATTACCCACACAATGATCTACGTGCAACAAACCAACAGGCTCCGGATTGTATGAACTTTCCCATTTTGCGTAACCCGGCATAAAAACACCATTATAATTTTTACGTTCAATAAAAAGGTGTTCTACTTCTCCATACGTTTTAATTCCACTCATTCTCACTTCACCATTTTTGTCGGTTAAAGTGGTTGGTTTTACAGTTCCAACGCCACCGCGTCCGGTAGTTTTTTCATATGCCTCATACGCATCATCAACCCAAAGTGCCAGATACTTCACACCATCACCATGTTTACGATGATGTTCGGCAATCGGACTATTGCTGCTTAATGGAGATGTTAAAATCAAACGGATTTTATTTTGTACCAATACATATGATACACGATCTTTTACTCCTGTTTCAGGACCTGCATAAGCCAGACTCTGAAAACCAAAAGCTGTTTTGTAGAAGTGCGCTGATTGTTTGGCATTTCCTACCCAAAGCTCAATAAAGTCAGTTCCATTTAAAGGAAGGAAATCAGTGCTTGTTTCCTTTTTTGTTAATTCTAGCGTATCCATTTTTTCTTTTTATTCTTATTAATCAATCCAAGTTTTATAATAGTCTGGGTCTTCCATTTTCATTGCTTCATGTGTGATGTGCAATGGGTAAAACGGATCAATCATCACCGCTAATTCTTTTGTTTCTTTTTGTCCAATCGATTTTTCAACTGTTCCGGGATGTGGTCCATGAGGAATGCCTTTTGGGTGCAAACTAATCATGCCACGCTCCACGTGCTTGCGGCTCATAAAATCACCATCAACATAGTATAGCACCTCGTCACTATCAACGTTGCTATGGTTGTATGGTGCAGGGATAGATTTTGGATGGTAATCGTACAAACGAGGAACAAATGAGCAAATAACAAAATTATGTCCTTCGAATGTCTGATGAATTGGAGGTGGCATGTGCACACGTCCGGTTATTGGCTCGTAGTTGTGAATACTAAAGCCATAAGGATATAAGAATCCATCCCAACCAATCGCATCAAAAGGGTGCGAACCAAGGGTGTAAGGATAAATCATATCCTGCTTTTTAATCATTACTTTAAAGTCGCCTTTTTCGTCATAAGTCTTATTCAAAACAGGTAGCTTAATATCACGCTCACAATATGGAGAGTGCTCTAGCAATTGCCCGTAAGTGTTGATATAACGTTTAGGTGGACGAATTGGTGAGAAACTTTCGGTAATGAATAAGCGATTTTGTTCTGTATCAAAGTGCATTTGATAAATAACGCCACGAGGAATTACCAAGTAATCGCCATACTCAAAAGGAATATCACCATAAAGTGTTTTTAAAACACCTGTTCCTTCATGCACGAAAATGACTTCATCCGCATCTGCATTTTTATAGAAGTAATCGGTCATGCTTTTCTTTGGTGCTGCCGATGCGAGATAAACATCCTTATTAAAAAGTGTGTATACACGACTTTCCAAGAAGTCGTCTTTAGGAGCAGTTTTAAATGTTAAGAAGCTGCGATTTTGTAGGTTTTTGGTTAATGCTGCTTTGGGTGCAACATCGTATGCTTCGCCAATGTGTTTTACTAACGTTGGTGGATGGCAATGGTATACCAGACTGTAAATACTACTAAATCCTTCAGTACTTACAAGCTCTTCAGCATATAAGCTACCGTCAGGTTTGCGAAACTGTACGTGGCGTTTAGCCGGAATTTGTCCTTGTTTGTGATAAAAGGGCATAACTTAGTTTACTTTTGTTCTGGTAGTGAATCAATAAAAAAATAGTGATAACGTTGCCAACTATTTTACGTTTTTTGTGACTTATAGTTGTACGTAATTAGCAAAAGTATTAGAAAACACCAATGAAAAAACTGATTTATGTCACGGTGCTTTTAGCCTTTGTAATGGCTTGTAATAGCAGTGAAAATAAGGGATCTGGCAATGCTTCGGCCACTACTAAAGTAAGTGGGTCTGTGCAAGAGATAAGTGCTCAAATTGAACAGGATCCAACAAACCCCGAACTTTATTACAGAAGAGCACAGCTCTATTTTGATGAGAAATATTTGGATAAGGCCATTAGTGATATGGATCAAGCCATTTCGTTAAGAGAAGACAATGCGCTTTACTATTTGCAAAAAGGGCGCATTTTATATGCCATGAATAAGACGGTTGATGCATCAAAACAGTACGAGAAAGCAATAGCAGTGAAACCAGATTTTGTAGAGGCTAAAATGAAATTAGCCGAATTGTACTATTTGGTGAAGGAGCACAAGAAGTCGCTCGATTTGTATAATTCCGTATTAGAGACAGAGCCAAAGAATACGACTGTATTGTTTTACAAAGGAATGAACTATAAAGAAATGGGTGATACTGCATCTGCAATTCAAGTGTTTCAAAAAGCTTATGAATTAGATGCACGTTATTATGATGCGGTAATGCAATTAGGTAATTTATATGCTGCTTTACGCAATAAAATCGCATTAGACTATTACGTTACTGCTTCTCGTATTAAACCTAAAAGTCCGGAGCCACCCTACAGTGCAGGCGTTTTTTACCAACAGCAACGCGATTACAAACGAGCTATTGGTATGTACCGTCAAGCGTTAAAGGGCAACGAACGCTATTATCAAGCATACTACAATTCATCGTTAATTAATGTAGAAATGGCTAATTACGATGAAGCCATTCAAAACCTAAATACTGTAATTCGTATCGAACCCGGATTGGTTGATGCATACTACATGCGTGGTTTGTGTTATGAGCAGAAGAAAAACAAAGAAGAAGCAAGAATTAATTATCAGTATACCCTAGAACTAAATCCCAAGCACGACATGGCATTGAAAGCGTTATCGCGTTTGAAGTAACGTGATGGAAATCTGTTTTCTTTTTTGCCCTACAGTGCTTACTTTGCGAGTCTATATTTATGATTAAAATTAATATCACACTACCTGACGGTTCCGTACGTTCGTATGATGCGGGCTCAACCGCCTTAGATGTTGCCAAATCCATTAGCGAAGGATTGGCACGAAATGTTTTAGCTGCCAAAGTAAATGGAGAGGTTTGGGATGCCACGCGTCCAATCAATACCGACTCTTCATTAACACTACTCACATGGAATGATAAGGAAGCAAAACAAACCATGTGGCATTCATCTGCGCACTTAATGGCCGAGGCTATTGAAGCGCTTTTTCCGGGTACCAAATTTGGTATTGGTCCGGCTATCGAAAATGGATTTTACTACGATGTAGACTTTGGTGGTAAAGAATTTTCGAGCGATGACTTTAAACGCATTGAAGAAAAAATGCAAGAGTTAGCAAAACAAGCTAACTCATATACCCGCAAAGAAATCAGCAAAGCAGATGCTGTTGCTTACTTTAAAGAGAAAGGTGATGAGTATAAATTAGATTTGCTTGAAGGGTTGGAAGATGGAAGCATTACCTTCTACTCGCAAGGGAACTTTACTGATTTATGCCGTGGTCCGCACATTCCTAACACCGGTTTTATCAAAGCAATAAAATTGATGAGCGTTGCCGGTGCATATTGGAGAGGCGATGAAAAGAATAAAATGCTTACTCGTATTTACGGCATTACATTCCCTAAAAAATCGGAATTGGATGAGCATTTGGCTATGATTGAAGAGGCCAAAAAGCGCGACCACCGCAAAATTGGTAAAGAGTTAGAGTTATTTACTTTCTCTGAAAAAGTAGGTATGGGTTTACCATTGTGGTTACCAAAAGGAACCATGTTGCGCGAGCGCTTGGTGCAGTTTATGCAAAAGGCTCAAATTGCAGCAGGATATTTGCCTGTAGTAACCCCACACATCGGAAATAAAAACTTATACATCACTTCAGGTCACTACGAAAAATATGGGGCTGATTCGTTTCAACCTATTTCAACTCCGCGTGAAGGGGAAGAGTTTTTCTTGAAACCGATGAATTGCCCGCACCATTGCGAAATTTACAAGTCGTCACCCAAATCATACAAAGACTTACCGGTTCGTTATGCCGAGTTTGGTACCGTTTACCGCTATGAGCAAGCCGGTGAGTTACATGGTTTAACCCGCGTACGTGGCTTTACTCAAGATGATGCGCATTTATTTTGCCGTCCAGATCAAGTGAAAGAGGAGTTTATTAAAGTAATTGACCTCGTGCTATACGTATTTAAAGCGTTAGACTTTAAAGATTACACCGCTCAAATTTCACTGCGTGACCCTGATAATAAAGCCAAGTATATTGGCTCTGATGAAAATTGGGCATTAGCAGAACAAGCGATTATTGAATCGGCTGCTGAAAAAGGCTTGAATACGGTGGTTGAGCTTGGTGAGGCCGCCTTTTACGGACCTAAGCTAGATTTTATGGTGAAGGATGCCATAGGCAGAAAATGGCAATTGGGAACTATTCAGGTCGATTACAACTTGCCTGAGCGTTTCGAGTTGGAGTACACCGGTTCTGATAATCAAAAGCACCGTCCTGTAATGATTCACCGTGCGCCATTTGGCTCTTTAGAGCGATTTGTAGCGGTATTAATTGAGCATTGTGCCGGAAATTTCCCGCTTTGGTTAACCCCTGAGCCTGTGGCTGTTTTACCTATCAGCGAAAAATATCATGACTATGCGCAAAAAGTTGTGAATGTGCTGAATAAAGCAGATATTCGCGGCCCATTAGATGATAGAAACGAAAAAGTAGGTAGAAAAATTCGCGATGCGGAAATGAAAAAAATACCATACATGCTCGTTGTTGGCGAACAAGAAATGATTGATGAAACCGTTGCTGTTCGTAAACATGGAGGCGAGGAAGTAGGTAAATTTAAGCTCGATGAATTCGTAAACTATTTTAACGAACAAGTAAAAATTAATTCATAAACATTTGGCAGCACCAAACACACCAAACACAAATCGTCCACCACAGCCGGGTGGTCCAAACCAACCACGCCCGAATAACGGACTAAAACCGGGTTTTATCTCAAGAGGTAGAAGATCTCTAGAACCGGAACACAAGTTGAATGAGAATATTCGTGCTAGAGAAGTAAGGTTAGTGGGTGAAAACGTGGAGCCGGGCGTATTTTCCATTCAAGATGCGCTAAGGTTAGCAGAACAATTAGAACTTGATTTAATTGAAATCTCTCCTAATGCTGAGCCTCCGGTTTGTAGAATTGCTGACTACAAGAAATTCTTGTACGAGCAAAAGAAGAAGAAGAAGGAGATGAAGGCTAATGCGCAAAAGCAAGAGATTAAGGAAATTCGTTTCGGACCTAATACAGATGAACACGATTTTGAGTTTAAATTGAAGCATGCCGAAAAGTTTTTATCGGAAGGTAACAAAGTAAGAGCATACGTGTTTTTTAAAGGTAGAGCAATTGTTTACAAAGAGCGCGGAGAAGTATTGTTGCTTCAGTTTGCACAAAAATTAGCCGACATCGGTAAAGTAGAGCAGTTGCCAAAATTGGAAGGAAAGAAAATGTTTTTGCTGGTAGCACCTAAAGGCAAAACAACTAAGTAAGAAATTATCGTAGATTGGATTTTAAAATAAAGAAGGGAAAACAGGATTATGCCTAAAATGAAAACCAACAGCGCTGCGAAAAAACGCTTTAAGCTTACTCCAAGTGGTAAGATTAAACGCGCGCAGGCTTACAAAAACCACATCTTAACTAAGAAAACCACTAAGCAAAAACGCGCTTTAACCAAAATGGTTGTAGTAAGTGATGCCGATATGGGATTAGTTAAAAACCTACTTGCAATCGGTAAATAATAATTACCTTATCAAGTAAAAGGCCTGATGGTAAGCCTTAAAATTACCATGGTTTATTTCAAATTTAACCCGAACAAAAGCTCAAAAGATTCCATTTAAATGGGACGCTTAGGTTCAAAAAAAACAAATTATGCCACGTTCAGTAAATTCAGTAGCGTCTCGCAGACGCAGAAAAAAACTCCTAAAGTTAGCCAAAGGCTACTGGGGTAAACGTAAAAACGTATTAACCATAGCTAAGCACACCATTGATCGTGCATTAGCTTATGCTTATCGCGATAGAAAAACCAAAAAACGTAATTTCCGCAGCTTGTGGATCACCCGTATCAATTCTGGTGTACGTCAAGAAGGTTTATCTTACTCTCAGTTTATGGGATTAGTAGCGAAAAGCAACTTAGGTTTAAACCGTAAAGTTCTTGCTGATTTAGCAATGAATCACCCTGAAACTTTTAAAGCTGTAGTTGATTCAGTAAAAAAATAAACCAGTTACAATTACCGATTTACGATATACATCTAAACCTCGCAGCAATGCGGGGTTTTTTTGTGCATGCTAAAATTATTAGCCATTAAAAATTGATGGTGTTTGATGGATAGTTTAGTTTTGAATCAAACTAGCAATATGTCTGAAGCCCTGATCTATCAAATAGCCCTAACTCAAATTCCCGGTATTGGTGATGTGCTTGCCCGTAACTTAGTAAGTTATTGCGGTGGCGTTGAAGAAGTATTCAAACAGAAAAAATCAAAGCTGTTGCAAATTCCCGGTATCGGTGAAAAATTAGCCGATAGTATCGTTCATTTCAATCAGTTTAAACAAGCCGAAAATGAATTGAAGTTTGTAGAGAAGCACCAAATACAAACCCGATTTTATTTGGATAAAAATTATCCCAAACGATTAAAGCATTTACCCGATGCTCCGGTGATGTTGTATAGTTTAGGTAATGCCAATTTGGATGCCGAAAAAATTGTGGCCATTGTTGGTACACGAAAAGCTAGTGATTACGGCAAAGCATTTACCGAAGAGTTGGTTGAACTATTAAAGCCAACGGGGGCACTCATATTAAGTGGATTAGCTTTAGGTATTGATGTAGCAGCACACAGAAGTGCGGTTAAACATGGCTTAAGTACGGTTGGTGTTATGGCTCACGGACTAGATCGTATCTATCCGCACCAACATAAAACCATAGCTAAACAAATGCTTGAGCATGGAGGTTTGCTCACCGAGTTCCCCAGCGGTACTAATCCTGATAGAGAAAATTTTCCCAAACGTAATCGAATTGTTGCAGGTCTATGTGATGTGCTTATTGTGGTGGAAACTGGAGTGAAGGGTGGAGCGATGATTACCGCTGAAATCGCAAATTCATACAACAAAGAAATCATGGCTGTACCCGGAAGATTGAGTGATGATTATTCGTTTGGATGTAATGCACTCATTAAACTCAACAAAGCATCAATTATCACCATGGCTGATGATGTGATGCAAGCCATGGGGTGGGAGAGTGAGGCGAATCAACCCAAAATACAGCAAGAATTGATATTCAACTTAAGTCCGCAAGAAGAACAAATTGTTAATTTTATAAGAAATAAAACAAAAGCGGGTATTGATGATATTGCGTTTGCCCTGCAAATAGACAGTGGTAACTTATCACTTACATTACTCGATTTAGAATTCAGAGGTGTCATTCGTCAATTGCCCGGAAAATTCTTTGAATTGGCTTAATTTGCAGGATGAAATTGAATAAGCAAATCACACTTGCGCTCCTGTTTTCTTTATGCATCAGTGTGCAGGCTATCGCTCAAAAAAGCAAGTCGAGTAAAAAGCCTAAGCGTGTTATTTTTTTAATTGGTGATGGCATGGGGCTCACACAAATAAGTGCAGCCATGAGTCAATACAAAGGACAAAATGCTTTTATGCGTTTTCCTGTAATCGGGTTAAGCAAAACCTCATCGGCTAAGCATTACATAACGGATAGTGGTGCCGGTGCTACTGCGTTTTCAATCGGAAAGAAAACATATAATTATGCAATAGGTGTAGATGCGGATTCGATGCCTCGTCCTACACTTTTCGAATTAGCTAAAATCAAGAATTTTGCAACCGGTGTTGTCGTTACTTCAAGTATTCAACACGCTACTCCTGCTAGTTTTTATGCGCATGTTCCCAATAGAAAAATGTATGATAGCATTTCTACATTCTTACTCAACCAGAATTGTGATATAGCAATAGGCGGTGGTAGTGATTTTATATACAAGCGAGCAGATAAAAGAGATTTGGCAAGTGAATTAACTGCAAAAGGATTTACGCTAATAAACGATACGATTCTCAAACCTTTTCATACACCAAAAGTGATATATACACTTGCACCAGATGGATTGAAAACTATGCAACAAGGAAGAGGAGATTACTTAAAACAGGCCTCACTTCTTGCCCTTACGAAGTTGAAAAAAAGTAAAAGCTATTTCTTAATGATTGAAGGTAGTCAGATTGATTGGGGTGGACATGCAAACGATTATACCTACATGGCAAATGAGTTGTGGGATTTTAATGAAGTTATTAATGCCGTTTTGGATTTAGCTGCTAATGATGATGAACTTTTAATTGTTGTTACTGCCGATCACGAAACAGGTGGATTAACGTTGAATAGCACAGATAATCCATTAAGTTTTAAGCCGAAATATTCAACTGGAGATCATACCGGAGTAATGGTTCCTGTATTTGCCTTTGGTGCCGGTGCCGAGGAGTTTGCCGGAATTTATGAGAACTACGAGATCTATACTAAACTCGTAAAATTATTGAAGTTGAAATGAGCACAGATAAACTAATTATGCTTCTTGGTGGAGTAGTGGGAGTGGTACTTTTTATGTACGTTATACTACCTAAACTCAAACTAAATTTAAACCAAGGTAAAGCATTGCGCGCAGCTATTTTTGCAGGAATTATTATTGCCTTAGCTATAGATTTTATACAAAAAGAAAGGTACTGGTACCTGGTTATTTTAGCACTTGGAAGCATTGGGTTTGGAGTGATGCTTTATGATAGTAGACGAAAAGGAAATTAGCGAAGTAAAGTAACTTGCCCATTAAGCGTCCCTGACTTCTTATCTCCCCCAGTGTAAGTAATCACATAAACATACATGTCATCTTGAGCCAATTGCCCATTTACTTTTCCGTCCCAAGTTGCTTTCGTATCATTCGTTTCAAATACCAACAACCCCCAGCGTGAGTAAATCTTCATGTTAAATTTCACCACATCACTGGTGCCTGCAAAGAAGTCATCATTAAAGCCATCATTATTAGGACTGAATGCAGTGGGTACATAGATGCTTGCCGGGCAGTTGGTTTCAACAGTTATCGCTAATTCGTTGCTGCAATTATTACTATCAGTTACATACACACGATATACGCCTAAATCTCGAGCTAAGTAAGATGAAGATGTACTTCCGTTATCCCAACGTATAGATTTGAATTTACCGGCAATGGTAAGCATGGTGTCTTGTCTGCAAACAGTAACTAATGAGTTGGTTTGAATAGCAGGTTTAGGAATGGTAGTAAGCGCAATTGTATCCCAAGCTTTGCATCCGTTATTATCTGTCACGGTTAAATGATATGAACCTGAAATTTGTGCGGAGTAACTTGCCGCGGTCGTGCCATCTTGCCACAAATAACTGGTAAAGGTATTGTTTGGGGTGATGGTATAATCACTACCCTCACAAAAAAACTGATCAGGTCCTAAGTCTAGAATTGGACTGGTGAATGTGTCTAATCTAACGGTATCTGCATTAAAGCAACCTGATGTATCGCTTACTAATGCCCAGAAATTACCGGGGGCTTGCGCTTGTATGGAAGATGTAGTGTTGCCGTTGCTCCATAAGTATGATAACGCATTTGGAGTGTTGACGGTTAGCGTTACTAAATTTTCCTTACAAAAGATTTGATTCAGTCCAAGATTTATGAGAGGCAATGTTTTGTTTCCAATAACAATAGTATCTCTATAAACGCATCCATCTTTTTCAATTTCAACCCAAAATAATCCTCCACCTTTGTGGGTGAGATATGGAGACATAAGCCCATTTTGCCAAGTGTATTTATCGGCATTAGCTGCTGATGCATCCAAGGTTTGAATCGTATTCGGACAAATTGCCGTATCAACTCCAATAGTTAAATTAGGGTTAGGTTTTGATTGAATAGAAATAGAGTCGGTGGTAGAACAACCATTCACCGTAACTCGTACCCAATAATCTCCTGAAGGAAGAAGAAGGGTGCTCGCAGTTGCTCCATTACTCCAAATATAACTTGCATTAGGCGTGGTAATATTTGCCGTATACAAACTCTTATAACATATGGTCGTATCTCTAACCAAATCAAAAGCAGGAGGGAACTTCCATCTAACCCTACTACTATCAACTGTTTGACATCCATCATTAATTATCGCAATTCGGTATAAACCTGCCGTATCAGCCCAAATAAAAGGAGTTATTGCACCGGTGTTCCACGAATAAGTTGCCCCACTTGTAGTATCTGTCACAAGTTTGATTGGTAAAGTTGAATTAGAGCAAATAGCTGTGTCTTTTGGTAAGTTGGATAATGGAAAAAGTTTACGAGTAAGGTTAATAGAATCGTACACAATGCAAGGGCCATAATTAATTCGCACGGTATATAATCCCGATTGTATAGCGCTTATTTTTTGAGTAGTTGCACCGTTATTCCATAAATAGTTTTGGCCAACTAAACTCGGAGAGAGCAAGGTGGCACTTGTAGCAGCGGTACAAACTGATGTGTCGCGATTGGGAATATCATTAAAGTTTGAACAATCAGGAACAAGCGATACATCATCAATGTAGTAATAACTCATCGCATTCCAGCCACCTCCATTAGTTCCACCGGGTACAGCTTGTAAACGTCCGCTGTTGCTGCTATTAAAGCAGCCTATTGTTATAAATTGCTCACCACCTGTTGCAATGTAATTCGCTGATATTTTGGTCCAGTTGGTTTTATCTGTAATAAATCCGGTTGCGGTAATTTGTGGTGTTACGTTTAAAGCGGTATTGGTGGTAGAACCTATTTTGTTACTTGAAATGTATACGCCTAAATTATTCCCTGCAAATAGGCTCTCATCAGCAAGACTCACATACATTTCAAACTTATAAGTAAACCCACCAAATAGCGGTGTACTAAGTTGAACTTGCATATATTCTCTGTATCCTGCAAAAGAGCCTGAATTTTCTAAGTTAAAATAAAGCCCCATGTATGCATTACCGGTTCGAGCATTTTGGGTGCCTACAAAATTTGTTGGAACATCAGGTAAATTGTTTCCGCCTCCGGTTACACAAGCATTAAAGTAATCGGATGTGCCTGTTGTTGGTTGAGCCCAATTATTGGGAAGAATACCATCATTCCGAAATGCAGGGCATTGAGTGTATGATTCGAAACTGGAATTTGGAACTAAATTCTGACCATGCACTTGGCCTAATACAATGACGGAAATAAAAAATACCCAAAAGGTTTTGTGCATGGTTAATATGTGTTGAAACAAATGTCGGTATGATGAGTCAAAAAAAAGCCCCATCGTTGCATCGATGGGGCTTTTTAACCAATTTTAAATATTTAGCAAAATTCGTTAAACGCAGCTTCAAGGTTAGCCGCAATCATTTCTGCGCTTCTGCCTTCAATCATGTGGCGCTCAATAAAGTGAACCAACTCTCCGTTTTTGTATAAAGCAATACTCGGACTTGATGGTGGAAATGGAGCAGTAAACTCGCGAGCTTTAGCAACAGCCTCAACCTCTTGTCCGGCAAACACGGTTAGTAAAGAAGATGGTTTTTTTGCAGCACTTTCAACCGCTTTAATTACTCCTGGACGACAAGTACCGGCAGCACATCCGCACACCGAGTTAAATACTAAAAGTTGTGTTCCTGTTTTATCGTTTAATGCAGCCTCTACTTCTGAAGCAGTCATTAAACTTTTGAATCCTACATTTTCGAGTTGTTGGCGCATTGGCGCAACTAACATTTCTGGATATGGCATAATTTTTTTGTTTTACAGTTTGATTAAAATGATTGACAATCATCCGGCCAAAAACTATTCACCTGAATAATTGTCATTACTAGGTACAAAAGTAGAATGTATAGTTAGTATCAGAAAATAAATTTTCATTATACACGTATAAATGCTACTTTCGCAATCCTTTAAGATTTAAATATTTATGTCTGAATCAACAACACGTTTACCTTACAAAGTAAAAGACATCTCACTATCAGAGTGGGGCCGCAAAGAAATTAAATTAGCCGAGGCTGAAATGCCTGGTTTGATGGCTATTCGTAAAGAATATGGACCTCAACAACCACTAAAAGGTGCTCGTATCGCAGGATGCTTGCACATGACTATTCAAACTGCCGTTTTGATTGAAACTTTAAAAGCTTTAGGTGCTGAAGTTACCTGGAGTTCATGCAATATCTTCTCAACGCAAGATCACGCTGCTGCTGCTATCGCTGCTGCAGGTATTCCTGTTTACGCATGGAAAGGCCAAAACGAAGAGGAATTTGATTGGTGTATCGAGCAAACTTTATTTGCTTTTGAAGGCGGTAAAGCGCTAAATATGATTTTGGATGACGGTGGAGATTTAACCAACATGGTTTTTGATCGTTACCCTGAATTAGCAAAAGATATCAAAGGTTTATCAGAAGAAACAACAACCGGTGTTCATCGCTTATATGAGCGTATGAAAAAAGGTACTTTGTTAATGCCTGCGATCAACGTAAACGATTCAGTAACTAAATCGAAGTTTGATAACAAATACGGTTGTAAAGAATCATTGGTTGATGCTATTCGTAGAGCAACTGACATCATGATGGCCGGTAAAGTAGCTGTTGTTGCAGGTTACGGTGATGTAGGAAAAGGTTCAGCAGAATCATTACGCGGTGCAGGTGCACGTGTATTGGTTACTGAAATTGATCCTATCTGTGCATTACAAGCTGCAATGGATGGTTTCGAAGTGGTAACAATGGAAGAAGCTTGTTCTCGTGCAAATATTTTTGTTACTGCAACCGGTAACATCAACATCGTTGCTGGTGAGCACTTCAAAGCTATGCGTGACAAATCAATCGTATGTAATATCGGTCACTTCGATAACGAAATCGATATGGCTTGGTTGAATAAATACTACGGTTCAACTAAATACACCATCAAACCACAAGTTGATGTTTACAACGTTGATGGAAAAGAAATCATTGTATTAGC
>JACCDH011385553.1_pt1 | contig 34254 bp, 35 predicted proteins | sample 7442481 | NCBI WGS metagenome assembly JACCDH01 (sample SAMN15323433, study PRJNA562643) | freshwater metagenome | isolation source: river surface water | place: USA:Blue River Watershed | collected 2017-08-15
ATCTTACCAGTTTCCACTCCAACAAGAATTTCTTGTTGGGTTAATCTTTTATTTAAAAGAATTATAGGTAAAAGCATTATTACCAAAGCAACTACAACAAGTACAAGTAATAGAACTAAATTTTTGTTTTTCATTTTATTAATTTTTAAGGTTATTTAATACTATTAAATACATATAAGTAAATTTGTCAATTTTTTTGAAGCTTTCTGTTTAAAAGGTAGGAATAGACTAAATCACCAAAAAATTGATTTTTTATTTGAGATGCTACATACTTATGCCAGTGCTTTCAGCTATGAATATTTCCTTACGGCTTGTAATGTTTTATAAAGTTCATACTTTGTATTTAAGTTACTATTAAGTCGGATAAAGAGAAAGAGGGGTTACGTATGTGACTATTGATAAAGGACATTTGTCCTTTTAAATAGAACAAAGTAATGTCGCACAATTCCATTTATACGACATCGATTTTTACGGCAAACCTTGTATGTCTTTTTAGGCTAAGGCTGTGGTACGTAATTTACAAATTTTTAGCATGACTAAATTTTACAATGTTGTTACTCGCAAAACCGTTAATCAATCCATAGCAAAAGAAAAACATATTTACCATAAAGTTGGGGTTATCAAGGTGACTGAAAATGGTGGGTGGTTCTTACAACTCTACCAACAACCCGATACTGATTTTATGATTTTCCCAAATCATAATGAGCCCTTGCCAGTAATTGATTTTGGTGATCATGAGGCTTAATAACACCACACCTGTTCCTAATGCTTTTTTCGACTCGAATCTTGAAAGCCTTAGCGGGTCAGCAGTAAGGGTATATTTAAAGATTGTTAGAAACCTGCTTGGATGGAGAGACGAGAATGGGAACGTAAAGAAGCGGGATTGGATTGCTCACTCGCAGTTCGAAAAGACAGGGCTCTCCAACCGAAGTGTGACTTCGGGTGTCCAGGAACTACTTGATCACGGACTCATTGGGGTGAGCGATGACTATTTAAATAATTTAAGCGATCCGCTAAGGCGTAAAAAAGCAAAACGTGTCTACTATTCACTGGTGTTAGAAAACACTCCAATCACCGAAAAAAGTACATTCTACAGTGAAAAAAATACACTCTACAACGAAAAAACCAAAGAAATAACACCGCAAAATTTGCTTATTACAAAAGAAATTTCTTTACCAAAGTATAATGCAATAGATAGAGTTCCAGACCATATACGGATAGAACAAATTAGACGAGAGAAACTAAAAAAACAAGAAATGGATAAGCAAAAGGAAAGAGATAGCTGGCTATAATTGGCTGTCTTTTTTCTTTTTAAAAGCTAAAGCTTTTAATTAATTTATAAGTAATAACATATCATTTGCATGGTATAGAGTATTAATGAATCTAATTTAAAAGTGTTTCGATAATATGCTATAATGAATGCAAAAATAATAACTAAATGATATTAGAAAAACAATTTTGGAAGCTAATACATCAGAGTATTGAGCAAAAGCAAAGTACTGATAAAAACGAACAAGGTGATTGTTTAATGGAAATTTTAACAAGCCTATCTGTTGAAGAAATTGCAGGTTTTCATAACCGAATGATTCAGTTAAGAGAAGATTTAAATTCTCCAATGATGCGAGACATAGCTTTTATGATGAAGTTTGGTGATAACAATCACGCCTGTCAAGGATTTAAAAATTGGGTGATTTCTCTCGGAGAAGAACATTATCTTAAAGCTAAAAATTCTCCTGCTCATTTATTGACCCTAAGTGATGTGAATCTCTTTGTGGTTGGACAAGCATATTTTCAGGATTTAAACTTTGTGGCTTCAGGGGCATTTTTTGAAAAAACAGATTTAGATTTTGATGATTGGTATAAAGCCTTAAAAGATGATAAGAAAGCTTCTCAAAACCGAAAACTTCCTAAAAAAGAAGATAAATCCAAGGATTAAGATTTGGAGAGATAACTCTAATTTAACAACCATTACAAAAGAACAAGACAGAAGGATTAATTTTCTTCTGTCTTCTTTTTTGTTCGAAAAGGTATATGCAAATAGGAATCCCTATTGTTAATCTCATCTGTCTTAAAAGAAAAGTGACTTAGGACAAATGAAAAACAGATTTTATAAATAAAAATATTACTTTTGCTTAATATCTTGGTATGTCTTTAAAAGGGAGAATATTTTAATTGAAATAGTGATAAGTTTACAAAGATATAATAGAATTTTGCGCTATACTAAAAATAAATATTTAATATGAAAGACATTAAATTAGAAGGTCAATATTGTGAATTGGAAATAATGAAAATTCAATTCTCAAAAAAAATTTATGAAATTAGTAGGGATGATAGAATTTGGAAATATTTATCAATGTATCCAAAAAGTTACGATGAAATTGATGTTTTTGTAAAAAATGCAATAACTAAATTTAATGAAGGTAATTCAATTCCTTTCGTAATTAGTTCATCTGGACAAATTGTTGGGACAACTAGAATTTTAGATATTAATAATGATCATCAAACTTGTGAGATAGGCTTAACTTGGATAATTCCTGATGTATGGGGAACAAAAGTAAGTATTGAAGCACATTATCTAATGTTTAAATATTGCTTTGAAGAAATGAAATTTAGAAGAATCCAATTTAAAATTGATGAAAACAATTTAAGATCTTACAAATCAATTGAAAAGCTTGGAGGGAAAAGAGAAGGGCTTTTAAGAAATTTTAGAAACTATAATAATAAAACTTATACAAATACATATATCTACAGTATAATTTTTGAAGAATGGGAAAACATAAAAAAAAATTTATTAATTAAACTTTATCATGAAAACAAATAAAAAAAAATTTTTCTCCGGTGGTTTTTTATACAATCCTAAAAACTCTTGTATTCTTCTACATCAAAGGGATGGAAACACTACATTTAATCCTTATGCTTGGGCTTTTTTTGGAGGTTTAAATGAAGGTGACGAAAATGAAATAGAATGTTTTCAAAGAGAACTAGAAGAAGAGATAGGCTTAAAAGTAAAAATTAAAGATATTATTTATCTTGATGATTATTTAAATGAAGAGTTTAATACACATAGATATATCTATTATGTGATAAGTGATGTCAAAATTGAAGATTTAAATTTAGGAGAAGGTGCTGGTTTTGGATGGATAAATATTAACAACCTTGATAAAGTAAAATTAACTGAAAAAACAGAAAGAGATTTAAAAACATTTCAAAAAAAAGTTTTAAAGGATGGTTGATTTGAAATCTAATTTCAGTAGTCAAGATTTGTTAACAATCTTTACAGGAATAAGTAGTCAAGATTGGTCAACAATCTTTACAGGAATACAAACCTTTGTAATAATTATTTCAATATATTTTGCTTTAAAGAGTTTAAAAATTATGGCGAAAACCCATAAACTTGAAGCAATTGATAAATTTACCAATGAAATTGAAAGTTTTAAAGAAGATAGACAATTTTTATATACAAAATTTAATTTTGATTCAAAAAAAACTTACAAAGATTTTGAATTAATTAAAGTTAAAAATGTTATCAATTCAATAAATAGAATTTCGATGCTAATTGATAACAAAATAATCGCTGAGGAAACAGTCTTTGCATTATGTCACACAATGATTATTAGATGTGAATATAAGCTTAAACCTTATTTAGAATATCAAGAGAGTAAATTAGGAGCAAGGTATGGAAGAAGGATTATTAGGCTAAGTGACAAAGCAAAAAGATATCACACCTGCCACAAACATCATCGAATAAATAGTATAAAAATATTTGATAATGTTAAAGAGGATGAAATATTCAGAACAAGTTATTATGATAATTTCATTCTAAAATATTATCAAAAATTTTCTTGGCTCTTGAGAAGAAAATTTAATTATTATAAATAAGCACATCACAAAACCACAGTTCGCATTAATTGGGTTTATACCTGCTATTTTGTCTTCGTATAATATAATCTAGTGACTACAACTCTATACTTCGAAGAAAATTTTGTAGATTTATTTTGATTAGTCTTCTCAGCAGCAATTTTTGTAAGCTGTATGCGTTAGCTACAATTTTGTGAAAAAATATTGTTACTTATTCTCTTTTTTTAATTTTAAGTAGCACATCAATCCGTGGACTTGTTAGATTTATTGGTTACTGGACTTTGGAAAAATTTTACTTTTAAAAGGCTTATTTAATAATCTACTTGATGAAATTGAGATTAAAGAGAGTGGAAATTACGAAGTAAGATTTAAACTGAAAAAGTAAATGACCATCGCTAACAGCTAGAGTTTCGTTGCAACTGAAATCCAAGCAATGAAACTCGGATTGAATGGAACAAAATACAAATCTAATGTTATATTAAAAAGAAGCTGTTTTAGATTTATTTTGGATTATCAAATCCTTCCTTAAAAAAATCCTCCAAGGATATATCTAAAGCCTTTAGAACTTTAACTAAGGAACTAAACCTTAAATCTTGACCTTTTTCATATCTTCCATACTGTGCACGAGGTAAATTGTGCTCGAAAGCAAACTGTTCATAGTTGGTAAAGCCTCTTTCAGTGCGTAGTTCACGTAATCTATTCCCAAGATTCTCTAGTTGTTGTTGGGTGTATGCGTCATTTTTATCCATACACAAAGTAATTTTAATTTAAATTAATTTGTTACCATTTAAAAGTTACTACTTATAAGTAGTTTTTGTAAAAGTTTATCTATATTTGAAGCCGTAAACGGCTCAATACTAACACTCCAGTCGAGCCATGGAGTAATTAAATTTAATTATAGATGAAGAAATCTAATTTTGCCCTTATGCTTTTTATTTTAGTAGCACTAACAGGTTGTGTTCCAACTAAACAAGCTGCTCCTGCTAAGTACAACCCACAATTCACTTACACGCCTGAGGAGCGTAAACAAATTTCTAAAAGTAGCTTAACGATAGCTATAATTGATCCTGTGTTTTCAAACGGAGAGAAAAATACGCTAGTTGAACCTTACAAAAGCTTTGTAAGTAATATGGCTGATGATTTTGAAGAAACACTCAATGCAAATGGATTTAAGATAAAAGGTCCATTTAAAACAAGAGATGAGATGGTTTATACTGATAAATTAAATAGTGATTTTGCTCTTGAAATTCAAGTTGAAATTTTATCTGAGAAAGGAGACTTTGGGAAACGAGCCTTGTCCTTTGGAGACGCCTTATTATACAAAGATGCATATCGATTAGCAGGTACTTTTTACCACAAGGGAAGAATCATTATTACTGCTACAGACCCGATTGATGGTGAGAAGTTTTGGAAGAAAACGGTTGATTTAGATAGAAAACCTGTAACAGTTGATGGTGTAATGAAGTTTACAGGTTCTGTAGAGTCAATTGGGGATGAGGTAATTTTAAGCGATGTTGGAATCTATAACCCTGTTGCAAAAGTACTTGAAGAGTATTATGCACAAGCTATGCAGAGTTTGTCTAAACAAATTGATCCAAGAGAAATGGAGCAAGTGGCTATTCAGATTAAAGCTAAAAGAAAACGTGTTGGACAATAAGCTAAATACCAATAGAGTACTAGAATTTAATATTATCTACAAAAAATAAAAAAAATGAAAAAGTTACTTTTTATAGCAATCGGTTTTATTATTACTTCATGCTCCAACAAAGACTTAGATAGGGATTTGGCAGAAAGCAAAATTATCGAGCAATTCAGTATTCCATGTGCTGAGGTTGCTAATTTTCAAAATGAAACGTTGGGGAGGACAAGTATTCCACAAAAACATGCAGACTTTATAAGACAAGGATATATTTATTGTAGTTCAGAAGGATCTTGGAATAATCGCTATTTCTTGACTGAAAAATCAATGCCTTACTTTAGTCTAGAAAACAATATTATTGCAGGAAACTTAATCGAGTTTAATGAGATTACGGGCATTAAATTTAATGATGCAAAAAATCAAGCCATAGTTGATTTCTCATTCAAACGAAAGGGAATTACTCCTTTTGGAGAGTTTGCAGAGCGATTTGAAGATGAAACTATAAACTTAAGCCTAGACTTTGAATTGTATGACGATGGTTGGAGAATTAAAGAAACCAAACTTGATGAACGTTTTGTGCCAAAAGAGGTATTTAGTATTTATCATTAAAGAATTAAAAAGAAGCCGTCTTTTCCTAATTAGACGGCTTCATTATTTTTGCAAAAGATACTATTTAGTACTTAAAAGTAAAAGCTCATTAATCACAACTTCAGTAATATACCTTTTGACACCATCTTTATCTTCATAACCCCTATGAGTAAGTTTGCCTTCAATAGCTATTTCTTTACCTTTGATAACATATTTCTCAATAATATCAGCAATGCTTCCCCACGCAGTTAGCCTATGCCATTCAGTGTTTTCAATTTTTTCACCCTTGGAATTAGTATAAACTTCATTAGTTGCAAGAGTTATATTTGCTAATTTTTTTCCTCCTTCAAAAGTTTTGATTTCTGGTTCTTGTCCAACATGCCCAATCAATTGTACTTTGTTTCTTAATGTATTCATGGCGTATATATTTAAATGATTAATTCTTTTGTTATTGGGTCATATCCCAAAAATTGTATTATATTTTTTTTGTTTATCCCTTTAGGCTCACAAACACCTCTCTCCCACTTATCAATTGTAGAAGTATAAACCCCAAGCTCTAATGACAACTCAAATTGAGTGTAACCTATGTCTAAACGGGCTTGTTTTAAGTAGTCACCATAAGTTATAGGTTTTAGTGGATAGCCCTTTTTATATGGTGCTTTAGCCGTTAAATTGATGGTGCAAATGGTCAACGCTGTTGTGCCACAGTGTTGACCATTAGGGCTTAATTGTAAAGAGGATATAGGAGCAATTTGTTTTAGATTAAAGTTAATGCTTTTACCATCAAACTCTATACGATTAACTACTGACTGAACAATGAATCGTTTCTCATGTCGTTCTAAAGTATGCCATTTTTTGTATAAATCTTCTGATTGATTGAGTATCGTAGGGAGGTTATTTTGCGAAGCATACATTATATTCAATTCTTCTTTGAGTTGTTTTAGATTAGCACTCAGTTGTTCTTTTCTTTCAAATAATGGATCATAATGGTTTTTAAAACCTTTATTTGGTATTTGCCCTTCAATATTTAAAGTAATCAATCTTTCCATTTTCTCCTCTACTTCACTTATCGCTTTTTCTACAAATTCTATTTCATCCTTCTTAATAGAAATTTCTTGATTACTTGAAGATATATATTCTTTTTGTTCTTCCTGCGTTATGATAAATTGTTCTAATCGAGTTTTAAAAATATCTTCTAAATCATCTCTTTTTATTCGTAGCTTACACTTTGGACAAGTATATTTATCCGTTTTACTTTGGTTAGCCATTAAGTGTCCTTTATTACAAAACAAATAGCCAGTAAATAAATGTACTCTTTGATTCAAAGGTTTGGTTTGAGTGCTTTTACTTTCTTGTTCTCTAATAATTGCATTAACCGCCTCCCATTTCTCTTCACTAATAATTGATGGGCAAGTTATATAAACCCACTCTGAACTTGGCTTTATCCCTTTAGGATTATTTTCAGAAACTTTTGTTTTATAGTTCGACTTTCTCATTCCTTTCGCATCAGGATTTTTAAGTAATCTCTTAATGGTTGAGTCAGTCCAATTTAATCCTTTAGGGCTTAAATATCCTTTATTATTAAGTATTTTGGCTGTGGTACTAAAGCGTCTGTTTTCTAAAAACAAATCATACATCATGGCTCGAATAGGTGCTTCTTCTTTATTAATAACAACTTCTGCATTAATTAGACTAAAGCCATAACTAACGTTACCTCCTGTAAACTTTCCAAGTTGTCTTCGGGTTTCCAATGAAGCCATCATTCTTTCTAGCGCATTCTCTCTTTCCCATGTACTTAATGAACTCAAAATAGTATAAAAAAATCTTCCGCTTGATGAGTTTGTTGAAATATTCTCTTTTAGTGAAATAAGACTTGCTCCATATTGTTCAAAGAAACTGCTGTACTCTAAAAGTTCAGAGGTATTTCTTGCTAACCGAGAAAGGGAACTAATAATAACCCCTTGAACTCTACCAAGCATGATGTCTTCACGCATCATTACTGATTCTTTGTGATTGAAAGTTGTCTTACCAGAAACCCCTAAAAGCTTGTATACTTTAACTACATTCCAATTTTGAGATTGTGCATATAATCGTCCTCTTTGTTCGTGAATTTCAGGGCTGTCTGACTGTGCTTGGTCTGTTGTACTAACCCTTATAAATAACGCTACATCCATTTTTCTGTTTTTTTGTCTAAGGTAAGTCATTCATTTTCAACACGCAAGTCAAGTGTTGAGCATTTTTACTTTTTCTTAAAAAGCAGTTTCGTTATATGTTCACGAATATTCTTAGCATCCATTTGAGTTGGTTTTTCAAATTCAGTTGTTATTCGAAAACCTTTCACAACATCTTCTTTTGTTTCTTTTACTGAAATAGTATCTAAAAAATCTGTAATCTCACTAGGCTGAATAAAAAAGATAGATTCCATATCTTTTTTAGATATTTCAGTTATAGCCAATCTATTTATTTCATTTAAATGCTTTTTATTATTAGATACTAAAACAATTGGGTAATATCCATTTTTTAGGCATTTAACAATATTCTGAACTTCATACTTTGGAGTATTTGTAACTGATATTTCAAAAGCAATTTTTTGAGTTTCGCTCTCTAATGTAATATCTATCCTTTTTCCATCGGATGTCTCTTTTTCAATACAAGCAATAAAACCTCTATCTTGACCAAGCTTTTTTATTTGATGCTGTAAATAGATATGCTCTCTTTTTTCTACCGATTCTTCTTCTTGAATAATCAGTTTTTGTTTTATTTCTTCAGTAACAAATGTAGGTTTACTTTCTAGCAAATTTTCATTCTGATTATTTAGTATTGATGTATCTCTATTACTATTTGTTATTTCTATCTCTTGCTTTTTAAAATCAGATTGCTTTTTAGTATTGCTATTTTGTTTGCTTTTGGGTAATAACTCTTCTAATAAATTATCAACTTTTTCTTTTGACTGAGCAAAGGAATTTCGTGTGTTTTGGATAATGTATTGTTTGATTATATTGGCTTCTTTAATGTCAATTTCAGGTAACACAAAAGTTTTTAAATTAAAATCATTGTTAACACTACCTACTCTAGTAATTGATTCTCCTGTTTTCAAATTTTGTAAATCCTGTGCATCAAAATAAAAAAATCCAGATTCTAATTTTTTTGCATCATTATCTCCTAATCGAAAGCAAATTCGAGTATATGCGTTTGAAAGAATTGAATTAAGTACTTTAGAGTCATCTATCTGAGCTAACTCTTGATGAGCTAAAATTAAACCAAGCCCATACTTTCTTGCGCCAGAGAGAATAGAAATAATACTAGGAGTTATAAAATTTTGAAATTCATCAAGATATACATAATAGGGAAGTCTTTCAGATTTAGAAATAGATTGTCTTCCTTGAGCTACCTGATTGAGCTTCGATAGAAAAATTGAGCCTAATAAAAAACTGTTTTCTTCTCCTATTAGACCTTGGGATAATTTAATCAAAAGTATTTTTTTCTCATCTATACATTTTGCAAAATCGATACCTTTAGTTTGCGCCAACATAGAACGTACCGTTTTCGGTCTTAAAAAGGTATCTATTCTTGTCAATAAAGGAGCAATTGATTTTTTAACCATTGAGTATTCATGTTCCCAATAATAATGTAAAGAGGGATCATCTACTGATGTTAAAAAGTCATTTCTAAAGTTGTCCTCAATTAAAAATCGTTTTAGCTCAATTAAAGTACATTCTTTATTACTATTTAAAAAAGTATTTATAGCATTACTCAACACCGCTTGTATTGTATCGCCCCAAGCTGTAGAGTGCCTTTTAAACGATGCTACTAAGTCTGATGAGAGAACAATCTTTTCATACTCTGATGAAGCAGTGAAAAGGTTAAAACCAATAGGAAAATCTGAATCGGAAGGGTCAATAATTATTACGTCTTTCTTTCTGTATTCAGGGATGCGTAGCAATAAATCATCAATAATATCACCATGAGGATCAAAGATGGCGCAACCATTACCTTGTTGCATATCTTCCAATACCATATTGGCAATTAATGTGCTTTTTCCTGTACCTGTAGCTCCAATAATATGCGTGTGTTTTTGGCGAATTTCGTCATTAAATGTAACCTCATTTACAATTCCGTTGTGTTGATTTATTCCAAAAACATATTTTTGAAACATTACTTCATTTGGAAGGTGTTTCGTTTTAATGTCGTTTCCACCTAAATTTTTGCTAACAATACTTTTGTTTGGATAATGTACAAGAGTATTAAGTTCATTAGTGTTTAATACAAAACCAAGACGATTGCTCAATCGGTTATGTAAATTATATAAATGAAAATCATAATCATATCCTTCATTCGATAAAGGAATTAAGCAATTATATGATGAACGAGTATATTGGTTTATACTTTGACTTATTTCCTTTGCTAAATAAGTACTTCTTTTATTGTTAATACCTTGAGTTGCTATTCTTACAATTACAGAAAAAAGAGGTGCCGATACTTTTTCTTTGCCACAAACTAACATCTCGGGAGCATCAACAAAAAAAGAACCTCCACTACCGTCACTCACTGATTGCAAAATATCTTTTGCCAAAGGTGATGTTATTCCTTTAAAAACACATTGAAAAACAACAACCTCATCTTCTTGTAAAAAATCCATTAATGCAAAAGTTGAAGTTAACGGATCTATTGCAAAGGAATTAAAAGTTTGAATTGGTCTTACAAACTCTTCGTGTAAACCAAAGTCTGCAATAATAATATCCCTACTTACATCAAAGCCAAAAGAACTAATTGAAATGTTGTTAATTCTGCAACTTGGAAAATAAGCCTGTAGATAGGAATTTATGCGTAATGCATCAATCTCACAACATACAAATTGAATTTGAATAGAACCATAAGTACCCACAATCTCAAAGGAGATAGATTGCTCACTAAAAGATAGCATATTTAAAAACTCTACATTACGCAGAGTTTGTATTTCAAATCCATTTGGAAAAGAAACTAATAAACCAACGAGATTTGGAACTTCATCAGAAAACAATTTCGTTGGTTCTTTGTTGTATAATTCTTGTTCTTCTTGCTCCTCTTGTTGTTGAGGAACAAAAAAATCTTTTATTCTTTTAAAAAGAGAGGGAACTCTACTATCATCTAAAAAAGAATCAATTCGATATCTACGATAAAAGGGAAGATAAGGCACTTCTATATCAACAGGAGTATCGTATAAAAAGTAACCTCTATTACGATACTCCCATTGATAAAAATTCAGAGTCGCACGTTCTCTTGATGAAGGCTGCATTATAGATTATTATCTTTTGAAAAAATCGTTTAAAATAGGTTTCGGTAAATCTATATTTGTGCCTTTTGAATCTGTTGTATCCTTAATAGTCTCTGTTACTTTTTCATGCAATAAAGTTAGAAAACTAGAACAAGTATCATGTTTGTAATAAGTTATTCTATATAAACGATTAGCTATTAAATTGCCTATAAAAGGTATTGTTCGTAAAAATTGTTCTGCCATGGCTGTTTTATACTCACCCCAATAGCTAATAAAGAAATGATGTTTTCCAAAAGCGCAAGCTGAAACTAAAAACTCATATTCTTGAAATTCTATTTTTAAATACTTACGTTTTACAAAGCCAATATTGTCCTGTGATAAATCACTGCTGTCAAAAGTAATTCCATCAACTTCGGCTTCAGAAATTTTAGCTTGAAGTGTTTCATAGAATTTTGATGCTGAATAGTTTCCAGTAAGTAAAGTGTTAAAATGACTATGATAATTTGGAACTGTTCTTTTGAAAATACGGCTTATAATCAAAAAAAATAATACTCCATAGATAGCGTAAGTAAAATACGATTGAAATGAATAATAGAAATCGTTCATGTTAATTGGAATTAAATATTAGACATTATTTAAAATTTAAAAAAGTGAGTATATAATTAAAGTAACTCTAACAAAGTTAATTATTTAGATTTAATTCTAGATTAATATTTAAGAATTTTAAGCGAAATATCTTTTAAAGATTCTTAACAACCTATTAAATGTCTTTTATTTTGTGAATTTCTTATTCTTTTTGAATTATAAATTATTCAAAATATATAAAATATTTGCAAATGTTTTAGCACTTACTTATTTACTAATAAAATTTAATCAATTAATTTTTAATAAACAACATTTTTCTGGCGTAATCTAAAATAATTATTAATCCTTCTTATCAAACTTTTTTAGACTTTCTTTCAATTCTATGATTAAAATATCTTTTTCTTCTATCCTTTTTTCAAATTGTTCAATAAGTTTTTCAGATTGCTGATTTATTGTAGATTGATACGCAAGAGCAATACCTCCTTTTTGGTCGTTATTTGTAAACAAAATATTCTCGGGCAATAAATCTATAAAACTCTTTCCTAATGTTTGAGCAATAATCTCCAAGGTATTAATATCTGGTGAATTTTTGTCAGATTCGTATTTTCGATAAGTTTGTTCAGATACACCAATTTTTTCAGCCATCAAAAAAGTTGATAAACCTTTTTCTATTCGCAAGCCTTTTATTCTACTACCTACTTTCATGTTAAAATGTTCGTTGAGTTAAAATATTGGTAAAAATAGTGAAATATTTATTTAAAAATAGTAATTATTTAATTTTGAAAATTGAATCTATTTTCATTATTTTGAAATGAGTTTAAACATTTATTAATAATTAAATTTTTACAAATGAAAAAATTAGAATTAAATCAGATGGAAAATCTGGAAGGCGGATTGACTAGAGCATGTGCTGAAGCTTTAATAGGTGCTGGACTTGGCGTTGCAGGATTTATGACATCATTAGCTGGTGGTCCTTTTACAATTGGCTTAGGTTTTGCAAGTTTAATGTGGAGCTTGGGAACAACACAAGGTGCTTGTCACGGACAGATTTAAGTTATTAGGAGGTAATAATACCTCCTAATTTTTAAAAAAATAATTTATGAATAAAATTAAATTATGAATAAAAAAATAATATATTTTACCCTGATTATCTTAAGTTTAGCCTATATGCTATATTTTAAAAAATATTTTCTTCCTCTATCTGTGATTTTAATTCAAGTAATTTTAATTTATAAGACAGTTAAAGAAAGATAATATGGGTTATTTTACTTTTTTAGCTTTTTGCTAATTCAACTAATCCTTAAATAAAGTATTTAAGGATTTTATGGCTTTTCTAAATGTCTATTTGCCAAGTATTTTAATTTTCATCAAACAACTAATGAATATCAACAAAAGAATATGAAGATTAAAGTTATAAACAATATCAATTTAAAGTTTTTTATAATTTGTATTATATATATGTTTTTAACATATATTTCGGAGTATATTTTAAATATTAGCAAATTATACTCCTCTTTTTTAAATGAAAAATTTGCTTCAGATATTGTTTCAGAAATAATTAATTACAACAAAAAATTAGAAACTTTACAATATTTATCTCTTGTTTTAATATTAATTTTTAAGGTTTCAGTTATTTCAAGTGTTTTATATATTGGTGTTTTTTTTAATGATAGTAAAACTAAATTAAAAAATATATATTCTATTGTTTTAAATGCTGAATTCATATTTATAATTAGTTTCATTGTTAAATTAATATGGTTTACTTTTTTTCAAACAAATTATAAATTTATAGATATTCAATTTTTTTATCCTTTATCATCATTAAATATTGTTGGTTATCAAAATATTGATCCATGGTTAATATACCCATTGCAAACCTTAAACTTATTTGAGGTTGCCTATATTATTTATCTTTCTTATCAAATTGGTTATTTAACTAAAACCAATGCCGATAATGGCTTGAAAATAGTCGGATATAGTTATGTTCCTGCTCTATTACTTTGGGTAACTGTTGTTATGTTTTTTACTTTAAATTATTCATAAATAGAAAAGTTTAGAAAAAAGTTGTTGTTAGGTTTTCTATTTGTGATTGTTGGTAATTCAATTTTATATTTAATGAATGAAAATCACATTGGAATTAATATTGGAATAGTAGCTGGTTTAATAGTCAGTTTTTATAATTCAGAAAAGAGTAAAAATGAATAATAATTTTAAAGCTATCTCATACGTTATTACTGTAATTGGTAGTGCTTTTTTGATGTTGAATTTGAAAATGCAATTTGCAGATGCTATGTGGAATTATTTTTTTTCCATTCAAATATTCATTTTCAATTTTTCTCTATTAATTGGCTCATCAAAGGAAGTTTTGAAAAATAAGAATACAAAAAATTAAGATGGGAAAATACAAAAACAGCATCATTATTTTTTGCTCAATAATATTATTAGTACTTCACGTCATTAAGTATTTTTATTTTAAAGAAAAAATATCAACGTTAGTTTTAAGCTTTTTGGCAATATCTTTATTACTTGTTGGATTTATTAAAAAAGAGAAAGAAGATGGACATAATTGAGTTCTATGATTTTATTATTGACAATCAAAAAAAGGCTATAGAAATGAAAAATAAAAAAAACTATAGCTATTTAATGAAGTTTGCTCAGATTATTTGGACTGTCTATGGTTTAATTAACTTTTATTCTTATTACAAAACAGGTGATTCTTTTAAGCTCATATCTGGATTTATAGGAATGTTATGGTTTCTGCTTTTTATTCTGGATTTTAATAAGTCTTACATTACAGAAATAGATTTTAACATAATTGAAAGCATAGAATATAGAACACGTTTTCTAGATAATGCGTTGATTATTAAACTTAAAAACAATAAAAAAAGATTAATTCAAGTCGATATAAATAGACAAAAAATGGAATTAATTGAAAGTGTTTTTAAAGAAAACTCAATTAATTTTATAAATAAAACTATATGAAAAAACTACTTAAAGTATTAATTCCTCTACTCTTTATTGGTGCATTTGGTTATTTTGGTTATCAAATTTATTCTAAAATTCAACACAAAAAAGAAGTAGCAGAGCATATAAAGACAATACCAAATTTTGAGTATCAAAATATTAATGGTGGTAATTTTACAAATGAAAATTTAGTAGAAGATACTCCAACACTTTTTATTTATTACAATAGCGAATGTGATTTTTGTAATGAAGAAGCAAAAATGATAAAACAAAACATAGATAAGTTTGCTGACTTTCAATTGTGCTTTATTTCATTTGAAAAACCTGAACAAATAAAAATATTTGCTAATAAATATCAATTAAATAACTATGATAACATTCATTTTTTATGTGATAGTAAAGTTACTTTCGCTAATACCTTTGATGTTAAATCTATGCCTTGTTTAGTACTATACGACAAAAACAAAAAGCTTATTGAAAAAATAAAAGGACAAATAAAGACAGATACAATTTTGAAAAAGCTAAATGCTGAATAATAGAATAATGACTATAAAACATATTGAAAAAACGCATACGCTACAACTTGACCAATCAGATTGTGGCGTTGCTTGTTTATTAAGTTTGGTAAAGCTTCATGGAGGAACAAATTCAATCGAGAAACTTCGCGAATTAAGCGGAACAACTAAACAAGGTACAACTATGCTTGGTTTGTATCAAGTAGCAAACAAAATTGGCTTTACTGCTGAAGGTTGCGAAGCTGATATAAACGCATTGATTGAACATAAACAGCCTGTTATTTTACACGTTCTTATTGAAAATCAGCTACAGCATTATGTTGTTTGTTATGAATATAATGAAGAAAAAGGCTTTTTAATTGGCGATCCTGGAAAAGGAATATATTATCTAAGCACATATGAATTAGACAAAATCTGGGTTTCAAAAAGTTGTTTAACTCTTGAACCTAATGAAAGTTTTGTAAAAGCGGATGAAGAAAAAAATTCACAAAAGAAATGGTTTCTAAATATCTTAAATGAGGATTATAAGCTACTTTGGATTTCGGTTTTATTAGGTGTTTTTGTTGCAGGTTTAGGATTGGCAATGTCTTTATTTTCTCAAAAATTGATTGATGATATTTTACCTTCTCATGATATTAAAAAACTAGTTTCAGGAATTGCTTTATTGACTATTTTATTATTAGCTAGAGTAGGAATTTCTGTTTTGAGAGAATTTTTTTTATTGCAGCAATCTAAAGACTTTAATAATCGAATTAATAATCAGTTTTTTTCCTCATTATTACATTTGCCAAAACCTTTTTTTGACACAAGAAAAATTGGAGAATTAGTTGCACGATTAAATGATACGCAGAGAGTTCAACGAGTAATTAAAATGTTAGCGAGTAATCTAGTAATTGATGTTTTAGTTTCAATAATCTCATTAGTATTTCTATTCACTTATTCTTGGAAATTAGGTTTAATTTCATTGTTGAGTTTACCCATTTACTTTTACATTATTTACAGAAGCAATAAGAAAATAATTAACTCTCAAAAAGAAGTAATGCAGAGTTATGCTTTTAATGAAAGTAATTATATAAATACTATTCAGGGAATTGCAACTATAAAAAATGATAATAAGCAAGAAGTTTTTAATAAAGTTAATGAACAAGTCTTTGCTAATTTTCAAGACAAACTATTTAACTTAGGTAAAATTAATATTACTTTATCTTGGCAATCTGGGTTTGCTAGTGTTTGTTTTTTAATAGGTGTTTTAATTTATACATCAATTCAGGTCTTTAATAAAGAAATTAAACTTGGGGAATTAATGGCTATTTTGGGAATTGTAAGTTCTTTGATGCCGTCCATAGCTAACTTAGCATTGATATCTATTCCGATTAATGAAGCAAAAATTGCCTTTAATAGGATGTATGAATTTGCATCGATTGAAAAAGAAAAAGAAGATGGAAAGTCAATAAATGAGATTAATTCAATTTCAATTCAAAATCTTTCGTTTCGTTTTGCAGGAAGAAGTGAATTATTTAGAAATATTAATTTAGAAATTCAAAAAGGAAAACTAACCGCAATAGTTGGAGAAAGTGGTAGCGGAAAAAGTACATTAGGACAAATTTTACAGCGTTTTTATAATTTCGAGAATGGGAATATTTTGATTAATGATCATTATCAATTGAATGATATTGAGTTAAAAAGTTATAGAAACTTAATTGGAGTTATACCTCAAGATATTACCATCTTTAATGGAAATGTAGTTGATAATATTTTGCTTGGTGCGATTGATACACCGGAAAACGTAATGAGTTTTTTAGCTTATTTTGGATTTGATACTTACTTTAATCAATTGCCACAAGGTTTAGCAACTATCCTTGGTGAAGAGGGAATAAATTTAAGCGGTGGGCAAAAACAAATTATTGCTTTAGCAAGAGTTTTGTATAAAAAGCCACAATTTTTAATTCTAGATGAAGCTACTTCCGCAATGGATCGAAATACAGAAGACTTTTCAATGAATCTGATCGAGAAGATAAAACCTAATTGCGCTATTTTCTTCATTTCTCATAGATTAAATACTTTAAAAAATATTGCTGACACAATATATGTTTTAGATAATAAAACAATTACTAATTTTGGTTCCCATATTCAATTAATGAAAACTGAGAATTTTTATAGCAATTATTGGAAAAATTAAGTAAATATTATTTAATTTACAATTCTCTATTGAATAGAATTTCTTTATATAAATATATTAAATGCACAAATTTAAAAATCAATTAATACTAATGAAATTTAAAAAATAAAGATGATTAAATTAAATAAAGATTTTTTTGTGAGAGTTTTGATTCTTTTAGGAGTTGTATTCTCTTTTTTTATTTCATTTAGCGTTGATAATAAAAATGGTGATTTAGGTTATAATCTTTATCCAAATCTAAATTTTTCATTTATAGATGTAGCTATTAATAAATCGTCGGATACAAAATATTACTCTATTTTTCTTGGGATTTTGTTTTATTTAACCGCATTGTTATTGGTTTTTAAAAACTTAAAGATTCATTATCTAACACTTTTTTTTCTGTTTATTTTATTAACATTTGATATCTATTTTATTTACCTTGTAAAACAAGGAGAGTTTTTAGGTCAACATTTGAGATTAACGATACCAATGTTTCTATTAATTTTATTTTCTTATAAAAAAAACAAAAAATAGTCAATGTCAATAAGTCTTTGTTGGGACTTTAAATTTTTCAATTAACAAACTTTAACAACTATTTTTAATCGATGAAATTATTAAATCTATACATATAGTTTATTTAATCGCTTTTCAAAGATTCCTCCTTAAATATCTGACAAAACCTGTATATTTGTTAAACTATTAAGACTAAAAAATAGTTAAAAACATATGTTCAATAAAGAAAAACTAGAAAATCTATCAAACGAAGTTTGGAAAGGTGCTATAAAATTGAGAGGGAAGTTCAAAGCAAAAGACTATCCATCAATTATATTACCTATGATAATGCTTCGAAGAATAGAATGTGTACTCGAAGATAAACGTCAGGAATTCAAACAACAAATTATCAAAAAGGATAATTCTTTTTCTGATGAAGCCATTCAGAAATTGCATGAAAAAGACAAAAAATTAGCGATTGAAAAACGTGCAGAACTCGATAAAAAAATCAAGCAATTAGAAGTACACACTTTAGACTTTTATAATAAATCAAATTGGACACTTAAAGGTATCCTAGCAGAAAGTGCTTCACAAGTTGAAACCAACTTTAGAGATTTCTTAAAAAATTTCAGTCCTAATATAGAAGAAATCATCGACAAATTTGAATACCGTGCAACCGTTACTAAAATGGTTAAAGAGAAACGTCTGGCATCGATTATTCAAATGGTAGCAGAAGAAGATTTTAGTCCTTCACGCCTATCCAATATTGAAATGGGTTATGTATATGAAAACCTATTGCAACAATTCTCACAAGATGATGCTAAAGATACTGGAGAACACTTCACTCCAAGAGAAATCATTCGCATTATGGTGGACTTAATGGAGATTGATTTTGATCCTGAAACTTCCACTAAAGCCATTTCTTTATATGACCCTGCTTGTGGAACTGGAGGTATGCTTTCAGTTGCTAAAGAACATTTAATCGACAAAGCAAAAACTCCAAAAGGAATTGCTAATGTAGAAGACTTGGTGCTATTAAACGGACAAGAGTTACTCTCTCAAAACTACGCTCTTTGTAAGGCAGACATGATGCTGAAAGGAGAAGTAAAAAGTAATATAACGCACGGAAACTCGCTTATTCCACATATCGAAAGCGTAACAGATGATGGCGATCAACACGCCAATCAACAATTTGATTATATGATTTCTAATCCTCCTTTTGGTGTTGATTGGGGCGAATATAAAAACGATGTAGAAAAGCTATCAACTTCACGATATAAATGGGGAACACCTCCTTCAAATGATGGTTCTTTATTGTTTCTACAAACCATGATTGAAAAAATGAAACCTGCAAAAGACGGTGGTTCTAAAATTGCAGTTTTGTTTAATGGTTCTCCTTTGAGTAACGGTGATGCAACTCAAGCAGAAAGTGAAATTAGACGAAATATTTTAGAAAACGATTTGATTGACACTATTGTTATGTTGCCAGATCAGATGTTCTACAACACAGGTATTTATACCTATATATGGATTTTGAATAATAAAAAACCAGCTCATAAAAAAGACAAAGTCCTTATTATAAATGCACGAGAACAGTTTGAGAAAGAGCCCAAATCTTTTGGAAACAAAAGAAATAGAATTACCGACAAACACCGTGATTGGATAGACCAACAATATAGTGCTTGGAAAGAAAACAACCATTGTAAAATATTTCACACTAAAGATTTTGCCTTCCATAAGGTAAATGTCATTTTTTGGCAAGAAAATGAAAAAGGAGAACAATTATGGATTACAGAACCTTTTGATGTTCAGCTAAACAATGGAAACGCTAATAAGAAATTAGAATTATATGGCGATATGACTTTTTATATTTCTATAAAGTCACCTTTTGAAGCGAACAAAAATATTGAAATTGAAGTACATTTCACAGGAGAAACAGCTTTTGAAACCCTAGTAGCACAAGAACTAAAAAGCAAAGTGGCTGCTTTAAAAGACGATAAAGTAAACGATATTAAAATTTGGTTCAAAAAACAGGAAATAGAAGTATCATACAAGCATAGAAATTACATTGTAGATAACGAGTACATACCCTATGACCGCTCTATTGAAGATAAAGAAGCTTACATAAATGCTTTCTTAGCTAAAGAAATTGATTATGAGATTATAAAGTGGCAAGAATATGACCAATTAGGGTATGAAATTTTGCCAAATAAGTACTTCTACAAATACCAAGAACCAAAACCAAGCGATAAACTTATCGAAGAATTTTGGCAATTAGAAGAACAAGCAGAAACGTTACTTAACGAAATAAGAAACCTGTAATATGAAGTATAAAGAAACAGGCGTTGAATGGTTAGGAAAAGTTCCAGAGCATTGGAAGGTAGATAGATTAAAGGATAATTCAACTATTGTAACTGGAAATACCCCAAGTAAAAAAGTGAGTGAAAATTATGAAAATGGCACTATTCCTTGGGTAAAACCTGAAAACTTAAGAGGAAAATTCATTGAAGATTCAACTGAAAAATTAACTGAAAAAGGACTGATTTCAGCTAGGTTAATCCCTGAAAATTCAATTTTAGTTGGTTGTATTGGAGATATTGGAAACTATGCAGTTTCTAAAGTGCCTCTTACCACCAATCAACAAATTAACTCTGTTATTTTTGATCAAAAAAAAGTACATTTTTCGTATGGTAGATATATAATTGAATCTTCAAGGGGGGAACATTGGAAGAATTCAACCATTGTTGTTGTTTCAATATTAAATAAATCTAGACAAGGTATTATTCAAATACCTGTCCCTCCTCTTAATGAACAAATTGCCATAGCTAATTATCTTGATAAGGCTTGTGAAAGGATTGATAAAATTATAAAGATTAAAGAAAAACAAATAAAAGACATTAAGAATTATTACTTCTCCGAATTAAATTCAATAATGACTTGTGGATATAAAAAAGAAGGTGTGTTTTTTGATGATTTCATAAAAAGAAAGATTCCAAGTGATTGGAAAATTGACAGGTTAAAAGATGTAGTTGTTATTAATGATAAGGCGTTAAGTTCAAATACTTCTAAAGGTTTTGAGTTTGAATATATAGATATTAGTAATGTAAATAGTGATGGAATTGTAGAAATTGAAAACATTAAGCAAATGAGCTTTGAGGAATCTCCATCAAGAGCAAGAAGAATTACTAAAAAATTTGATACAATTATATCTTCTGTAAGAACTAATCTTCAGGCTGTTGCTTATCTTGATTTGGAGTATAACAAGCAACTAATTGCATCTACTGGTTTTTTTGTGGTTAGACCAAAATTTCCTGAAATATTATTACCAAAATTTCTTTATTATTTTCTCTTAACTTCTTATTCAAAAGACTATTTCTTTTCAAGATCGGTTGGGGTTTCTTATCCAGCTATAAATGATTATAAATTTGGTTCCATTAGAATATTTATTCCTAGTCAAAATGAACAAAAGAAAATAGTCAAAAAATTAGACCGTTTGAAAGAAGAAACAAAAAATCTTGAAAACAACTTAAATTACCAAATTAAAACACTCAAAAACTATCGAAAAAGTTTAATTCACGAATATGTAACTGGCAAAAAGCTAGTTGAAAAACATACCAATAAAGCTTAGTTCTTATGTTATAATTAATACATCACGTTATGCCAAGTAATAAAGAAACCTTATTTCAAAATCATATAGCTAATTTTTTAGAAACACAGCATGAATATGTTGTGCTTACGCATGATGATTTAAACGATAAGGAGTATCACATCATAAACAATCATGTATTGGATTTTATTAAAGCTACCCAAGCAGATAAATACAACAACCTATATGAAAATTATGGAACAGATACCGATGGCGAAATTATAAAAGCAATAAAAGAAGAACTCACAAAAACTCCTCTTTGGATTCTCATAAGAAACGGTGTAAATGTTCGTGGAGTTGAACTACAACTATACAAACCAAAACCTAGATCAAACACAAGTAATTTACAAGAGTCACACTACCAAAACAATACACTCGCTTACAAAACAGAATATAGATACAACCCTTTAACAGATGAACGAATAGATTTAGTTATCTGGTTAAATGGACTACCTATTATTGTCGCAGAACTAAAACACGAAGACGAAGGACAAAATGTTGATGATGCTATTTATGAAAGTTATTTAACTCGTGATTTAAGTAACAATCTTTACAAAATGCCATTTATGTTTTTGGCATTGAGCAATACGCAAGCTAAAGTGGCTACAAATCCATCTTCAGACAAAAACTTCCTTTGGTTTAATGCAGAGTTGGTAAATAAAGCGGAAACCCAAGGAGAATATCCTGTAGAATACGTGTATAGAAATGCTTTCTCTAAAGAGAGTATCGTTAAATATTTAGAGCATTACTTAGTATTTGTTCCTGCAAAAGAAAATATTAATGAACAGGGTATTTTAGAACATAGACCATCGTTTACAATTTTTCCAAGATACCATCAATTTAGAGCGAGTAAAAACCTAGCCAAAGATGTTAAAGAGCATATCGAAAACACAAGAGGTTTAGGTAAAAAATATTTAATAAACCATTCAGCTGGTGCAGGAAAAACCTTAACTATTTCGTGGATGGCTGACTTGTTAGATAGTTTATATACATCTGATAACAAAAAAGTTTTTGATAACATTATTATTTTAACAGACAGAAAATCACTCGATAAAAACGTAAAAGATGACCTAGAGAAATTTACGCATTTAAAACTAAAATTAAATTTTACAGAGAAATCAAGAGATTTAGCAGACTTTTTAATGAAGGATAGAGACATCATTGTATCTACAATTCATAAGTTTGCTCACATTCAAGAAAAATTACAAAACGATCAAATCCTAAAAAAACGCAAAGTTGCTTTCTTAATTGATGAGGCACATCGTTCGCAAGATGGAAAACTAGCATTAACCATGCGTCAGTACTTCAACGAAGATACCGATGCTGAAGAAGAAGACACAGAATGGTTAGAAAAGTTAAATATCAGCAATCAAGTATTTGTTGCATTTACCGCTACAACAACACCAAAAACAGTATCGTATTTTGGTGAGCCTTTTGATGTTTACAGCGAAGAAGAAGCTATAGCTGAAGGATATATTTTAGATGTTGCACAAAACATTATTTCGTATGAAACGCTCTATAATTTAAGACTTAAAGAAGCCATTCCTGATAAAGATTTTCCAATAGGAACAGTAAGCAAAGCTCTGAAAACATTAGCTTTTAATGATGATAGTTTAATTCAATATAAATCAGAAGTCATTGTAAAAATCTTTGAAGAAAAAGTAGCTTCCACCATTGAAGGAAAAGGGAAGGCAATGGTTGTGGCATCTTCAAGACCAGCAGGGTTGAAATTTTTTAATACTATTAAAACCATATTAGAAGAAAAAAACTTGCCTTATAAAGTGCTTTTCGCTTTTAGTGATTTCAATGATTCTGAAACCAATAAAACCATTGAAGAAACAACGATTAATGAACTTGACACAAAACACGGAGGAAAATTAATTGAAGATGTATTTGATTTACCCGAGTACAGAATTTTAGTTGTTGCCAATAAGTTTCAAACTGGTTTTGACCAGCCTTTGCTATCAGCTATGTTTTTGGATAAAGCAGTAAAAGGTGTAAATGCTATACAAACCATTTCACGGTTGAACAGAAGACATAATGATAAAGACCAAGATGATATTTTAGTAGTTGATTTTACAAACAACTCTAAAGAAATATTTGAGTCATTTAACAAACACAGAAAAGGTTCTCCTTTTAAAGAGAGAGAACCTGACAAATCAATACTTGAAGAACTTTACAAGGAAATTGAAAAAATAGAAGTATTTACTGATGAAGAGATACAATTTTATATCGAAGCATATCTCAAAGCAGAAACCCAAGCAAAAGAAAGGAATTCAGAAGCAGATGCAATTTTAAGTAATCTAAATCAAGATTACCGACAAAAATTTAAAGAAAGGTTATCGAGTTTAGAGGAACAAAAGCAGTATGTAGCACTTTTAAGGCGTTATACAAAGCTCTATTATTTTATAGCCAAGTTCTTCACATTAGAACAACACTTAAATAATTTTATAGTGTTTACCGAAATTATGGCGGAAATTCTATTAAGTAAGGGAAAAACTTCTGAAATGAAATTATTCCTTAAAAAAGTTGAATTATCCAAAGGAGCAGTAAAATATCACGGTGTAAAAACCAATTTAACACTAGTAAAAGAACCTAAAAAAACAGGTTTAAAATTAGGAGGAACTGGTCAAGAACCTGCTAGAACAACTATTGAAATGGCATTAGCAGAAATTGAAAATAAATATCAAATTTCTAAAGATGATGCCATAATTATAAAGGAAATTTGCGAGGAAGTATCTAACAACTATGAGATTAAAGAGAGAGTTGTTGCAAATAAAGAAAATGACATTTATCTCAACAACAACGCAAAACCAAGGATTAAACAAGAAGTAAAACAAGGTTACATTGTTAGAGATATGGTTGAAAAACTCGAAGACCCAATTTATTCTCAAAGAGGAGGTATCATTTCTTTAATGAGTAATGCAATTATTAAACAGATTTTAACAGCTACTGGGTGATATGATTGATACAACTATTAAAACCAATTTTCTTGATCTTTTCCATCATGACTTAAATGAAGTCGAATTGGAAAATAAAAATAAATTAAACTTATTCACACTTAAAGTAAAAAATAATGCTTTTGCATATGATGAGTTAACAGAAAATCTAGGCAATATATTACACAGTTTTGCACTTTCAAGAACTGAAGTGTCTCTCTTGCTAAAAGAAAATAAGCTTAGAACTTTAATTTCAAGAGCGAAAGAAAAATTGCGTAATTATAATGTAAATGAAGGTGAGTTAGGTGAATTATTACTGTATTGTCTTCTAGAAACACATCTTAATGCTCCTAAGATTCTGACAAAACTTGAAATAAAAACAGCTCCAAATGATTACGTAAAGGGTGCTGATGGCGTTCATTTATTAAAATTATCTGACTCGGATTATCAATTAGTTCTTGGTGAATCAAAAATGTACAGTGATTTAAAAGATGGTATTCGTGAAGCCTTTGGTTCGATTAAAAAACTATTATCAAACAACGCAGGTAAATTATCATTTGAAGTTGATCTTGTAAATAGTCAATTGATAAAAGAAGTTTTTGATGAGAATCAGTATGAGATTGTTAAAAAAATTCTGGTTCCAAGTGCGAGGGAAGATGAAAACTTTTTAGATTACTCATTTGGAATATTTTTAGGCTATGATGTTTCAATAGCTGAACAAGATTTAAAATTATCTAATTCTGAATTTAGAACCAAAATTAGGGAACAGATAAAAACAGAGATAAAAAATGTTTTGAATACTTTAAATACTCAAATCAAGGAAAGTGAATTTAATGGTTATAATTTTTACGTATATATCATCCCTTTCTCTGATATAAAGAACAAAAGAAAGGAAATAATAAAAGATATCGTTTCATGAAAATAATAGATAGATTAGTTGATGATATATTCAAAAGCGAATACTTCAAGAAGGTATACCTTAAATGTTTCCTTATTTCTTCTTATTATCATATAAAATCATCTCAAATACCTGAACTCTCTGAAAAGGAGCTAAATGATGCCTTGAGATTTGCAGACATTTTATCAAATTCTGAGTTATCAAATGCAAGGAATTTAGCTTATAAAATAATCACATTTATCAATCCTATTTATGAAAGTCATCCTTATTACAGAACTGTTTCAAAAGCTGTCTATTCAAAATTAGGAAATTTTCCAGCAATTACATATTTGGAGGCTGAAAATGATAACTTAGCATTACTTCCAACTTTAAGGATGATTGAAATGGAAGCTAAAAAGATTATTCAAAAAGTGCCGGACACCGAGAATTATGTTTTTACGGATTCTCAATTTGATTTATTTAATAAGTTAAGTAACACAACCGAATATAGTTTTTCAGGTCCAACATCAATGGGGAAGTCATTTATGATAAAGGCATTCATTAAAAAAATAATGAAAAACAGTCCTCCTGAAAACCTTGTTCTTATAGTTCCTACTAGGGCACTTATTAATCAGTTTACAATTGATTTAAAGCATGAACTTTCAGATTTAACAGAATTATATAATTACAGAATTATCACAAATTCAAATGTCACTGATCTCATAAGTGATGCTCCTCATAACTATATTTTTGTCTTGACTCCTGAAAGATTTATAAGTTATCTTTCTCAAGGAGAAAACCCACCTATTGGATTTGTCTTTGTTGATGAAGCTCATAAACTTGCTAATGAAAAAGATTCTAGAAGTGTAACTACTTATACAGCAATTGAAAAAGCATTAAATAAATACGGAAACATTAAACTTTATTTTGCATCGCCAAATGTGTCAAATCCAGAGGTTTTTCTAAAGCTTTTTAATAGAGAGTCTAAAGGGAGTTTTTATACAACAAACGAGTCTCCAGTTTCTCAAAATTTATTCTTTTTAGATTTTATTAACGAGGAAATTGAAGTAATTTTAGAGGAAAAAACTATTAAATTAAATTCAAAATACTTATTTGAAAAAAACAAAAGCATAATTGAACTCATAAACTTTCTTGGTGAAAATAAAAACAACCTCGTTTATTGTAATAGCAAAAACAAAACTATAGAGAAAGCATATTCTTTTATTCAAGGTAAAGAAGAGGCTGAAATAAGTTCGGATGTTAAAATGGCAATTAGACAAATCAAAGAATATATTCACCCTGACTATTATCTTGCCGATTTGTTAAGATTCAAAACTGCATATCATTATGGTAAATTACCGCAGCTAATAAGAAATTTAATAGAAGAGTTATATAGGAAGGAAGAAATAAAAAATATTTTTTGTACCTCCACTCTTCTTGAAGGAGTAAATATGCCAACTCAAAACATTTTTATACTTGATAACAGAAATGGTTTGAAAAAATTATCTCCAATAGATTTTTGGAATCTTTCCGGGCGTGCAGGTAGACTTTCTAAAGAGTTATCAGGAAATATTTTTTGTTTAAATTATGATGAGTGTCAATGGGAAGATAAAGAAATTTTTAAAAAAGGAGAAATAAATTTAAAGCCTACAGTAATTTCCAAAGTAGATAGTAATCTTAAAAAGATTGAGAAAATTCTTAACGAACAAAATGTATCTGGAAGTGAAGAAGAACAATATGTTCTGAAGTACATAGCAAATATAATAAGTATTGACACCTTAGAAATTGATTCTAACTATCAAAGTCCACTTATTAAGAAGCTAATAGAGAAAAATAAAGAAACAATTATTGAATTAGCAAAAAATAAGGTTAAAGATTACGTTATCCCGAAAAGTATTTTAAGTTCAAATCAATCTATTAATTTAAAAGTTCAAAATAATGTATATACTTGGGCATTAAAAAATAAGAACGAGAAAAAAGAAATTAGATTACCAAAAGGGAGTATTAATTATGAATCTTGTCTATCAATACTTCAAAAATTTCATGAAATTTATAATTGGGAAAATGCAGAGAAAAAGCTTAATAATCTAAATAGCTTAAAATATTATGCTTTTTTAATGAATCAATGGATTAATAATATTGGGCTTAGTCAAATGGTAAATCAATCACTTGATTACTATAAGAACACTGGCTCTAAAGTTAATATTGGAGGCAATGAATATGTTGTTTTTGAGCCAGATAATAAGAGGCATATTAATATTGTAATTGAAAAACTTATAGAGGATATAGATTATATATTACGTTTTTTATTAGAAAAATATTTTAATCACTACTATCAAATTTTAGTCACTTTGTATGGAGAAGATGAAGCTGGCGAGAACTGGGCATCATTACTTGAATATGGAACACAAAACAGAATTGCTATAGCTTTACAAAATTTAGGGTTATCACGAAATACTGCTTTGAAAATTTATGAAAAAGCCAGAACAGCTCTTACAATTGAGGATAACAAATTAAAAGATATAAATAAATTAAGTGTATTATCTCATTTTAAAAGGGACAGTCTTGAATATCAAGAAATAACAAAGGTATTATAAAATTCTATGTTGTTTTTTAGATTAAAAAAAACACTCCAATACATAGAGTGTTTGTTAAAAGTTATTTAATTTTCATTGTATAAACAATTACAACCGTTTTCTTCTTGATAAATTCAATTGAAACAATAGTGTGTTGCATGTCAAATAGTTGACCTAATTCAAAGTTTACATAATCTTGAAAACTCATAGGTTCTTGGGTAAAATCTTCTTGATAGAATTGATGGTCTTTTTTTGTGATAATCCTAATCTGCCTTAAAGTTCTCATTGAGCCAAGTTTCTCTTGCTTTATCAAACCCACACCATCGGTGGTTTTTATCATATCCACGAAGAGCGAGTTCATGACGAACGATTTTATCTAATGGAATTTCGTTTTCTAAAATAAAACGTAGAATTTCGCCATCGGTAGTAGAAACCATGCCAATGATGTCACTCCAAAAGGGAAGCGGTTCTTTGTCTTGGCGAACAGAATCAAGGTGCTTGTAAGTAAGCTCAGATAAATTTTTGGGAAGAATATCCAAGAAGGACATCTCCATTTCATCGGCTGTAATTTGCTCACAAACCGCCCAATTATCCTCGGGACCTTGTAGCACACCAAAACGAATTCCGGCTATTCGGTACTTAAAGTTAAGCCAAAGAGCGTGATCGATTGCTTTTTGCTCAGAGTCGAAAAGGTCTAAATAATTATCCTTTTGCATTCTCTTTTGGTTTTTCTTCAGGTTCTTTACTCTCCAAGACTCTTCCGTTTACTGATATGATATCCTCACGAGAGTTGGAAGCATCCTTTCCTTTAGAGCGAAGTAATCGCTGGGTATTGAAAAGGGAACGACACTTGATGTTAAACTCGGTGTAGTTAAAAGCATCTTCGGGATTTTTAAACGTCTTTACATAAGCATCATACAAATCACCATTAGTCATGGTATTGTCTTTTGCTTTCATAATAATTTCTAAAACCAAAGTTGCTACTGGATTCATCGATGAAGCTGAGGAGTCAGAAAGGTCTAATCCTAAAGCTTCAATTTGTTCTTTGTGCTTAGGGTCGGCGTACTTAAGTAATACGGTAATATCACCTCGGTAGCTCTTTAACCTATTTGCGGTTTCTCGTTTCTCCTCCTTTAGTGCTTCAATTTGTTTGTCTGTTGCTACTAAAAGTTCTTGGTCGGCTTTGATGTTTTGAATTAAAACATCGATTACATTTTCATTTTTCATGTTTATTAAATTTAAAAGGTTACTATTTAGTTTTTTGTAATTCTCCAAAGGGAATGAATGACAAAGTCTGTTTTAGAGGCATTTCGCTCTTTGCAAATGCGCTCAAGTTCTTGCTCGGCTTCTTCTTTGGTATCAAAAAGAGAAGTAGGCTTAGTGGTGACTAAATATTTTTGCTCATTAGTTACATCAGAGGTAAAAATGGCAAATACAAGCTTAGACTTTCCATGTTTTGAAAGCAAAGAATGATAGTTACTCACATCATAAGAATCCCATTCAAGTGTTGGTTTAGAAAACAAATAATGATTCTCAAGGTAAATACTTGTAAAAAAATGGTTTACCTCCTCTTGGTTTTGAGTAACAAAAGAGGTAATCTCAGATTCTAACTTCTGAATTAAAAAAGATAGAATAAAAGAATCATCTCCTACGAGTTCTAAGAGCTGCTCATTACTTAATGTTTCTATATCATGCTCCTTTAAGTCTTGATCAAAAAATGAATGCTCAAGTATTTCAATGAGTTCTTGTTTTGAGAAGAAATTGGTAAAAAATTCACTTTGATCTTGATGATTGGCATCTTTTAATTTACTTTCTAATTCTTTTAAAAAGTAGATAATTAATTTTAGTTTTTTAATTCGCATCATAATTCACAATAAAAAGGTTTAACAATTAGTATTTACAATATTCTCTTATGGTCTCTACAAGGTGATTGTAGTCATTGTGCTTGGTGGCTTCTTTAATTACTGCCTTAATCTCACTTTTGATCCAATTTTCTTGTTTTGCCTTTTGCTTAAAAAGATTAATTAGCTCATCCCATGAGCCTTGGTAATTCTCAATATTGAGCCTTACCATCTTGTTTTGTGGTGTTTTCACTTAAATAAATTTTTAGATTTTAAATTAGATAGGATAGTTGGCGGTAAGCACTTCGGTTTTGTAGGTATCTCTTTTTACTCCAAGAACACCTTTTTTAGCAGTGAGTGGTTTTTTAAATACTTTAGTGTACCAACCAAATTCCTTAGTATATAAATCCAAAAGGTCGGATGGATACGAACTCAAAAGAAACTTTCCTTTAACCTGTGTAAGTGTTTTTAAAAGACGTACAAAATCCTCTCGAGAGTACCCATCATAATGTCCTTGATTGGAATCAACATAAGGAGGATCAATATAATGAAAAGCGTCTGATGTGTTGTAAAGTTCAATTACTTTACAAGCATCCGAGTTTTCAACTTGAACATCCTCTAGTCGGGTAAGTATGTTTGAATCAAAAAGTATTTTCTTATTCACAAAAGCTTTTACTCGTTTACCGTATTTATCAAATCCCCAAGAACCTATACGACACCCAAATCCCATATTGGTAGCCACATAGAATGCCCAAGCCAGTTGTAGTTTAGAAAACAGGTGTGGCATTCGGTACATGGTAAGAGCCACGGTGTAGGTTGCTCTGCTAAATAAAGTTGCTTCTATTTTTTGTTTTAAAGAATCAAAATCAGTTTTACAAACTTCATAGAAATTAGTAACCATAACATTGGTATCGTTAATGATTTCTGATTCTGATTTTTCCTTGCTAAAGAATATTGCTCCACCACCAAAGAAGACTTCGGTGTAAATAGCGTGTTTAGGAATGATGGGCAGAATATGACGAAGCATGTTTTGTTTGCCTCCATAGTAAGAAATTGGGGTTTTGGGCATAAATTAGCTCGATAAAAGATAAGGTGTGATTAAGTAAATAAGTCTAGAGTAGGTTCTCATTGGCAAAGGATAAAAATCCTTCAGAGGTAATAATGATGTGGTCAATAAGTTTGATGTCAAAGAATTTACAAGCTTGTGTTATCTTTTTGGTCATTGATAGATCAGCCTCAGAGGCTTGTAGACTACCCGAGGGATGATTGTGCGCCACAATAATACCTGTAGCATTAGTAAGTAATGCTTTTTGAATAATTGATTTAAGCGACACACAGACTTGATTTGAAGTCCCAATACCTATTTCAGCTAGTGCAATAAGTCTATTGGAATTAGTTAGGTACAATGCCCAAAAAAACTCCACGTGGTCAATTCGGTTCAAATCGATGCATTCTCTTAAATGCATATGAGCCACATTGATGTTTTCAATATGAGGCATAGAATCGAAAAGTTGTCTTTTGTAATGAATTTGAATTTCATTGCAACTTACCAGTTCTTTTAATGGATAATCTGTTTCCATAGGTACTAATTTTAAGGTTAAAAAATTTAAAAGTTATAGAATAGTATCGGCGCTAAATGGGACAGATGGTTTTCCATCAATCATAAGCCGCAGGTAAATGGAGTGGTTGGCAAGAGAAGTAAAATCTTCTGCACTAAAAACAGGATAGAATTCCTTTGCCATTAATCGAGCATCGGTAATTCCTAAACGGAAACTAATGATAGTCCCAACGTTACCTATCACACTAGCTCTGACCTCTGGATCGAGCTGATGCAAGAACTGATTGGCTAAGATGAGTCCTACTTTAAATTTCCGAACCTGAGCCAGTAGCTCAGCAATGAGTTCCGTTCCTGATATGGTTTGAAACTCATCAATGTAGAGGTAAAAGGGAACTCGGTCTTTTTCTAAAATATCAATTCTTGAAAATGAAGCCGAGGCAAGAGACGTAAGAAGTAGTCCTCCAAGAATATTGGAAACATCGGCTCCCACTTGTCCTTTAGAGAGATTGATGATTAGAATTTTTCGGTTATCGATAATCTCGCGAAGTGATAATTGATTTTTGGTTTCAATTAGAATTTTGCGAACAATGGTGTGACTAAGAAAGCCACCAAGTTTGTTCATAATAGGCAAAAGGTCACTAGGTTTATAGTTTGGAAATTCTTTTATCCAAAAGGTACGGATGTCTTGGTTTTGAATGTAGGGAAGACACTGCTCTCGATAGGATTTCTCATGTAAAAGTTTTAGGACGTCCGCAAGCTGGGCTTTTGGCTGATCCAATAAAGTAAGGAGAATCATTCGAAGTATATGTTCCATTTTCATTCCCCAAGCCGATTTCCATTGTCTTTGAAATATTTCTAAGATATTTGAAGCCACTAGTGAGCGTTTAGAAGGAGATACATATCGAAGGGGATTGTATCCAATATCAAGCTCTGGATTAGTGACATCTAGGTACACTAATTTACGGTCAAGGTATTTTTGCTTTAGTGTTTGGACTACCTCTCTTGAAGCATCTCCATGCACATCAATAAAACAAAGTCCACGGTTAGCCTCTGCATCTTGGAGCATTAGCGTTTTAAGTAAAGATGTCTTACCAACACCGCTCTTACCCACACAATAGAAATGATACATTCTATCGGCTTGTTTGATCCCAAAAAGTTTTCTTTGATCTCTAAAATTGGTTCGGGCAAAATAACTGACTTCATTAAGCTGAGAATGATGCCAATTCATATAGTAGAAAGAAGATAAGAGAGAAATAAAAAAATATTGAGTTTTAATCAGTCAAAAAAGGGAACTGATAAAAGAACACTTGCTTTATTTTAAATCTATGGTACTATTTAAAACTTCTTGATGGTAACTATTTTGCGTTCTATTTGTATCCATTATACCATAGTCGTGAGATAGTGCACATTGGATTTTTAGCAAGAAAAACTCTTGCAAAAATTTATTTATGAAATATACTATTAGCAGTAACTTAAATACAAAGAAACCTCGTTGAGCGAAAGCATCATTTTTTTTACTTATTAAAGTAATTGGTAAAAAAGATTAAAGGAAACAACGCGCGTTTATTTATTTGCCTCTAGCTTATTTTAAAATAGTTGGGGTATATAAAAGACCCGCTCAGATTTCCTTTTGGCGGGTCTTTTATGATATGACTATTAAAGATTCTATACAGACTTACTTAAATTGGAAAGAAACCCATACTAATGCAGCTTATATAAACTATAAAATACGATTGGAGCAGTTTGCAGCTTTTGTTGCTCCAAAGAAAAAATTAACGGATATAAACGGAGATGATATTGTAGCTTTTCACCGAAGTTTGGAAGACAAATACAGCCTAAATACCATTTCGTATTCGGCAAGAATACTCAAGAATTTTTTTTGGTTTTGGCACGGAAGAGGAATGACACTCTTCAATCCAAAAGAGATTATTCCTATTCGTTACGTGAGCGCCGATAAGGAGATTGTAACAAAAGAAGACTTGGAGGATATGAGTGATTTATTACAAGTAGACAATTTACAAGACTTGCAAAAAAAGTTAATTATCCATTTGCTATGGGATACAGGAATGCGCATCAGTGAACTACTAGATATAAAAATTTCAGATATCAATGAGCAAGGAAAGGACGGACTTCGTACAGCCAAGGTTCGAACCCGAAAGAGTATGCGCTATAACCTAGTTATATGGGGAAGTGATACCAATGATTTACTAAACCGTTATTTAGGAATGCGACTTTGTATGGATGATTGTAATTCTAACCAACTATTTATAAATCCCAAAACAGGGAAGGTATTCACCCCAAGAAGCATCCAAAGATGGATTATAGAATTAGCCGATATGGCAATGCTTGATAAGAAGATAACACCACATAGTTTTAGACACGGAAAAGCCAACTATATACTCGATCAAGGAGGTAGTGTTCGTGATGTATCGGCACTACTTCGACACGTGAAGCCAGAGTCAAGTTTTCAATATATGCAACTCTCTCAAAAACGATATGAAGATGTGGCACGAAAATATTTAACGACATTCACAAATTTTCAAACCGCTTAAACAACTCCACTTAAGGGTTGTTTTTTTCTTTGAGATGCTATATACTAATGCCAGTACTTTCAGCTATAAAATACTCGTGTTTCCTTAAAAGTCGCTTTATAAAGTTCATACTTTGTATTTAAGTTACTATTAAGTCGGATAAAGAGAAGGGGTTACTTATGTGATCATTTATAAAGGACAAATGTCCTTTTAAATAGAACAAAGTAATG
>JACCDH011810402.1_pt1 | contig 34236 bp, 54 predicted proteins | sample 7442481 | NCBI WGS metagenome assembly JACCDH01 (sample SAMN15323433, study PRJNA562643) | freshwater metagenome | isolation source: river surface water | place: USA:Blue River Watershed | collected 2017-08-15
GAATCGCGTAACGTATTCCCCGAAGGAGGACAGGATCGGCTGACCACACTTTGATGGGTCTGCCTGCAAGGCCGTAGCGTTTGCAGAGCGATAAAGTTGTGTCATCACAGCAGAAGCGCGAACCGATAAAGTTGGCCGAGTTCGACGCAGCGTTGTTCCAGTTCGAGCACCGAGACCCGGAGTTAGCCCCGTAGTCCCAGTCGCCGCCCAAGAGCACCGCATATTTACCCAACCTGCCCTTTGTGCTGCCTGCCCTTGATCCATGCGCCGACCATCTTTCCGACTTCGGCGAGCAGCACTTGGGCCGTCTGAAGCTGGTGCGTGGTCATTGCATAAATCGAGAGAAGAAAGCGCAACCAAAACCGCACCTGAGCCAACCCAGCGTCTGCGGCATAAATTTTTGAAACCTGATTGCTTTTGCCCGCCTGAAACAACAAGTCTGGAATACCCAGCAGGCACTGCAAAAACATCTCCCTCGCAACCCCATGCTTGCGCGGCATCGACTGAGCAATAGGGTACAAGTACGCGATCACTCGCTCGTACTTTTCCACTATGGCCATTTGGTCGAAACATTGTGTTGCCTGTTCGGTCGGTTGCATCATTCACGGCGGCTTCCGCCGCCTCAATCAAGTTGCAGGTGGTCACAGCAGAAGCGCGAACCGATAAAGTTGGCCGAGAGCGACGCAGCGTTGTTCCAGTTCGAGCACCGAGACCCGGAGTTAGCCCCGTAGTCCCAGGCGCCGCCCAAGAGCACCGCATTGGGCGCGTTGTACTCGGAGCCCCGACCTTCGGTGTTTGCGTTCCAGCCTGCTGTGTTGTATGCGCCGCCACGGTCATCGCCCCAAATCCACAACACACCAGTGGATTGAATCACGCCCCATTTGGATGTGTAGGCAGCATTAAGAATTGTGCTACCTTGGTCTGTACCGATTGAAGAAGCCTCAGTCGTGCCGTACATGGCAGACATGAACTCACGCTGAGTAAGGCTACGCTTGCCAAATGCTGTCGCCAACTCCATCGCCTCAAACCATGTGTAAGAGCCATAGGTGGTTGAGCCGTTGCCGCCAAACATCGTTGGCACTTTTGGTGGGCTTGAACCGTCAGCCATCGTCACGTTGTACTTGGACGAGCCGTTTGTGATGGCGTCAACGCCAGTCAAGTAGATGTCAACCCAGTACGCACCGCCAACCAGTGTCATGCCTCGCGGGTCGCTACACACCGGACGGAAACCCAAATCCCACATGGAATAAGCGTTAATGGCTGGAGTAGTATCGCCGCCTGATGTCCCGGTCGCATTGCCGCCAGGAGCATAGTGAAATCCGCCGATCTTGCGAGCGTTGGCTGTAGGTGGGGTAGTGTGATTTGTGGTCGCCTCTAGTGTTCCGTCAGTCTTTGCCCAAATAGCGTAATCAGTGCCAGTAGTCGCTGAACCGGGCATCGTGATAGAGGTGCCTGACGCAATGGTATGAATCGTGCCGTTGACCTCGATGTACAAAGTAGTCGCCGTCGTAGCTGTAAATGTGCCCGTTTTGCTCCATGCAACAATCGTCGGGTCGGCTTTACGGAAAAGACCGTAGGCGACGCTACCCGTCGCAAGCGCATCAATCGCCTGCGCAACACGCAGAGGAGACATACTACGCAACGCTGATTCAGTACCGGCTTCCATTTCGGCTTGAGAGGCTGCGACTGTTGGAATATCCGCGTCATAAGCCTGCACATCGGTGCCGATCACCAAACCCAAATTGGTTCGAGCGTTAGCAGCCGTTCCTGCGCCCGTTCCGCCGTTGGCGATGGCCAGTGCGTTGGTCAAGCTCAGGGTGTTGGCGGTTAGCGTGGTTCCGTCAAACGTCAGCGCACTGCCACTGGTCAGGACTTTGGAGCCGTTGAGGTAGGTGACTCCGTTGGCTGTGCCAGCGTTGAGGGTCAGAAAGCCCGATGCGGTCAAATCGGTCACGCCCGTCAGAGCGCCCGTGACGTTGGCAGAGCCGTCAAAAGACTGCCCCCAAATCGTGCGGGATGTTTGCAGCGTGGTTGCTGTGCTGGCGTTTCCAGTCAAGGCTCCGGTGAACGTCGTGGCCGCCACGGATGTGAGGCCAGACAGTGCGCCTGCATCGCTCAAAATACCCACCGAGCTCTGCACCAGCTTGCCCGTGGTGCCATCGAAGCGCACCAGCGCGTTGTCGGTCGAGCTGCCAGGGCCGACCACATCGCCAGCCGAGCCAGCGGCCGTTGCCAGCACGCGAACCACGCCTCCGTTGTCCTTGTAGAACAGCTTGCCGTCGGTGATGTTCACGGCCAGCTCGCCGTTAGCCAGGTTGCCAGCCGATGGGGCCGCCGCAGCGGTGGTGCTGTAGTACAGCTGGATGGGTGTGTAGCCTGCCTGAGACATGATTTTTCCTCTCGAAATTTAGAACGTGCCGCCGGAGATACCCGACCACACTGGTGTGCCTGCGCCAGCCGACGTGAGCACCTGCCCCGCCGTGCCGTTGGCGATGAACCCGGTCGCGCCTGCGCCGGTTTGATACGGGATCTGGGACGCTGCGCCGCCAGCTAGGTTTGTGGCCGTGCCGACCGCCAGCGTGGACTGCGCACGGTTTTCCCAGCGTGCGTCGCCAGAGTCGTAGACGATCACATCGCCGCCGGCCAGCGTGCTAAATTGCACGTTGCCGTCCGTACCGCCCAGAACAGAGCCAAACGTGGGGCGAACAAACAAGATGCCGTTGGATACACCGACGTGCACCACAGCCGCCACAAGCGCGATCGCGTTGGGCGTGTTGGGCTTGGTCTTTGTGAGGCCCCCGGCCACCAGCGGGTTGTAATACAAAACATCGCCCTGGGCCCACACCTCAGCGCCGCCGGTGGTGTCGATGTTTTTCACCTCACCAAACTCGTAGACCGTGATCCATCCGTTGGTGGTTCCGCTCTCGCCTGCGATGCCCAGGATGTAGCTCGACTGATCAGGCTGCAGGCCCGTGGCCGGAGCTGCTTGCAGGCCTCCGCTTGCACCCAGAGTGCCGGTGAACATCAGCACCTGGCCCTTGGTGGCCGGTGCGCTGAGCTTGACCCGGTAGAACATTTCCTCGCCGACGTGCTGCACCACGCTGCCATTCATCTGGAATTGCAGGGTCTGGTACATGTCGGCGTTGTTGTAGTGCAACTTTCCGGTCGCATCCGTTGCGCCGGCCGCCGTGTCGAACTGGATGAAATCAGGCGACGAGATGCCGCCCGTGAGCGCTGTCATCGACGTAATGTCGTTGTTGGCCCCCAGCACCGCAGCCGACAGGTTTGCACGCGCTGTGGCGGCCGTGGTGGCCCCTGTGCCGCCGTTGGCCACAACCAGGGTGCCCGCCAGCGTCACATCGCCTGCGGTAGCTGTGGCCGGTGTCAGGCCCGTGGTGCCGCCGCTCCAGCTGAGCACGCCCGTGTTGGCGATCGTGACCGCCGTGGAGCCGTTGTAAGACGTGCCCGACAGGCCGGTACCGATTGTCAGCGCCGCCGTGGCCGTGGCCGTCACGGTGATCGAGCCGCCAAGCGACACCGACGAGCCGTTGATCGTGACCGACGAGAAGCTCAGCGCCGCATTCGGAATGTTCGACAGCGTGTTCAGCGACGCGTCGATGGTCTTGTTTGTGAGCGCCTGAGCGCCCGTCAGCGTCACGCCGTCCGTGATGCCATAGCCCGCAATCGTGGTGGGCGTGCCGGTCACGTTGGACCAAGCAGGCGTCACTGCCGTCGAGCTGGCGCTGGTAATCACGCCCTTGCTGTTCACCACCAGGACAGGCACCAGGGAGCCGGAGCCGTAAGTCGCAGCCACCGCGCCCGAGGCGGGCAGGTCGGCGTTCACCATGGTGCGGAACACCGGGTCGGCAACGCCGCCAGCGGTCGGGCCTGCAAAGAACGTGTTGGCCGCCACAGGGGCCACGATCAGCGTCGATCCCCAGGTGGGCGCACCAGTACCGCCCGAGACAAGCACCTGGCCCGAGGTGCCGACAGGCCCCACATACAAGCCGTCGCTGCCGGACCACATCACAGCGCCAGGCTGCATCACCAACGAACGCCCCGTGCCGCCCTGGTCAATCGGCAAGATGCCGTCGATCTGGGTCTGGTCTGCCAAGTCCACTGCCGGGTGGCGGTGGTCCGAGCGCGAGACGGTCAGCGCCGAGCCAGCCGAGCCGGAGCCGGTGCCGGTCAGGGGCGTGCCGCCGTAATTCACAGCCAGCGTCACATTCGAGGACAGCGGGCCGCCGCCGGTCAGGCCATTGCCCGCGATCACCTCGCGGGTCGTGGGCACAAAACCGGAAATCGACAGCGGCACGCTTGTGGCGGCCATCACCCGGCCCGTGGCATCCACGGTGAACTGCGGCACGTTGGTGCCGTCGCCGTACACCCCAGGCGTCACGCCTGAGGCGGCCAGCTGCGTGGTACCGATGCCGCCAGGCGCGACCGACAGGGTCACGTTCGAGGACAACGCCCCGCCGCCCGTAAGCCCCGTGCCAGCAATCACCTGGCGCGAGGTCGGCACACCGGCCACCTGCAGCAGGTCACCGGCCCGGAATTTGTACGTCACGCCTTGGTAGACGCCCACCAGCAGCACATCCTCCGAGGTCGTCGCCGACACAGGAAGTTGCGTGATGCTGACCGGGATGAGGTTTGATGGGACGGATGCCATTTTTTTAATCCACAACGAACAGGAATCGCTGCCCGTCCTCAGAAACAATGAACTGCGTGCCGTCCTGAGTGATCAGGCCCGAAGGGTTGGTCGTCACAGGCACATCCGGCCGCACAAACGGCAGCACGATCTGGTCTTCCTTGCGCGGGGCCAGACGGTACGGGTCGTAGTCGTCCGTGTCCTCGTCGCAGACCATCAGCGCCGGGTAATTGGGGTCCGGATGCAGCGCGGCAAGCGGGAACTTGCGCGAGCAACGTGCGCAAATGCCGAGCCCGAAGGTCGGTTGGCCGGATGGGTCGATGAAGCGCGGCATGGCTTACTTCGTGTAGCACCCGATGCCGGGATTGATGTAGGTCGGCGAGCCGTCGTTGTCCCCGTCCCAGGCCGCCTGGCGGGCCATGTACCACTTCTGCTCAAGAATACCCACCAAAGCAGTGTCCACGGACGGCGTTTCAGCCCCCACTTTTGCCGACAGCCCAGCCGTGATCGCCTCCAGCCAGCGCTGGGGCACCTCGACGTCTTGCTGCAGGTTCTCGGTGTCCATGATGTGGCGGTGACGCCACACAATCAGCTGCTGGTGCTCAGCGGCCAGATTCGGCGATGGCCAGAGGTTCATCACAGGCCGGGGCAAATCGCGCTGGAACCAGTACGTCAGCGGGCGGCCCAAGAACACCTTGTTGCTCTGCGCCACGTAGGTGTCGCGGTTCAAAGGCCCCATCGGGATTTCCTGCGGCAGAGTGCCCAGGTACACCTCGCTCATGAGCAGAGGCGATGTGCTGGTGATGCGGAAAAACGCCCGGGCCTGCGCCGGGACAATGTCGCTCCAGGTCCACTCGCCAGCCGATGCCGCCGTGGTCTGCGTGCCCACCGTGGTCCAGGTGATGCCGTCGATTGAGGTCTGGAATGTGAGCGTCACGGCCGCGCCGGTCCACTTCACGCCCACGGTATTCACCGTGCCCACGCCGCCGTCTTGGTCTGTGAAGTCCACGGTGTAGCTCTGGGACAAGGACACGGTCACGCCGGTCAGCTCCTGCAAGGTGCGCAGGTTGGCGTTGAGCACCTCCACCGTACCGTTTGTGAGCGTGACGATGGGCTGGCCCTCGTAGAACGGGTAAATCTGGCGCTCAATGCACCAGCTGGGGGTCTTGGTGTTGGCCAGCTCGCTGAGAAGCAGGTAAAGCGACTCAAGCGCGTAGCTTTGCATTTCGGCCGTGATGGCCTGGGCAGGCAGACGGCAGCGCCGGAAGGCGGTATCGACCACCTTCAGTGCATTGAATGTCGTGTTGCTGATGCTGCCGGAAAAGGCCATGCTAACTCCGTGAGTGGTCGTCAGATGGCCGCCGGTCCAGCGTGCCCTGTTGAGGGTTTTGGGAATTGTAGATCAAGCGACCGAGGGCGGCAAACAGCCGCCCCGTCCTGATCAACACATCGAGGCCTTGCCGCCTTTTTTCATGGCCAGCATTGGCTCACGCGAGGCGACGGGCACCATCTTGCGTGCGGGCGCTTCGACCTTGCGGCTGGTCATGGCTGCCTCGCGGCGCATCGTGGGGGTCATGGCCATTTCGCGCTTGTCCATGGCCTCAACGCGTGGCACCTTGCCGCCCTTGGCCAGCTTGGTCATGGGCTCGCCTTTGTGCAGCGCCTTCTCGTGCTTGTGCACAGCGGTTTTCACCATGGTTTTGTCCATGGCCACGTCTTCGTGAACCTTACCGCCCTTGGCCAGCTTCAGCGTTGGCAGGTTGGGAGCCACGGGCTTAGCGCCCTTGATGCCAGGGTTCTTGTTGCCCTTGATGCCCAGCTTGCTCTTGTCGGCCAGCATGCCGCCTTGGACCATGCCGCCCTTGGCGTACTTCACTGCGCCGCCCTCGGCTTTTTTGGTGCCGAAGTCGAACTCTTTAACGTATGTGCAGCCCATGATTTTCTCCAGTCAGTCGCGCTCGTGAGTGGGCGCTTTGAGGTTGTCGATCTTTCGCTCAAGGCGGTCAAACCGGTCCATGAGCTGTTGCATGTCCGCCCGAAACTCGGAGCGGGTGATGTGGTCTCGGGCCACCTCTTCACGGGTACGGTTGAGCAAGATACCGAGACGCGAAATCTCGTCAAACTTGCCTTTCAACAAAAAACCCATGACGGCGACAACCGAGCTCAAAACTATATTCCAGACCATCATTTCCATGACGCTAACCTTCCGCGTCCTGGTTATTACGCCGGTGTGGCGTAGGTCTTGATGCCCTCGATCACGATCGTGTAGCGGTCGCCAGATGCAGCGCCAACGGTCGAAAACAGCACATCGCCAGTCACCCCGGTTCCAGCGTTGTTGGGCAAACCGCCAAACGAGCTGTAGTCCATGAGGTAGAACTGATTTTCTGGAATGGTCTCGCACAGCAAGTCGGTTGTGGCATCCCAGAGGATGTCCACGGACATGCCGATGGTCTGGGCCCAGATCTTGTTGATCTTGATGCCGTTGCAAGCGTTGCCGGCCGCGCTGGCAGCCAGAGTCGAGACGTCGATCTTGACCACGCCGGTCTCGCCGGTGCCATCACTGATGTTCGTGAACTTGCCGATGAACAGGCGCTCACCGTCAAGGATTGTTTGAGAGGTTACTGCGTCAGCCATTTTGATCTCCTGAGTTTTCAGCCCGCCCCCACCGCAAACGGCAGGGGGAGGTGATTAAGCGGCGGCCTTTTTGCTTTTGCGAGCAGGCTTTTCAGCGGGCTGCTCTGCATCGGCTTGAGGCTGCTCTTCGGACTCGACAGCAGGAGCTTGCTCAACAGGTTGATCTGCCAATACGCCGCGCTCGGCGAGTTCTTCAGGGGACGCTGGTTTGAATTTAATGCCCATGCTGCTCTCCTAAATTAAGCAGCAGCGATGGTGGTGCCAGCTGGAGAAATCCAGTTGGTGCCGTTGGACACGGCCACGCAAGGAGCGCCAGCCAGGCCGTTGCTCACGTAAATCAAAGTGCCAGTCAAGCCGGTGGCGGCAGGGGCGGAGGCCACGGTGTAAGCGGGCAGCTGAACAGCGCCAATAACGTCACCCGTGACGTCGCCAACGAAGCCGTTGTTGGAGGTGACTGGACCGGAGAAGGTAGTAGAACCCATGATGATTTCCTCACATGCAAGTTGAGTGCGCAGCCGTCTGCATGTCGTCGGCCAGGGCGGGCCGTCTGCTGCGCGGTTTAAAGGTGCCCAACAAAGCCCCCGCCTTGTGAGCAGGGGCTTCAGTTGGCATCTTAGACGCCAGCGGTGCCGAACACGCCGCGTGGGTCAGTCCAGCCCAGAACGTAACGCTCTGTGGCCTTGTAACGCATGCTGTCGGTTTCGAAGTCGCCTTCCATGGATTTCTCCAGGCCGCGACGCATCAACAGTTTCAGACCTTCGGGGGCGTCGGTCTGAATCCACCAGGCTGTGGTGGATGTGATACGCGACAGGTTGGCTTGGCCTTCGGCCAGCAAGCCCATCGATTTCACAGGGTTGATGTCGTTGTCAGCGGTGCCGGTGCGCAGCACAGACTTCAGCAGCACCTCAGCCTGGAACACGTTGGAAGGACCAGTGACGATCTTCTTGGGTGTCAGGCGGATACGCTTGCCGTTGTTGTCCACAGCATTGCGGATCTGGATCAGCATCTGCTCGAGGGACGTCTGCGACAGGGCAGCGGCGGTGGCCAGCTGGTTGCTGAACGTGCCGTTGACGATGGGGTGAGCTGTGGACACCAGAGCCACGCCGTCGCCGCCTGTGTACGCGCCGTTGAAGGCACGGTTCAGGATGTTGGCAGCCAGGGTCTCTTTGGTCTCGATCAGCGACTGAGCCAAGTGCTTGGCGTAAGTCTGGCCGATACGGATGTGGTCGCCGTCTTCAACCAAAACTTTGGTCAAAGCGAAGGCCAAGCCGTACACCTTGTACAGGTAGCGCTGCAAGAACAGCACGCCGCCGGACTGGTACGTCACTGCCATGCCGTCGGGCAGCTCAGGAGCTGCACCGAAGCCGTACAGGACGGGCTCTTCGTGGTAGTTACGTGGGATGCCTTTTTGCTCGCGGAACACTTGTTTCCACTCGTCGGCACGTTGCTCGTAAACACCATCGAACACTTCGTTCAGGATGGGCTCGACTACGGAACGGAAGTCCGTACTGCGCATTGGGGTTGCCATGTTTCAGCCCTCCTTAGATGCTGTTGACTGCTGCTTTGTAGGCGTGTTCGTTGATGCGAACAGTGGCCGTGACATAAGCGTCAGTCAGCGAGTCGTTGATGTTGTATCCGAAACCAGTGATCTGGAACTGGCCAGATGTGGATTGGATGGCGGTGAGGTAGGTGTTGCTCAGGCCCGTTTGGGTCGAGCCACCAGGCGAGGCGACAGTCCAATCGCACTCTTCGCCGACAGCCGTTTGCACGGTGGTGCCAGAAGAAGGGTTGTTGTACTGCACATCGAACAGCGTTTCTGGATCGTCGTACACCCAAGCGATGATGTTGGTTGCGGTGACGCCGGAGGGCCAGAAGGGGCTGATGGTGGGGCGGCCAGTGGCGTCGTTGTACTGGCAGCCGGCGAAGATACCCAGGAGGGTAACGCCATCGGTGGTGCCAGAACGGGTGCCGTCAGAGGTGCCCAGTTGAATCACACCAGCGTCGGTCAACTTCACGGGGTCACCCGAGAAAATGTTGGCGGCGTAGGTGCTCGCTACGGTGTAGGCTTTCGGACGCATCTGACCACTGTTGTGGTAAGAGGCGCGGAAGCCAAAAGGTGCGCTAGTCGAGGACATAGTGCGTACTCCTTAAGGGGTTGAATGGACTGAACTGTTCAGGTCAGCTCAAAATGAGCGGACCGTCTTTGCCCAATTTCCGTCATACCGTCACCCGCATCCATGCGTGATCCAGACGCGCGAGCTTGCTGCTCCATGAACTCCGCCGTGTCAGTCAGCTTTTCCTCTTCGCGCATTGGCGCGTCGTGGTGAGCTTCCTGCATGTACTTTTCGTACAAACTCATGGGGAGCTTGAAAGCAAGCATCTCATTGACACCAATGAAGCCTTGCCAGTCACCGGTCTTGAGGGTGACATAGTCCCAGCCAGGCACGTCGCTTGGCTTCAAAGGCTCGTAACCCAGACGCATACGCATGTGGATGGAGTCGCGTGGATTCGCAGTGGTCAGCCAGCAGCAATGCCAGCCGTCGAGTTTTGGTAAGTCCGGAAGTGAGGACTGGTGGAACTGCTGTCGGAACATTTCAACCCGCTCATCATCGGACAGGGCGCGTGATTCTGTTGCCGCGCGATCTACCATCGCACGATTCTCACGGTTGTCACCAGCGGATTTCTTTAAGCGTTCGTCGGACATTTCTCGCTCCTTTCAGCGATTGGGAAAAATTATAGGTTGAATTTGGAAAAACACAACGCGATTTTTTACGCGCGGTTGTTGCGGTCATATTCCGCGTAGCGTTTGACGTACTTCATGCGAAGCACTGGATCATCCCAGACACCGGCGTCAATCAGCGCCTGCTTGCGCTCGGGGCTGACGTACACCTCAGTGCGGGTTGATGTTGGCGCGTGCTCACGGCCAGAGCCGATGGCAGGTCCGCCGCGTTGTTGGCGCTGTTGGCGCGGCTCGTCGCGGGTGTCACCGTGGTCATTGCGGCGCTGCGTCTGCTTGAAACGCTCGGGGATGCGGCGGGCGGCGCGGTCGCGCAACTCGTCCCAGTACTCCTCGGTGTCGGGCTTGAAGCCCTCGCGGTGCAGCGCGCCGTCGATGGCCAGCACGATGGCGCTGTCCTCGTCCTTGCCGTTCATGTCGTACCAAGGGTTTTCCTTGATGAACTCCTTGGCGTAGTGCATGGTCATGTCGTCCATGCCGTCGGCCGGCTTGGCCACTGGGCGCTGCTGGGCCGCCTGCTGCTTGGCGAACGCCAGTTGTTGCGCTTTTTGCAAGGCCTGGTCGCGGTAGCGCATCGCCTGCGTCACATCCTCGCCGTTGCCAGCGGCCACAGCCTTGGCGATCACGCGCTCGGCCATCTCCGCTTCTTGGCGCGCAGTGTTGATCTGCACGTCAAACTGCGAGAGGTCGGCCTGGTGCGTGCGATGCTCGACGGTGCCGAGGCGGCGCTCGAGGTCGTCGTTGCGCTTGCGCAGGAAGTCCAGCTCCAGCTTGTCGCGTTTGATCGCCTGCTCGCGGCGGTCCTTGCGTTCGAGCTTTTCGAGGCGTCGGCGCTCGCGGATGGCAGAGCGCTCGGCGTCGTTGCCGTCGTCTGCACCGCCGTCTTCGCTGCCGCCAAGTCGGGCGTCGTCTTCGTTGTCGTCGTCGTTGTCCTGGTTTTGGTTGACACCAGGCTTGTCTTCAACGATGACGATTTCCTCGTTGTTGGGACGGTTGTCGTCTGGACGCTCGTCGTCTTCTCTCAGGGTTGGCATTTTGAGCTCCTTGTTTGGTTATTGGCAGGCCTCGCACGAACCTTCGCCGGAGGTGGCGCAGGCTTTGCCGAGGGGGAAGTCTTCGTCGAGAGCGGCTTGGGCGGCCAGCTTGCTGCGCAGCTCGTAGCCCATCAGAGGCCAGATTTTCTGCACGGCGTTGGCGCGGGCAACCTTGCGGCCGATCTCAGCGTCGAAGTTCTCTGGACTGGCGCAGGCCGACTCACCGGTGACGGTGAAGCCGTTACGCAGGACCAGCACGCAAAATGTGAGAAGGCGGAGCGATTCAGGAAGGAGAAAATTCTCCATCGGCTTTCCTTCGTTAACCCGACAAGCCCATGCACCTTCGCCAGCCGTGAAGTAGTGCTCGCTGGCGATGTTGGCCTCAATGTCCGCAGGCGTGATGCGTGCGGCCGTCTTGCCCTTGGCTTGGATTTCGGCTTCGATTTGTGCGTCGGTGCTCATTCCACTACCCTCCAGTCTTCACAAAGCATGTCGGTCTGGCTTGCGAGCCAACCCATCAGGATTGCCACACGCCCTTGAGCGTTGGTCGTCTTCATGGTGATGCTGGGCAGCACAATCGCTGTGCCGCCGTTGTCACGGGCAAACTGCGCGTTGTGAGGTGACCAGAAGTTTTCAGCAGGCACTTCGCGCTCACCGTCGCAGGATAGCGACAGCCACATGCCCTTGCCATTCCAGCCAGCGCGGGCGACCTTTTGGCCAGCCTTGAGGGCTTCAAGCGCCTGGCCAAACGTCATGCCGTCGCACGGACGGTAGGCCCGGTCGAAAACGTCAGCGGGCGACCAGCTCACATAGCCAGCGTAATGGTCGGTGTTGCCCTTGCCGCCGTCAACGTACTCGACCAGGTAGCCGGCGTCGTCGGGGTTCTCGTCAGCCGGAACGGTCCAGCCACGGAAGGCGTTGTACTCAGCCCGGGTCATGGGCTTGGCGTTGATCAGTTTGGTGCCGATGTAGCGTTGCATGGTCAGCCCCTCAGATGAACGCACGAATAGCCAGCGGGTCGCCGGTCACTTGGCCGATGATGTCCAGATCGTTGAAGATCACGAACAGCGCGGTCTCGCCGTTTGGCAGGGGGACTTCCCAGCGGTCGCCGCCGTACTTGGCCACGCGCACGAAGTCGCCAGGGCCGCACCAGCTGCCCTCGGGCCAGGAGTCCATGGTGTTTCGGTTCTTGAAAGCCAACGCGCCGACGCTGATCACCTTGGCCACCTGCGTGTTCCACTTCTCTGTGTCACGCGAGCCGTTGTCGATGATGATGCCGGAGGCGGTTTTGGTCTTGGGGCTGCGGATTTGCACCAGGACACGGCTTCCAAACGGGGTGATGCCTGGGTCGGCATCCGGAAAAGCCTCGATCAATGCTTCGCTCATGCTCTGCTCCTTTCAGCAGTTGTTGTCGGCGGCCACAGCGGCCACCCTCAAAAAATTGTCACAGACCCGTGCAAATCACAGGTCTCGGTCGCCGTGGCGCTCGTCGTCCAGAAGGTCGAGCAGGGCTCGGATGGCTGCTTCGTATCCTGCAACCATGCCCACTCGGTATCCGTACTCGAAAGCGTCGCGATCGACCGGGCGCTTGAGAGCCTCAAGCGCAAAAGCCTGCTGGTCAGCTTTGAGCTTATTCAGCAGGCGGTCCTCGACTGCCATCAGCAGGGCGTCTTAGGCATCGAGGGTGCGGCCGGCAGGGTCTGGCCGGTCACGGGCTGGCCAGCGGCCATGCGGTGGTGTTGCTTGACCAGCGCGCCGGTCATTGGCACTGTGCCTTGGGTGGGTTTGTCGCTCATGGTGTGCTCCTTGTGAAAATTAACGTGTGCCTGGTTTTAACGCGTGCCTGGGTTGATGCCGGTACCGGTGCTGACAGCCACCTTCTCGCCGGATGCGATTTCGGCAGCGGCCAGGCGCATGGCCGTGGCGTTGTCCGCGTCGTTCATCGTCAGCTTGGCGTCGATCTCTGCCGCTGTGCGCTCGTTTTCCGAGGCCTGGCGAAGTTGCTCGCGCTGCAGGTCTTCGGCACGCGACTGCTGCTTGTCGGCCAGGGCCAGCTGATCGGATTGCTGCTTTTGGACCAGCTTGGCTTGCTCGATTTGCTGGCGCTGTGCGTCGGACTGAGCGCGCTGATTCAAAGCCAGCTGCTGCACCTGCGCGTTGAGCTGGGCAATCTCCATGCTCTTGTCCTGCGGCATCTGCGGCGGCTGGGGCGCAAACTGCTGCGCCATCTCGTCGATCTTGGCCAGGTCCTGCGCGAAGTTGGCCAGCTGCTGCTCGATGATCTGCTGGACCTTCAAGATCACGCGCACTTGCTGCTCGGCGTCGCTGCTGATCAGCTTCTCGCGCTCGGCGCGCTGCACGGCCTCGTGGGCTTGCGTGAGGTAGAAATTCAACAGGTGGTCACGCAGGTGCTGCGCCATCGGGTAAATGTAGGTCTTGATGATCGCCGGGTTCATGCCAAAGATCGGCGACTTCAGGAAAGCCAAGTGCGTCTGGATGTGCGCCACGTGGTCCTGCTTGGGCAGCACATAGATTGGGCGGCCCATCGAGGCAGCCACGTTCTCGCTCACCGGGTCAACGTCGTCCTGGCCAGGCTCGGGCTGCAGCACGTCGTCGGGGCTGAGCTTCAAGTTGCGCAGGAACATTTCCTCGACCTTACGCAGGTCGTACATCTGCGGCATGGCCGCCGCGCGCTGCTGCACGGCCTGCACTTGAGCGAAGCGCTGAGCCTCGCTGAAGATGGCGGGGTCGCTCACAGGCACAACGTCCATCGGGCCGTCGAAGTCCTCTGGCTTGACGTCCAGGCCGTTTTCCATGGCCTCGATGTCTTCCTCGGTCAGGTACGCGCTGTTGATCCGGTGCAGGATCTGGAACACGCGGGCCATCGAGTTGTGCAGGCGCGAGTGAATGGAGCTGAACACCACCATACCCTGCTCGATCAGCGCCAGCGTGGTGCCGACAGGAGCGTTGGGGTTTTGATCGGCGAGCTTCTCGAACGAGGTCTGCACCACGCCCTTGCCGGCGTCAACCAAGAAGCCGAGCAGCTGGAACAGCGTGGGCGATGGGCCGTTGAACGGCAGCGCCATGGCCAGCTTGCGAATGTCGTCGACGAGAGCGCCGCCCTCGATCTCGACCACCTCGGTTGGCTGCACGTTGATCGTCTGGCCGTCAGGCCCGCCCTTGAGCTTCAAGAGCGTCGGGATGTTTTGGATGTGAGCCGAGTCCAGCAACGCACGCAGCGCGCCAGTTGCAGCGCCCGACAGGCCGCCGATCATGTGGGTCAGGCCGATCGGGTAAGCGCCACGCCATGGCACGAACGGGAACTCGACGATCCAGTCCAGCTCCTTGCGGCGCTTGTCCTCTGGCTCCCAGTTGCGGTACAGGCCCAGGGCCATGCGCGTGGACTTGTCGATGCTGATGATGTACGGCTCCATGCCGTCACCGAAGTCCAGGTGCGTGTAAATCTCGAAGATGGTGCGCAGGCCGTCCTCGTTGTAGCTGGTGTCCTCGCGGCCTTCGATCTTGTCGTTGGCAATCGTGGAGCGGCTGAACTCGATCTGATCGGGCGAGCCTAAGTCCACCTCGGCGTACATGCCAGCTTTGACGCGGCGGTTGAACTCGGCCTTGGTGACGTACTGGACGTGCGTCTTGCGCTCAGCGCTGTAAAAGTTGGTGGCCGCAAACGGCAGGTAAATGTCGTCGATGGCGATGAACTCAGCCGTCGGACGCTTCCATTGCGGGGACCACATGAGTTTCAAGTACTGCCCGCCGCCCAGGGGCAGTTGCGTGGACAGTTGCTCAAGCTCGCCGCGCAGCTCGGGCATTTGCTGCGTGGTCTGCCAATTCATGAACTCGGCCTTGCGGCGAGCTTTTTCCAGCTTCTCGGGCTCAGCCTGGCCCAGAATCTTGGACTTGACCGGGCCGGATGGAGGGAACACCTCCTTCATGAAGCGGGCGCTGAAGTCGACGCAAGCCTCGACCAGCATGGGGTGCACGACTTTGTTGGCACCGGAGAACTGAGCGCCACCAGGGGCATCGTCGCCAAGTCCCGTGCGGCGCAGGCCTTCCTCGTAGAGTTTGTCGCGCTTGGCGCGGGCGTCCTTGTCGCGCTCGATCTTGTCGAGCAGGTCCACCACGGCGTCGCTCAAGTACTGGCGATCGACCTCGTCGACGATGTTGGCGAAGTGGGCCTTCTTGTCGGCCACATCGCGCTCGTTGGTCATGCGAATGACGGCACCGCCGTCTTCGGTGTCCTCGACCTCCAGGTCCTCGTCAGGCAGGGAGACGGACTCACCGCGCTGCGCATCCTCGCTGGGGTTTTCGTCTTCGCCTTCGTTCAGGAGTTCGTCTGCCATGGTGTTCAGCCTGCGTTCATTGCGTGGAGCTCGCCCACGATGGAGTCGATTCTAGCCGGGTCGAAGTCGTATGTGGGGAAATTTGCACCACTTACTTGTCCGCCCTCTGCGTAGCCGCGCACCTGGCCACCTTGGGCGAAGCCTTCAGGGCCCGCCGAGCCCCCCAGGAAATCACGCAACTCGTCGAGCGTCATGTAGCGTTGGGCGTTTGGTGCTGAGTCAATTGCGGTGTTGAAGTTGTCAATTGCCTGATCAATGTTTCTTTCAGGAGAAACCTTGCCAAGCGCACGCAGCAAGGCGTTGGGGTCTTGAACGTCAACCAAACCTGCGTTTTGCAGATCGCCGATCTTGCCAAAGTTCCCAGACCGGATGAAGTCCTGCACCGCAGGCAAGTATTCTGGGTTGGGCGCGCGGTTGGCTTTGCCTTTGATCTGGACGATTTCTGGAGGTAGATCAGCTCGAGCAGAAAGGTATTCTGGCGTCTCGTAAACGTTGTAGTTTTTGTCCGCAATTCTTCTTCGAGCGATCTCGTTTTGCATGTCTTCGGTTTGGCTTGCAAACCACTTGTTGTAATCCAGGTGTTGAGCCGGTGCCACCTCAATCGTTACGTGCGGCTGCCCCTTCTTGTCGCGCAGGCTGTAAATCTTGGACCGGCCCTCGACCACATCGGGGCAGTAGCCGCCGACGCAGTGGCCCATGGTCTCGCCCTCGTATTTCAGGGCGTCCTCCAGGGCTTTGATTGACTCGTCAACTTCATCTGGCTTTTTGCCAAACATTCGAATGTTGTCCTCAAGCATTTCATTGAATTCTCTTGTGCCTGGACGGATGCCTTCATCTCGAGCTAAATCATTGACCATGTCCACTATGTCTTCATAAGACATGGTTTCAACACCTTCATCGGCCATCTCAAGCTCAGATGTTGTTTTTTCTCTAGAGACTTTCTTTCCCGTCTCCTTCGGCTGCCGCAGCTCAACCCACTTGAAGCCCTGCTCCGGGTACTCCTTGAAGGTGTGCACAGCCGGTCCCATTGCACGAACAGCGTCAGCCTCGGCCTTCTGCACAGCGCGCCAGGCGTTGATGTCCGCCACCTGATTAACGATATCGGGTACTGTTTTCTTTTCAAGGTCGGTGTACTTGAGAAGCAACTCAGGCGGAAGGCCAGAAGAAGGGTTAAGCGCATTGCGAAGCTCGTCGGCCAGGTGAGTGAAGCCGAGGTCTTCTTCCGCGCCTCGCAGCATCTCGTAAACACGCGTCTGTGGAGGAACCTTTGCCAGCCATGGGTTGGCTTCAACAGCTTCAGGGTACCCGCGTGTCAAGTCAGATGCGTGCAGCTGGTTGATGAACGTGTCGGCCCGGTCCTCCCATGTTTTGGCCAGAGGCGAGACACCCATACCTTCTTCTGGAAATCCAGCCATCGCACGGGGGCCTTTAAGGCTGTAGCCTGTGGGGCCAATCTCGGAGTGCAAACCCTCTCGAGCCGCAATCAGTTCACGCTCTTTTTCGAGATCACGAATACGTGCCTGCGAGCTGGTCATCATCTCTGGCGTGAAACCACGGGCTGCGCGGGCTTTCTCCATGTCGGCACGAGCCTTTGCGATTTGAACGTCTTTTCCGGTAAGAAGCTCTTGTTTGCGGGCGGGCCAAGACTCGGCCAGCGCCCTGATTGGGTCCTCGGGCGTAGCCATCTCGTTCTTGATGTACTTGCCGAGCTTGGTTTCAAGCCAGCGGTTCATGGCCACTTCAGGCTCAAGACGCGCACGCTCTCTTGCAAAAACAGCAGGGTCCATTGCGACACCAGCCTCGACATTCTGCGCGTAAGCCGCATCAAGGTCACGCAGTCGACTGGCTGGGTCCTGGCCAATAACTCGCGTCTTCATCGGCTCAATCGAACTCTCCACGCTCCCCGCCAGCCAGTTGCCGCCCTTGGGCTTCACGACGTAAGACCTCATCGGGGAGGTCATGCTTTGCGCAAGGTCGCGAGCGACGTAAGGCGCGGTTTGCACAAGGTTGGTGCCGACGCGCCTGGCCAAGCTCGCCAACGGTGGACCGGCCAACATCGCCGCCTCTGCAGTGTCGGCGGGCAGCAAGGGGACGTTGGCCTTGTTGATGTTGGTGACCGGCTCGCCGTAGCTCATGCGCTCGGCAGTCCGGGCCAACGCCGGGACGCCTAACAGCTCCATCACGCCTTGCATCTGCTGCGTGCGCTGCGGAGCGTAGGTCTGCTTCAGGAAGTTGGCAATTGCGCCCAGTGTTGCGTTCTGGGGCGTGGCGCGAATTTGATCAGCCATGGCAGCTGCACTCCTTGACGTAGTTGAGGGGGCTGCGCACTGCGCCGCCTTGGGCTTTGTTGACCCAGGGCCTGCCGGTTGTGCGAGTTGCCGCTGCACGTTCTGCAGCCGCTTGAATCATGTCTTCTAACTCGCGCTGCGACTGAGCACGCTTAGCCAGCTCGATGCCGAGCGCGTTGTTGTGCATGTCCTGCTCGTAGTCGGGCGGCATCTGGCCGCGACCGAGCAGCATCATCAAAGCACGCAGCGGAGAGGTGGAGTACTCGTGCGCCTTGCCCGCCAGGTCTGCGACCGTTGGGCCGTACTTGCGGGCCATGGTGCCAGCGGCCAGCATGTGGCGTGCCGCATCCTGTTGATCGTCTTGGCCTATTTGACCTGGGTACATCTCGCGTGCGATTGCCCGCGAGTAAGGCGAGACGGAAAAAATTGATGGCGCATCATGCGGCATACGGGTTGACCTTTCCTTCACGATGACGGGGCCTGTCTTCGTCAACGTCGCGTGCTTGTGGCAGCTCGAACCAACCGTCGTTCTTCAGGTAGATGACCGCCTGCGTGAAGGTGTCCACGTAGTCGTCATGTTCCGCGACGGGGAACTTCGCCACTTGGTTCAGAAACGGCTGGGCCCAGCTCACAGGCTGGCCGGGGTTCTTGGCAGACTCCGGGATCCACAGCAGTCCAAGCTCCAACGTCGGCGCGGTCTGGTGCGCCCTCGACACCTTATCCGCTTGACCGGGATTGTAGCCAACGGCCGGGACCTTGGCCAGACGCAAGTCCTGCAGTAGCGATTGGCCGCTGGCCTTGGCCTCAACCAGGATGCGGTCGGGCCGCCTGCCCTTGGTGGGCATGCCTGCCTTGGCCGACTTGTCCGCGCCGTACTCGCTGGTCCAGTCCCGGATGACCTTGGCCCGCAGGTCGGGGTAGCCCAGGTGCTCGTCCCAGGCGTCAAGCAGCATGGCGTTGCGCAGGCCCCGGTGCGTGAACACGCCCCAGACCGAGCAGGCAGTTGGGTCGCCCGTGGTCCGCTCGGTGAACGCGCAGTCGTAGCTTTGCAGGATGTACTCGAAGGGCGGCAGGCGCTGGGCCATCGGCCAGAGCTGAAAGCAGTCGGTCTTCAAGATGCCGCCCTCGACCGGCGACGGGTCCTGCTGGAGCTGGCCCGATGCACCGTAGGTGCCCAGCAGCTGCTTGAGCTTGGTGATCTCGGCCTCGCCGAAGCGGTCCGGGCAGATCAGCTCGCCCTTGGTGCGCCGTGGGTCGTAGGGCCCCAGCACCGTGCGCCTGGACTTGCCGTCCCACTCGGCCGGGATGCAGATGTGCTCCCAGCCGCCAATGTCGTTGATGATGTGCCCCGAGATGTCTTTCTCGTGCAGGCGCTGCATGACCGTCACCATCGCGCCGGTCTTGGGGTTGTTCAGCCGGGTGGACCAGACCATGTCGAACCACTCGAGCGCCGTCTCGCGCATCGTCTCGGACTGCGCGTCCTGCGCACCGTGCGGGTCGTCCAAGATCAGGCGCGAGCCGCCCTCACCCGTGGCGGTACCGCCCACCGAGGTGGCCAGGCGGTAGCCGGTCTTGTTGTTCTCGAAACGCTGCTTGGCGTTTTGATCGCCTGAGAGCTGGAACATGTGCCCCCAGCGCTCTTGGTACCAGGGCGACTGGATCAGGCGGCGGGCCTTCAAGTTGTCCCGGATGGACAGCGTGCCCGAGTAGGACGCTGCAAGGAACTTCTGCTCGGGGGACGTGAGCCACTCCCAAGCGCACCAGGCCACCGACACGATGGTGGACTTGGAGTGGCGCGGCGGGATGTTGATCAGCAGCCGCGTAATGTCGCCGGAGCTGACCGCCTCCAGGTGCTCGCAGATGGCCTCGATGTGCCAGCTCGGCACGAACGGCACGCCCGGCTCCATGACGTGCCAGGCCTGCTGCACGAACTCGTAGAGCGACGCGCTGGCCTTGCGCCGGGCTTGCTCCCGGGCGATCAGGTCCAGCATGACGGCGGGAGAGACAGCGGCGCTCATTGGACGCGAATCTCCCCACGTTCAAGCCGGTAGCGCTGGTCCAAGGCGTTGTGGATGGCGACGCCGCTGTAATCCTCGTGCAAGCTGGGTTGGCACCAGCAAGCCATGGTCAGCTCGTGCTCTTTGAAGTCCCCGAGCGGGACGATGTGGCAAAGCACCTCCTCATCGCCCGGGTAAACCGCCGAGGCAGTCATGCGGCGTTGATCGCCTCTTGCAGCAAACGCACGGCGTCCAGCTGCGCGTTGACCACCGTTGAGTTGGCGTGGCCTGTCTCGCTCATGGCCTGGCCTTGCGCCTGGCACTGGTTGCCGAAGGTGTCCAGCAGCGCCAGGATGCGGGCGCGCTCGAAAGCGATCATGTCCTCGCCGTGCTGGCGCACCAAGTCCTCGGGGTAGAGGGCTTGGAAGCGGCCGTCGTGGTCGAGCAGCGCGGGCAGGGGGGACTCGGGGAGGGTGGGTTTGTTCATTGGGGGGTCTCGGTTGGTTGTGTGGATGGAAGGCCCATGGCCAGAAAATCAGCGTACTGCGAGGCGGTGAGGCCACCGGACTCAGCTTCGTCGCGCATCCAGCCAATGATGCGCTGGCGCTCGGCAACGGCTGCGTCCAAGGCGGACTGCTCGATGGCTGCTTCGATGCGGGGTGCGATCTGGGCCATGGCCGCCTGCACCTGCTGCTTGCCGTAAGCCTCAAGCAAGAGCTGCCCAGCGGCATCGCCATCGCAGGCGCGGATCTTCATCGTGGTGAAGAACGGGTCCATGGGTTCGTTGGCGCTCATTCCTCACCCCCCTTCGCCTTCATCAGCAGCGCCTGCATCTGCGCCAGCTCGGTGTCGTTGAGGCCCTTCAAGTCCACGCTGGACAAAGCGATCGCGCCGCCGTCCTTGCCGGTGTGCTCGACCTTTTGCGTCTCGGACCACTTCATTTGGGTCTTGGACCACCAGATCATGGCCGTGGTGTCGCCGCCCGTGGCCTTCTGGAACAGGGTGCGGCCGACCTGGCTGTTGGCCTTGGCTTTGCCCGAGACCAGCTCTTCGGCAAAGTACTTGGTCAAGGTGTCCACGCTGATGCCTTTGCGCACCAGCACGGCGATTTGGTCCAGCGGCAGACCGTAGCCTGAGAGGGCTTCAACCTGCTTGCGCTCGGTTTCTGAGGGCTCAAAAGCGTTGCGGCCAGCATCTGGTCGGGCCCCTCCGTTTTTGCCTGTCTTTTTTACAAGGGGTTTTTCAGTCGTTTTTGTCATGAATCTCTCCTTTTACGTCAGTGATTCGGTGGTTTTTGGTCATCAATCGGCCTTTTTGCCCGCCTTGGGCTTGTCGGCCTTGCCAATTTCGCTGCCAATTAGCGAGTTTGGACTGCGCTCGCCCATCACCTCGGTGAAGGACCGGCCGTCCGACTCCAGGTGCGCGTGCTTGCCGGTGAACGCCTGCCAGCGGGTGACGATCACGTCGCAGTATTTTGGGTCCAACTCCATCAACCGTGCAATGCGGCCGTTCTTCTCGGCAGCGATCAGGGTGGTGCCGGAGCCGCCGAAGCTGTCGAGGACTTGGTCGCCGCCTTTGGTGTTGTTCAGGAGCTGGTACTCGAACAGCGCCACGGGCTTCATGGTTGGATGCTCGCCGTTGCGGGTGGGTTTGTCAAACTCGAGGATTGTGGTCTGCTTGCGGTCGGCTGCCCAGAGGTGGCCTGCGCCGTCTTTCCAGCCGTAGAGGCAGGGCTCGTGTTTCCAGTGGTAGTCCTGGCGGCCCATGACGAGGGAGGACTTCTTCCAGATCAGGCACTGGCGGACGGTCCAGCCTGCGTCTTTGGCCGCGCCTCGGAAGTTGTAGCCCTCGCTGTCGGCGTGCCAGATGTAGAAAACGGCACCGGCTTTCATGACTGAGTCGGCTGCGGTGTAAGCGTCGCGCAGGAACTGGCGGAACTGATCGTCGCCCATCTCGTCGTTTTTGATGGTGAGCTTTTCCTTGGTGCCGCCCTCGTAGGCCACGTTGTAGGGCGGGTCGGTGAGCCACATGTCGACCATTTGGTTTTGGCAGAGCTTGGCCAAGTCGTCCATGCTGGTGCTGTCGCCGCAAAGCAGTCGGTGGTTGCCCATGACCCAAACATCGCCCTGGACCGTGACCGGGTTGGCCGGGGCCTCGGGCGCGTCGTCGGGGTCGGTGAGGCCTTCCTCCAGCTCCAGTGGCATCAGGGCGTCGATCTCTTCTTCGCTGAAGCCGGTGAGCTCCACGTCGAAGCCTTGGGCGATCAGGTCTTTGAACTCCAGCGCCAGCATCTCGTTGTCCCAGCCTGCGTTGAGTGCAAGTTTGTTGTCGGCCACGATATATGCGCGCTTCTTGGCGTCTGACCAGCCCTTGGCGACCATGACCGGGACCGTGGTGATTTTGAGGCGCTGTGCGGCCATCGTGCGGCCGTGTCCGGCAATGATGCCGCCGTTCTCATCGACCAGGATTGGCGTGGTCCAGCCCCACTCTTTGATCGAGGCCGCGATCTGTCCGATTTGCTCATCCGAGTGCGTGCGGCTGTTACGTGCGTAAGGGATAAGTTTCTCGATGTTCCAGTGCTCGATTTTGTCGGCAGGGTTTCCGGTGATGTTTTCGGCTGTGATTTCCGGGGTTGATTTAGTCATGCGTGGCTCCGTTTGATGGTTGCGGCGGGTTGGTTGGAATTATGCAACAGTTGAAGTTGGCACAGGTTGGCATCGAAAAAAATGACATTTCAACCGTAACTTGCATTGCGTGTGTGTGTGCGCATACACATGTGAACATATACGTTTTATCTTGTGCAAGGTTGTGCCAAAGTGAAAAACCTCAATGAATTCAAAGGGCTGCAAGGGTTTTGGGGTGTTTAAAAAAGGTGTGCCAGCTTGCACCGGCACAGCTTTAAGTTGTGCCAAAAGCTGAAAATCAGAACGGTCCATCTTCTGACTCCCAATCGTGACGCATCCGAATGCCGGTGTAGAGGTTCAATCTTGTGCCAGATGGCTCGTTGGCACCGGATGATCCTGTGCCATTTCCGCGTGGTTGGCTGCGCTTGATGCCCGGGAAAGCGGCTGAAAGTTGGCGGCCAAACGACACTTTGGTGCCCGCGTGGTCCCGGCCCTGGGCCTCGCACCAAGTCTTCCAGGCCTTGAAAAGCTCGTCGCGGTCGGCTTGGTAGATCTCCCCAACCATGCACATCTCCTGCACAAAGGCCCGGATCGGGCTGGTCTGATCGACCAAGTCGGCGGCCAGCTCGTCGGCTGAATGGGGGCGTTGGAAGTAGCCGCGCTCGTTCAATCTGGCCAGGCCGTCCAAGGCCCAGATGACGATGCCGGGCAGCTCTTTGAGCAGGCGGGCGGTCAGGCCGTGGTCCTCTTTGCCCAGAAAGCTGGTGTTGAATTTGAAGGGCATGAAGCGGTTGGCCAGCGCCGAGGAGGCGTCCGAGAAGGCGGGCAGCTCGTTGGAGGCCAGCACAAAGCGGGTGGGCATCTTGCCCGACCAAGCGGTCATGTTTTTGCGGTCGATGGTGATGGCATCCTCGCCCGAAATGCGAAGCAAGTTCTCGACGATCGGCTGCTGGTCGGCGCGGCCGGACAGGCGGGCGTCCGAGATCATGGCCAGGCGCTTGCCAATCAGGGGCTGCAGGCCGAACTGCGTGCCCAGGGACGCGAGGCTTGGGCTGACCCGGTTGGCGTAGCCGACCAGCGCTTCGAGGATGCGCAGGATGGTGCCCTTGCCGCAGCGCGGTGGGCCGATCAGCATGAACATTTTTTGCTGGCTGGTGTCGTCGGTCAGCAGATAGCCAAACATCTCGGCCAGCGTGGAGATCGACTCGGGGTCGTCGGGCCAGAGGCTTTTGAGGAATTTGATCCACTCGGCGGGCTCGGGGGCATCCGGCGTGTAGTCGAAGTCCAGGGCCGAGGTAACAAACAGCCGGTCTGTCGATGGGCTGAGCGTGCGGGTCGGGTGGTGCAAGAAGCCGTTTTTGAAGGCCACGATTTGGTGGGCCTCCACATCGTCCGTGCGCTGCTCGATCCAAACCTGCGGCTCGGGCAGGTCGGCGTAGCAGACTGCGCGCAGGGCGTGGGCCACGTCGTTGACCGTGCTGGACTTGGGATTGAAGGCCACCACCTCGGACGCGCCGGTCTTGGGGTGGACCTTGAGCGTCACGCACTTGGCCATGAAGTGGTAAAGGCGCTGGTCGATGTAGACCCGGTCCCGGGTGACGTAGCGCGTGGCGTCCCAGCTGTAAAACTCGCCGCGCCAGTGGATGATGCGGCCGCGCTCGGGCAGTGTGTCGTGGAACAGCTCGGCGGTTTTCATGGGCGAGCTGGAAAAAATCATCCGCTCGTCGTCGGCGTCCGGTGGGCTGGGTGGCTCCGGCGGCTCGTCGGGGGGAATGTCGTCCCATGGCGGATCGAAGTCTGGGGGCTCGGGCGGTGGCGGATCGTCGGCAGGTGGTGGCTCCGGCGGTGGCGTTGGTTCGTCCGGTGGGGAAGGCTCGTCCGCTGGGCCTGCCTTCATGATGCAGTCCTCGACGGCGGCTAGGCCGTCGGCCAGGTGCAGGTCGTTGAAGTCGGTGCCGGTGCCGCGATTCAGGCCCCACACCGGGATGGCCACCAGGGCGTTCACCTCGCGGGCGGTCTTGCGGGCGTCGGTGATGCCGGGGTTGCCTTTGGTCTGGAAGTCGTCGTCGGCCGCGATGATCATGCGGGCGTCCGGCAGCGCTGCGCGAATCTTGCGGGCGACCGGGGCCAGGTTGCCCGAGTTGAAGGCGACCACCACGCAGTGCTCGGTGGCCATGCGGATGGAGCAGGCTGTGGCCCAGCCCTCGGCGATCACCACTGTGCCCTGCTTATCGGGGCGGCCGAGGACGGTGTAAGCGCCGCCGGATGGCGTGCCTTTCAAGAACAGCTTGGTGCCATCGGGCTTAATGCGCTGCAGGCCTACCAGTGCGCCGGGTCCGTGGCGCAGCGGGATGAGCAGCTCCTCGCCCAGCATCCGGGCACCCTCGGGCTCGATCAGTTTGCGCTGCACGTAGGGGTGGGCGGTGACCACGGTGGCGCGTGCCCACATCTCGGCGGCGCGGGTGGCTGCGGCGTCGCGGTCGATTTTCGCCTGCGCCTCCTCGGCCGCCATGCGGGCCTCACGCTCAGCGATTCGCCGGGCTTGGTCCTCAGGGTCAATGGGCTTGCGGTCTTGGGCGGTGGATTTGTAGCCGCCCTCTTTGGCCAGGGCGATCAGCGTGCCGACGGTGGCGCGGTTTGCGCCGGTGCCTATCTTGCAGGACTTCCAGACGTCGCGGCAGTCGCGGGGGTTGTAGTTCGAGCCTTGCTGGCTCCAAGCGTCCCACGCTTCGAAGGCGGGCTCGCCGAATTCTTCTTTGAGGATGAAGGCCATCTTCACCCAGGTCTCGCGGTCATCGACGCCGCGAACAAATGAGAGCATGCGCTCCGCTGTCTCGAGGGAAATGGGGTCCCTCTGCCCTGTTCTTTTTGTGTTTGTCATACCTGGCATCTGAAGCCGGCGAATAAAAGGTGGGGCAGCCCTCGCCAGGGTCAGGCCATGTGTCACCCGGTAGCTAACCGGATCGAGCCCCGTGGACAGTATAAGGGTGTGTGCGCGGAAAAACGCAACAGGGGTCGAAATAAATGTGCGGTTTTGCGCAACAGTTGTGGTAGCATTGATCCCGCAGCGGCCATACACGATTCGCCAGCATGAGTTACCGGGGTACGCGTAAACCCCCGGGGCAAGCAACAGTGCAATCCTTCTCGTGTGACGCCTGGGAGAGACCAGGACCATCGCGCATGGGGATTGGCTCCGAGAGTGCCGGAGCTTTGAAGGGCAGTGTCCCCTACCAGTCCCCAGCCGTGATGGGAAATCGGTAAGCCACAGCGGCATTCATTGACGCCGTGAGTACCATCAACATGCAGGCCGTGTCGCGTAGTTGAGTCCAAGGGATAAAACCGTCTTGGTGACTCACGGTGAAGAAAAACGCGAACCTTTACCCCGCCAGCGCCAGCCTTGCGTCCTCAACTGAGCGGACGATGGCGGCGATGGCCCCGCGCTTTTTCATGGCGGCAATGAATGCCAGCTGCTCAGGCGATGGGCGGCCCTTGGCGGTCTTGACCTCAAGATAAAAAGCCCGGCAGTCTGAGAGCCGGTGCCCAAACAGATCACTGAACCCCCTTGGCAGTCCGGTTTTGACGGGCCTGCCGTCGGCGGTGAAAAACAAGCCCACGTTGGCCCTGGCCACAAAGTGCCCGTCGGCCGAGAGCGCCACCATGATGGAGCGCATGATGTCCGCCTCGCTGAGTGGGGGTGGAGTTTCCGGTTTAATTCGACCCCCAGTCACCGCCGCGCCTCCCAAATTTTGAGCACCATAGCCTCCAGCGCCTTGCAGGCTTTTTCGCCGCGCACCTGAAGCACCCCGCGTTTGACGATTTTCCCGGCCTCCTCGCGGCCACGCAGGAACTCGCGCCGGGCCAGCTTGTCGGGGATGGCCAGCACGGCGCGGGCCTCGCACTCGGCGCGCCAAGCCTCGGACCAGGTGCAGGTCTCGGAGCCGTCCAGAAGTTTGGTGCGGGGGTGGTTGCAGGCGGGGCAGGTCATCGCTGGGCCTCCTTGGCGGCGCGGGCGCGCAGTACGTGTTTGGCCCACAACTCTGGGCGACGCATTTTTCTGTCATACCCGATCCGGATCAAGTCCTCCAGCGTCTGCGAGCGGCCTTGCTCGCGCTTGCGGTCCTGGATGGCCTGGGCCTTGGCGGCAGCCGTGATCTCTTGGAGCTCACCCTCGACCTCGTTGATCTCGCGCCCCACGGGCTCGAAGTGGTGCCCACACTGGCAGTCGGTCACAACCGAAGGCACGGTGGCAAAGCACACGGGGCACGTTTTTACTGGCACCTCGGACTTCTTGGCGTTCTTCTTTTTCTCAACGGCGGCCATGGTCCACTCGCGCAGGTCGGTGGGCAGCCCGTGGCGTTTCACATTGCCGGCGTGGTCGAGGATGATGCAGTCGGTCTTGCCTGGATGCGTGCGCAGGCCACGGCCAACGGACTGCAAGTACTTGACGACCGACTGCGTGGGCGTGAGCAAGATGATGCAGCCGATCGTCGGGGCGTCCACCCCGGCGACCCACAGGGCGCAGTTGCAGACCACGTCTAGGCTGCCGTCGCGCAGGCCTTGCAGGGCGGCGTCGCGCTCCACGGTGTCGGACTCGCCGCTGATCGCCACGGCTCGGTACCCGGCCTGGCGGAATTGCTCGGCCACGTTGGTGGCGTGCTCCACGGTGACGCAAAACGCCACGGCCGGGCGGTTGTGCGCGAGCTTGCGGTAGTGCGCAACGGCGCTGCCGGTGATGACGGGCTTGTCCATCGCGGCGGCCAGCTCGCCCTGGTTGAAGTCGCCCGCCACGGTGTGCACACCCGACAGGTCTGGCTCGCTGGGGGCGTAGTAACGGATGGCGGCCAGCAGGCCCTCGTCGATCAGGTCTTGCGTGCTGCAGGTGGGCACCAGAATGTCGGCCACCTCGCCCATGCCCCGGCCGTCGAGGCGACAGGGCGTGGCGGTGAGGTGCAGCAGGTGCGCGCCGCCGGGCCGCTTGAACTTGGGCCCAGCGCCAGCCCACTCGAAAATCTGCTGGTAGGTGTTGGCCACAGCCAGGTGCGCCTCGTCCACGATGATCAGGTCCGGCGGCTGGTACCGGTCCAGGCGGCGCACCAGCGTTTGCACCATGGCCACCTGCACGGGCATGCTTCGGTTGCCGTCGCGGCCAGAGGCAATCCAGCCGTGCGCGATGCCCGCGTCGGTCAGGCGCGAGCTGGTGTCGTTCAAGATTTCCTTGAGGTGCGCGATGAACCAGACGCGCTTGCCTTTGTCCAAGGCGCTCTGAATCATGCAGATGGCCGTGGCTGATTTCCCGAAGCCGGTGGGGGCAATCAGGATGGGGGCTTTGTAGCCGAACTGGTAGGCCTTGCGCAGGTCGGCGATGGCCTGGGCTTGTCGGGGGCGGGGGGTGATCATCGCTTGCCCGGCAGTGGTTGCCGCTCCACAAAGTACCGTCCAGTGGACTTGATGAATTTTGCGGTCAGGCCTCGATTCCTGAGCATTTCATCAAATGTAAACCCGTGCGGAATGTGAGAAAGCCACTCCGCGCTGATCTCGTTTGGCTCTCCAGATCTGGCGATGCGGGTAAGAAAATCATAGATTTCCAAGTAGGCGTTCTTTTTGAGCGTTGCCTCGAATTTATCCCGAGTCATGACAGCTCCCCATAATCCCACTGCTTGCCGCAGCCAGGGCAGTGGACGCGATCGGGCAGGAGGTTGAACAGCTGGTTGCCGCAGGACATGCAGCTCCAGACCTTCGAGCCTGGCGTGGGGGCCACGTCGAACTTGCTGCGCCCACGCATGCTATTGCACGCCGGGCACTCAAACTCGGTGGTGCCCATCTCCCACACGGCGCTCCATTCGTAATCGCACCCCTGGCAAAACAGCACGCCAGCGATGTGCGGCTCACGCTCCTTGCGGGCCTTGGCGAGGTCGATGATTTCAGTCATGCAAGCCACTCCTTGATGTGGTACCAGGCTATGGCGAACACGGTGAACCAAACACCGAACAGCGCGATGTACAAATACGCCATAGCCCAGCACCCGGCTTTTTCGCCTTCATTCATTGTTGACACTCCAGTAGTGCAGCTTGGTCATTTCCAAAACGCCAATCAGTGTGGCCACGGTCATGTGGTCGTACTTTGGTGAATTGATAAGATCCCGCAAGTCATTCATAAGCTCAGAGCCCGTCGCCTTTTGATCGGATGACGGAATTACTGTAAGTTTTGGTTGAGTGATTTCAGTCATTCAAATCCCCCGGCTTGATCCACGCGTTTGCTGTTGTCCGCCGCCAGGTGGCCTGCTCGATCGCTTTGAGGTCTTGCAGTACTTCGCTGTGCACAACCTCCATGCCATGCAGGTGCAGGTATGTGTCGATCACGTTGAAGCGATTTTTTTCGAACATAAAAACCGGCCTGCGATGCAGCCGCACACGGAAACGGTACGTCGTGGCGCTGTGCGCGGCGAAGTCGTACCAAGCCCAAATCAGCGTCAAGCTGTAAGGCGTGAATCGAAAGTTCAGTCCAAGGCGCATGTGCTCGCCTTCGCGTGTGTAGTGAATCATTCGTCGTCCTCCTCTTGGTGGTCTTGGATCAGCTGCGCTTTGACCAGGTCCAGGCAGCCGAGCGCCGTGGGCAGCAGCATGGTCTGGTCGTATTTGTGGACGACTGCAAGCAGCTCGTCGACCAGTGCTTGGGTGATTGCGCCGTGGTAGTTCATTGGGTGCCTCTGGGTGGAAGTTTGGAAATCGCTCGCGCAAGCTGGCGCAGGCGTTCGAGGGCTTGGGCGAAGGGAGTCATGTCTGGCTTCTGGCCGCAAGCCGGCGAAAGTCCCGAATAAATGACTTGCACTCAGCAATCACTTTCTTGGCTTCGTCATCAGGATCACCGCGCATTGGTGTGTATGCCTCAATCAGCGACTCTTGATCACGAATTGCATATTGAGCCATGCGCAAAGTAACTTGGAGCGCCGTGCCGTTCTCGTAACGCTTGGTCATTCCTGCCCCCTTGCCGCGATCGCGTCGGCAATCAAAACACCCTCGTTGACGGCGGCCATGTCGAATCCGAAGCACGACGGGATGAATGGCGAAGAGGTCTGTTTGTAGTGCGCCCGCTCGGTGTCATTGAGCATGCGCATCTTGCGCAGGGCGATCTGGCGGTTGGCCTCGCGCTCAGCCTCAACTGCTGCCTTGATCAGATCCTGGCAAGTGGACTCGACGGCGGCTGAAAAAGCATCAGCAACGGACTGCTGAAATTCAGCGGCGGTTAAAGGTTTCACCATGGTGCCTCCTCAACCTGTTCGCGCTGCTGGTGCTTGTAGGCGCGCAGCTGGCCCGACGTCCACGGAACGGGGCCGGTGGCGGGTGGGAATGGCCACTGAACAGGTGGCGGTGGTTTTTTCTCAGGTTGGCTCATGCAGCCCTCCGTAGGTTTGTGGGCTCACGCCCGGTGTTTGCACCCCACACACTTGTGATCTTCCCGCCCGAGCGCGGTGTGGGTGTATTGGCACTCGGGGGTCATGCGAAACGGGGAGGCGACCATCTTGGCGACGCGGGTCTGGCCATCAAGCCACCAGCCGTCTTGCACGGGTAGCATCTTGCGATACTCTGGGCGGTTATAGCAACCATAATTTTTCGCCTCGTTTTTGGTCACGTAATCCTCGCTTGTTTTGAGCGGTACAAAAAGCAAGTCGGACCGGGCACACGTTCGAGCTGGCCGGAGCGAATCAGGCGGCCCAAGGCGGCGTTGATGCGGCGTTTGCCAACCCGCACCGCGATGTCACGCGGCAGCTCGTAGCGGGTGTGCGAGATCACGGCCAGCAGCATCTGGTCGGCAACCATTACAGCGACCAGTCCTTTGCGCTGCGCAATATCAGGTCCTCGGCGGTAAGCGACAGGCCGCGCTCCTGGGCCATGGCCAGGATTCGGCCCTGCAGGCTGGATGGCACAGCCCCGGCGCTGCCGCCCTCGTCTTTGGGCTTGCGCCAGCGCACGATCGAGCTGGGGTTTCGCTCCAGGGCGCGGGCAAGCGCGCGCACACCACCGAAGGCGTCGATGCACTTATCGGCTGGGGTTTCCAGGTGCGTTTCCATGGCGGGGTCTTTGGTTTCTGCGGTCATGGCGGGGAGTGTAGCGTAAAAAGCAACACCGGCTTGAGATTATCTGCGGGAAACCCACGAAAACCAGTTGCAACCCACGATGACCGATGGCATGATGCGTTTACCGCAACACAAACGGAGAGCAGCATGACCCCCACGCAAACCATCGATCAGATCGCCCGGCAAACCCTGGGGCTGGAAACGCTGGAGACCAGAAACAGCGACCGGCTCGATTTCCATGACCTGAACGTCGCCTCGATCAAGGCGGCGCTCTTGGCGGCTTACCAAGCTGGCCAGCAAAACGGGAGCAGCAAATGACCCACGTCCACCCCACCATGCAACAGGCTCTTAAATTTCTTGGAGGACAAACCATGTTCACAGTCAACCCCGCCTTTCCGCACCCAGACCAGGACACGGACGACGTGCAAGCCTGGCCGCTGAACGAGGCCATCGAATACGCCCTCAAGGTCCTTAAAGACCCCGAGGCAGACCAATTCACCCGAAATTACGCGGCCGGAGAGCTGGACGCGGCATGGGTTAACCACGAGGAGCAAGCATGAACCAACAACCCGAAGCGCTGCGATTGGCTGAAGCAATCAAACAAGGAGATTGCTCTCGTCGAGACCGCATGGAAGCAGCCAAAGAACTGGAACGGCTCTACCAACAAAACAGATCAATGCATGAATTCTTGGCCAAAGCCATATACACATCTGAAAACCACAAAACTGGAGCAGCTGCATGAACACAAAACTTCTGACCACCGCCCGCCACCTTTGGTGCATCGGCCACGCCGACCGAGCTACGCAGCGGACCAACATGCGCAAGTGGGTGCGCTCGGTGCGCTTGCTTGGCGACCGCTGGGTGATGGCCGCACGCGAGCCGCGCCTGACCACCCCGGTGCCAGACGGCAAGATTTCCAGCCTGGTGCTGCCTTTCCCCCTGCGCACGCCGCGCAGCCTGCACGAGGCCTACGAGGCGCGGAGGCAGGCATGAGCGATGCAGACCCACGCCAGGCCTATACCTGCACCAGGTGCAACGGCACGGGCCGCTACAGCTTCAACCTGATGCACGGCACGAAGTGCTACGGTTGCAACGGCACGGGCAAGCAGTACACCAAACCGAAAGCGCCATCGCCGAAGTGGGCTGTGTTTGGCCAGCACCGCGAGACGGGCGAGTGGCTGCGGCTCTACAACGTGGTGGCCAGGTCCAAGCCTGCGGCAATTGCCAAGGCGCAAGCGACTTACGCCGACGCCAGCACCGACTGGAAAAACACCTACACGCTGGCCACGGCCCGCGCATTGAAATGGACCGACATGGCCAGCTTGGACGCACTGAGCTGGGATGAGGCTTTTAAACCGAAGGAGAAGATGTGAAAAAAATAACCCTTTACAAACTGCAGGCCGAATATTTATACGGCGACGACAAAAATGAAAAACGCGCAAAGCAACTACAGGTTGTGGCGTCACTTGGTCTAAAAGAATCTGATGGTGGTGGCAGCGTTGTTTGCACAAACGATCAACTGCTGCAACTTTTCAGCGAAGGGTACTGCGGGGACTATTTGCGCAGATCAGATTACCAAGAGGTAGCTGTTGTTGATGGCGGCCCTGATGTTGAAGGTCTGTTTTCCATCTTGGCCGACAAGATTGCAAGCATGCCAGCGGCCAGCACAAACGAGAAATGCGGCCAGCATCAGCCAAACAGCGCCTTGCTGTCGATCGCCGAAACCAAGCTAATGCAAGACTCTTGCACGGATGCCTTGCAGGAGCAGCTTGCGGCAGGTTGGCGAATCCTTGCGATTCAACCACAGCCAGATCAACGACGCCCAGACTACATCCTGGGCCGCCCACTTATGAGCGCAATGCGCTGAGGAGCAAGCATGAGCAACACAAACACAGGCGGACAAGCGTTTCCACGCCCAGGTGATTTCAACCCACAGCTTGGCATGACCTTGCGCGACTACTTTGCGGCCAAGGCGATGCAGGCTGAAATGGCGCAGGGGATTCGCGAATCCGAGTTTTTGGAAACGGCATGCCGCGCATACAAAATGGCCGACGCCATGATCGCCGCCAGGAGCCAAGCATGACCCCCCTGCCCTTCGACTACACGCGCTGCCGCCCGCAGCAGCCCGACGACAACTGCCGCAACTGCAGGCGCTGGTGGGACCATCCGCAGCAGACGCACAACCCGCACCGCCAGTCGTTTGTTGTGGTGGCCAACAGCAAGGACCGGGCGTGCGTTTGCATGCCGGTGAGTTTTATGGAGACGCCAGAATGACGCCCGAAGAAAAGTACCTAGCGATGTTTGACGATGTGTTTAAAAACGGCACCGGCGTGATGAAAATAATACATGTCGACATCAACGCAGAGTTTGACCAGATCGGCGAGGCCATGAACGAAGTCGCCCAGCGCTTCGCCCACCGCCTAGCGCTGGACCTCGAGTGCGTCCTGGCGCGCTACGACGGCCCCTGGTACGACGAGGCGATGCAAACGCTCAGCGACTACCGGACCGCCATGAATGAGCTGCACGAGAAACAAGCCCCCACGTTCATGGGCGAGCCGCTGGTGAGGGACGACAAATGACCCCCGGCGAAACCAAAGCCACGATCTACCAGGACAACGGAAAAACCTACGCCGAGCTTTGGCGTGAGGGTGGCCTGCTGAAGATGGCGATTTTTGCCCGCATGCCTGGCGTCGTCATCCACCTTGACGAGCGGGTTATCCCACAACTGATCGAGGCCCTTCGGGGCATCCAGGACGACAAATGAACCATTGCACAAAATGCAACCGTAGCCGCTTGCCAGAGGGCGGCATTTTTCTCACGGCCACGCGCTGGATTTGCGCCGAGTGCTGGCTGAAATTTCTGCAAGGACGGCGCAGTTTGAAGGAGACCGTGTGATGTACACCCCAGAAGATTCCCCGTTTGAAAAGTTCCGCACCGAGAAGCTTAAGGGCGTGGCCATGTCGCCAGACGTCCGCGAGCTGGTGGCGCTGGCCTACGAGTCCGGCTTCATCGACGGCATGCAAAAGCAGATGCAGTCCAGCGTAGACAGGGCTGTCAACAGAATGACGGCCATCCAGGTGCCGCGCTACAACCCAGAAATGACGGCGTTTAAAACAGGAGACGAGACATGACTGAAGAAAACCACGACAACCACGACGACCATATCGACCGTGCCCAAGCGCACCTGGCATCACTCAAGCGTGACATGCGCAAAACGCTGGAAGACGCGGTTGTGCGTGCTGCGCACAAGGTTATGGCTGAATTTGAGGCCAAGTCAGACGATCGGCTTATGGAGGACTGGGGGCCGGGGCCGCATGAGGTGCATAGCCTGCCAGCGCGTGAGCCTGAGCAGAAGCCCGTGGCATTACCGGAAAAAATATACGAGTTTGTGCCAACACCAGAGCCTGAAAAATGGCATCACCCTGAGTGCGAAGGCGAGTGCATTGCCTGCCTGATTGAGCGCGTAGTGCAGGAGGCATACGGCAGTCAGGGATTGAGTTATTTGCAACGGCATCTCACATCTTCGCCCGCACAGCAGGAGCCGCTGACGGGTGGCGACGAGCGACGACACATCATCTGCCTTTGCCCAGATTGCATAAAAACACCACAGCGCAAGCCGCTGACACACGAACAGCGTGTTGATTTGCTGGCCAAGTTTGAGGCCCATAAACACGAATGGCACGCACCGGCAATCTTGATTGACATGGTTGAAGCCGCTCACGGCATCAAGGAGAAGAACACATGACCACTCAACTTGTTCGTGACTCTATGAAGCTGATGGCTGATGCTGGCGTGGACATTGTGGACATCAAATGGTTTGACCTGTCTGGTGCGTTCACTGACAA